>JAABUR0100007487.1_pt1 | contig 12903 bp, 15 predicted proteins | sample 5560091 | NCBI WGS metagenome assembly JAABUR01 (sample SAMN10711879, study PRJNA513375) | rock metagenome | isolation source: Antarctica rocks | place: Antarctica: Victoria Land, University Valley sud
TTAATTATGCACAGACATTTGCCGAGTCTCATCAAAATTGAGTGTAAATCTTCAAATAGTGCAGAATTCGTAGAAATCAGTAGAATCAATTACACTGCACTTCGTACATGATCTGAATGTCATACAGAGCTTTATAGATGTCTCATACAGTGCTTTATACATGCTTCACATGTGATCTACTCAGTGCCCCATATGTGACGTACCCAGTGCTTCATATGTAGTATATCCAGTGCTCCATATGTGACCTATCCAGTGCTCCATATGTGGCGTACCCAGTGCTCCATATGTGGCCTACCCAGTGCTTCATATGTAGTATATCCAGTGCTTCATATGTGACCTACCCAGTGCTCCATATGTGACCTACCCAGTGCTTCATATGTGGCTTATCCAGTGCTCCATATGTGGTCTATCGGAAGCCAATGGGGAAGCCAATGGGGAAGCCAATGGGGAAGTCAATGGGATGTAGGGGACCCGTCATCGTTATTCCAAGCTCTTCTCCATAACAATAGTTGATGTAGTCCTTTCTTCTATGCGAAACAGGTAAGACGAAGGACTCGATGAAGCTTTACGATGGGGAAGCAAACGGGGGTGTAAATAGGGAAAGCAATGAAGAAGCTAATGAGGTAGGAAGCCATGTAGGAAGCATTGTTTGAAGCACTGTTTGACGTGTGTTATGCGCCCGACCGACGCGTATTTTGAAGCATGTAGGGAGTTCGATAGACAGCTCGATAAGGAGTTTAGTAGGGAGTTTGGTAGGGAATTCGGTAGGGCGTTTGGTAGGGAGTTTGGTAGGGAATTTAGTAGGGAGTTTGGTAGGGAGTTCGATAGGGAGTTTGATAGGGCGTTTGGTAGGGAGTTTGGTATCGAGCCATGAGAGTGCTTTCTATTGAACTAATTAGCACGTGCTATGAAGCATGTACGAAGCATACAGTGTGTACAGGTAAACAGGTAAACCGGTAAGCAGGTCAATGAAAATTTCAATGATCGGTCAGGTGATTTCCGGTCACCTGATGTAACGCTTGACGTACAACGACTTCAATACTCTGTCAGGGTAGTTGACTATTCTACAATGGGTGATTCATAGAAGGAACAAACCCCACTACCACCCAGAGAGACAATGTGCGATGTGAATCTGACACTATAGAATACCCTATTTTCTTCAGGAAACGCGCCTCTGTTCTCACTCCAAGTTATCGAGTGGCGTAGTGAGCCCAAGCTTGACCACCGACGCCACACTGTCTTCCTGAATCTTAATCGATCGTCCTCGTTTCTGGCACTGTGCGCAAATGCCCTGGTCGACGAATCTAGATATGTACGCATCCCACTCCTGTTGGACGCGAATCTCGTCCTCCGAAAACGGACCCGCTGGATCTTTGCCGGCTTTTATGCGTTCCATTCTTTGTTCCCACAAGCACTCTGGATGCCCCAGCGTTACCCAGAGATGCTTTCGTTCACACCAAACGCAGGAAAGGTCTCCATGGAGGATCGGCTGGTAATCGTCCATGAACAAGGCTAGTAAGCTCTCCTCTGTCCATCCATCTTCAAGGTATTCAGCTTCTTCATGTACGAAGGTTTTGATGTCGATCTCAAGCTTTTTGAGGATGGTACGGAACCTGCTAAAAGATTGCGATTTTTGCATCGCCATTGCCAGAGGTGACGTTTCCTTATCTTCAATATCTGAATTGAAAGCTTTGGCCTTGAAATGGAGATTGCCTAACTTTTCATACATCAGCTCAAAGTCGATTAACTTTGTTCTTCGTACATGAGCTCTATCAGGAAAATCGAGCAACCAGACCCAATGGATCATCGCCGCCTCAATGACGGCAGTGCTACAATGTTTGAGAACCTCCATGAATGGTTTTTGGTTTGGAGTTTTGGTCATGGCATCGGTAAGCCTCCATAACCACCATTCGTAGCCAAATAAAAAGGTACTTTGTTTAGCGGTCGAGAGAACCTGCTCCAGGAGCCATACTGACGGGTAAACGAAGTCTGACCCTTTCACAACTCCTTGATCGATAAGCGCTCTATCACAGAAGCTTGAAAGCTGCAGATCCATGCTTGAATTCTCATCATCAATCTCTTCACCTGCGCTTAGGAATACTCGAAAAGTCTCGATCTGTCTGTGCTCTTTCTGAACGCCGAGGAGTGAGTAATCCTGGTCAGACGTGTAGACAGCGCTCGAAAATGGTGTTCGGTGGAGAACGTCAGAACACTGTCTGGTGGACCGGATGGGACAAACTTACTGTTGCCAAGCAATCCATTTTGTTGCAGAGCGATCAGCTCCTTCCTGTATGAGCAAGCCACACAGCTGTGGATGGTAATTTGCCGCGGCAACCTAACTCAATCATTACAACCCAATATAGTGAAAGGCAAAATATCAAGAAGGGAGACGAGTTGTAGAATGAAAGACACTCGACTAACGTGCAATGGCGTAGCCCCTTCCGAATTGACATCTCGGACTGAGGCCAACCCCTTCGAGAACAGCGTCCTTACTCCGTCAATGTTTCCACTTTGGCAAAAGTCGAAGATCAACGCAGCGTCTGGTGCAAGCTGAGTCTTGTCAGCGCTTTCCAGCAAGACAGTTGGACTATGCGAAAGCTCCAACAACAAACATACATTGAAAGACTTTAATACATGATTCCACCCGGCATGACTTGATCGTGCCACTTGTACGTGGATTGCGTAGGCCATACCGAACTTGACGAGCCACGCTGATGGAACGAGCCAGAACGAGGACTCAACAATATAATCTCTACGCTGATGGCTGTTCGCCTTGTCAAGCGAGGTTCCGTATCCCGGACGGAGGATACGATACGCTTGCGATGAACAATGGATTTGCCCAAATATTGTGGAGAGTGTCGAACCCGCTCTAGCAACGCATTCGCGCTTCCATGGCCGTGAACCGGTTGAGCACGATGGCGCCCCAACTGGGATTCTGGATTTTTCACCGCCCGCTGATTCGGTCTCCGACCCAGCGAGATCCTGTTTCTCTGGTAAGCTGTCAAGCGTGCTACGTACTGCCTCTCGAAGCTTCCTTTCTAATTGCGAACGCATGATTGGGTTCGCCCATGATGACGATACTCGACGTATTTCCCGAAATACATCCTCCAGATAGTCTTCACGATTGGTATAGTACGCGCTAATAATCTCACTTTGGTAGGATGTCTGAGCTTGCAAGTTCTCCAATGCGTGGGTTACATCTGATAGAGCTTGTTGCTGAGACTCATGGTGTTCGAGTTGAAGGCGTCTGGAATTTTATATTCAGTCGTAGTCGTGATTGTAGAATCTCTACCTTCAGCCCTCTTGACGCCTACAAGCACATTAAACTCACCTCGCTGATTCCTGCCGTGCCATAACTAAAGTGATCTTTGCTTGCTCCAATCGCTCTTGGAATTTTCTGATTTTATCACCCTTCTTGACCGCTCTCACTGCGGTCCAAGTTCGCCCCAGTGGGCTTGCAGCGGTGAAGCCAGGAACGAGATCCTCCGCAATGGAATTAAGAGCACCCACATGCTGCTCGCATTCAACAAGAGCGGCAGTGAGTACTGCATCCTGCTTTGTTTGGGGATTTTCGCGCCAGATATCGTCGAGAATGGAAGACACTACCGACAAACTGGCGTTAATCGACTCGATTTCCTTTGGAGCTTCTTTGAGCGAACCAACGAACTCGTGGCTAGATATATTTGGAGTTAGCAACCTCCTGATCCTTCAAGGTTCTCGAGAGCCTCAAAGATTTCCGCAATTTACAGTCTGTTCACGCTATCTACCAGCTGTATTGCCAGAGAGGCTACAGCAATGACGCCCGAAGCAGCCGACAGACCGTCCATTCTTCGAGACTAGTATGACAAACGTAAGGATAGATTCGTGACAACAATCAGGACCGTCGTCTTCTGGCTTGTGATCCGGCTTTCACGCTACTTGACAGTCCCATCTCGCGGCTTGAAGTGATACTGGAACGATATATAATTATTTTTGAGCGTGGAGGTGTAAAGCGTGCGTTTTCGGGAAGACCAAAGTACATAGAACGTCTGAAGCATGAGTCCTTAGATCTATAACCTACCTACCTTATAGACAGCGCATACTTCACTATTACTCTTTTCTCAGCAGAGCTTCATAACAAAAGATAGTCTGAAACAAGAAATCCCTCATTTGTTTAAGCATACGAGATGATGCAATAAAGTATTCGGAATGGCCACCGTACAACGTAGAGAGCCAACGTAGAATCAACGTAGCTTATTACATAGACCTTTATATCTATCTTTATGCGCGCTCGATCGTATTCGATTTTTATTGATTCATTAAAAAGATTTAGTTCAGGACTATAAGTGAAGTCGCTAATAATCAGATTTAACTCAGTATTGATTATTATGTGTGATTGCAAAGTTTTGATGATTAAATTTACGCAGAGGTTCTACGATCAATCAAAACATGTCACTCAACGAACACGTTAAATGCAGAAGCGTCGAGTGAATCAAATCTTAAAAAAAATTGATGACAGTCACTTTTGTCACGATCCTAGCCTTGCCAGGCTCAGCCTTCTAGCCTTGCCAGTCCTATCCTCGCTCCGTCACCTTGACTAGTCCCTATTGGGCCTAGCGTCGGCTGAGGAACACACATATGTAGCCAGCTTCTTTCCTGTAGCTACCTTTCTTCCTTAGCATTTATCTACTAGTTAAATGACACCCATATGACTCGCTCTATGCTGGCCCCTAACATTAGATAAATGCTCACCACCTACTCTTACCTCACCAACTCCTACCTTCTCTCACCATGGCACGCGACGCCGAGCCAGTTGGGCCCCGAACAACTCGCCTGCTTAGAAGCACTGCCAATAGAAGAGTTTCACTTCTACCCATCGATGCTCCAGCCGAAGCTGAGGAAGCTGCCACCCCATGGAACATAAACACCGAAGAACAACTGTTTCATTGGGCCAGCAATCAACCCGACGAAGTCATCAATATGCTGAACGAGCTCCGAAGCCAGCGAGACTTGGCTCTACAACTCAATGAACACTGGCTCCTCGTACAAGAAGATCACAAAAAGAGAGCGGAACAACTAGAAGCCGCTTTTGATAAGAACGATGAGCTAGAGGAAAAGATCAACCAGCTACAAGGCGAGCGGTTGAACTCCAGAGCGGAACAACGTCAAGCTGATCGGCCTATGCCCCGTCAAGATACTCAGCCAGCTGAGCAACGAGCCAATCAGAAAGAAGCTCGCTCCCAACGAGAATCTTCTACTCTATCTGGTAACGGAAACGGGAACGGTCATCACAAGTCCGTCAAGCTTCCGGATTCACTCATCTTCACCGAAACAGGTGACCCTACCTGAGAGACATGAAACATCAAAATAGCTGACAAGCTCGATGCCAACGCGAACCATTACCCTACTGAAAAGATTCGTATTGCCTATGTGATTTCCAGGCTAGAAGGCAATGCTGATCAGCAAATCTATGCAAAGCGTCGTGTTGACGCTTTCTCATCCTATCAATCACTATCAGAGCTACTGAAACATCTGAAAGAAATTTACGAAGATCAGAATCTGATTCGAAAGTGTCGTCATGAATACGTCGCTCTGAAGCAGCTCAACAAGCTCTTCAGCTCTTTCTATTCAGAATTCACTAGAATATTCAGCTTTCTGAACTACGACGATATCACTCTGATGAACGACATTCAGGATAAAATCAACAATCATCTTCAGAACACGTTGTCAGTTTGTCTCATAGAGTTTAGTTCGCTTGATAAGCTCAAGATCTTTCTTCAAGATGTGAATAACAAACAACGAGTCAATTATCAGCTACGTGACGAGCAGCGAACAGTCAAATCGATAGCAGCTTCGAAAAAACGTTTTGTTTCTTCGTCGACATCAGCTTCAGTCTCGACTACTAGCTATGTTCAACTCGCTACTTTTTTCACCCTCGAATCTGAACGATCAAGAATGTCAATCATCTGCTTCAACTGCAAAGCATCGAGTCATCTTTCAAAGAACTGCTCTCAGCTGAAGACTAGTACTTCGACATCTCATGCATTCATCTCTTGCCTCAATGAGATCATTATGTTGAAAGAAGAGAAGAAATTATTTACAGAGAAATCGAAGAATGAGACAAAAAACTAGTGACTTTCATCAAAGACGTGATGAAAGATGTGTTAATTTCTTCAACAATGAGCAGCTCAGATGATTTCTTTGCTTCGAAATCTTTGACTATTAAATGTGTACTATCTAGCAATGAAGTTAGTTACTCATTAAAGTCATTGATTGACACTGAAGCAGCTGACTATTCATTCATTGATGAATTAACTGCGCAGAATGTTTGTAATTATTTGCAAATTAAGTTTCTGACTTTGATCAAAGCGAAGTCAATTCGAGAATTCAACGATCATTATGCTAAGAAACTCATTACTCATGTCATTTATTTGAATCTGACTGTTTAAGATCATACAATTGACACAGCTTCTATGTTGATCACTTGATTAAATCAACATCAAATAATTCTTGAAAAAACATGAATGAACAAAATCAATCTAGTAATTGATATGCAAATCAATTCTCTTCGATTTTCGAATTTCATCTCTAGTCAGAAATCGATTGTTTTACTCTCAAGCAACAAGATAATCATGAAGCAGAAGAGTTTAACTTCTACTCAAATATTAAAGAGATTTATCTCTTCTGTTGTCACTCAACTCAGCGAAAAGTCATCTTCATACAGTAAAATCGTAAAATCATTTAATTTAATCAACTTTGCTTCGTCTTTCAATTCAATGAACATAGCAATGATAAAAACTGCAGCATATAAATTACTAGTCAAATGATTGAATGTGACTACTTTCGCAATCATCATCATGAAAATTGATCGACTTCTAAAAACAGCTAGAAATAAATCAGAAGACGTAAATCTACAAAAGCTTTCATACAAAAAGATCTTGAAAGAAGTCAAAGCTAAGCTTTCTTTGAAATATCATGACTATTTAAACATGTTTGATCGAGCGATGACTGATTAACTATCTTCTCATCATCTCTACGATCATAAAATTGAGTTGATTGATAAGAAAACATCTTCTTGAAGTCATCTCTATCATATGTCTGATTACAAGCTTCAAAAGATGAAGAATTATCTGATCAAGAATCTGAATAAAGACTTTATATCTTCTAGCTTAGCTTTATATGCTTCGCTCATACTATTCATCAAAAAGAAAGATGATAGCTTGCATTTCTGTGTAAACTACAGAAAGCTCAATGCTTTGATCAAACGAAATCGCTACTTCTTATCGTTAATAAACGAAACTCTCGCTCATATTCAAGATAGCAGATATCTGACTCGATTGAACATCATTGTCATCTTCAACAAACTGCGTATGCATTCAAGCAGCGAAGATTTGACTATCTTTATCATCTCTTTTGATTTCTACAAATATCACATGATGTCTTTTGAATTAATCAACGACTCGACTTTCTATTAACACTATATGAACGACGTGCTATTTGACTATCTTCATCAGTTTTGTCAGATCTATCTAGATGACATTATCATCTACAGCAAAACATTGAAGAAACATAAGCGACATGTACGATTAGTTCTACATAAACTACAAGAGACTGATTTTCAAATGAATATAAACAAATGCAAGTTTCATGTTCAGAAGATTTTCTTTCTGAGACTATTGCTATTCATCGAAGAACTAAAGATGAATCTCAGAAAAGTACAAGCAGTAGTTGAATGATCTACTTCTACAAATCTCACTCAGATGCAGTTCTTCGTCGATTTCTGCAATTTCTATTGACGTTTTATAAAAAACTTTTCGAAGATTGTTCATTCTCTGATTCAACTAACTCAAAAAGAGATGATATTTGAATGAAATCAAGCTTGTCAAATAATCTTTGATCATATGAAGAAATGAATGACTGAAGTCTCTATTCTTCGTCATTTTAATCAGAATAAAAAGACTATTCTTGAAACAAACTCATTCAACTACGTCAATGATGACATACTTTCTCAGTATGATGACGAAGAAACATTGCATTTAATGATCTACTACAGCAAGAATCTGAGTCTCGCTGAGTGCAATTACAAGATCTATAACAAGAAACTACTAGCAATCATTCATGTCTTCAAGCATTGATGATCTGAGCTGAAATTGACTGAGCTACTCATCAAGATGTTCACTGATAATCTGTTACAAGCGTATCAAGACTGAATAAAGCTAGTCAGTGTCTTTAGCTCAGATCTGACTCAGTCTCTATTTTCTTTCATCAACATTTCTTTGTTCAACATCATCTTTCTTTCTACATCACATTCTACTCATGTCACAAACACATTTTCTTCAAGCTTAGCGCAGTCTCTAAATATTACTTAAATAAAAGCTCTTGTACTCATCTTCTTCTGTATTCTTAATATTCAGTTATAACTATCTTTAAAAATCAAGCACTATTCAATTCTGACTTTCGCTGATTGACTCATCTAGACATGATTCTGACATTATATTAAGAATTTGTTAATCACATGATACTGATCTCATTACTCATTCAACATACTCATACAGACAGAATGAGTCTAAAGAAATTCATTTATCTGATAATCAATGCAATTGAAAGACTGAACAACACTAGAAAGTTTGATAGAATCAACGACAAGACTGTTTGAATCGCTAGACAACTTATCGCTCACTAAGTACGCAAAGTTCACTCGATCAAGAGAATCAACTCATTCTCATGAAACAGATGAGTGAAAATAAGCTGTTCAACTCAATTAAAAGAATCGACGATAAAGAATCTTCGTGAATTGCTTGAGAATCACTCAAAAACTCACAAATCAAAAATATCTTTCTAATCAACAACATTCTCTTCTGAAAATTAAACACTTAATCATACATCTTCATTAATACTGTTGAGCATCATCATTCACTCGATCTCGTTCTTTCTTCAAATTTCATCATGTCAAAACGTTCATTTATTGAAGAATGTTTCAAAGAATTTCGAAGTCGCTTTTCTCAAATCTCTGAGACTGATTCATTGAAACTCTTTAGTGCTGAATCATTTATCAATGAAGACGATGAGTCATTCACTGAAACAGTAATATTCTCTGTTTCTATCGAAAACTGAAAGACTTGATGCATGATTCTTGACAGAGAAACAGATTGACTCAACAAGCTGAGTAAACAATGAGACAACGAAATCAAAGAGTTGAAAACTAAACTTCAAACTAAAGAAATCACTTCTTCTGATTTCATCTACTTTAAGCATTCTAGATTTCAGAAAATATCTGATTCTTTCTGATTTACTGACAGAAAGAATTCTACTTGGAAAAACTGATACGACAAAATTCAGAATAAACTAGAGATCAACGTTAATCTCTTTTCAAATGAACAAGTTAAACTGAGCTATGTACATTTCAGATTATTTGATGATGCAGCTGATGTCGCTTAATCTAGACGTGAACATGATTGTGTCAATCTTTATAAGATTGTTGATGATCTTTTGAAAGAACTAGCTGAGTTGTTTAATGATTCAGATAAGAAAGTCAACTTTCGTAGAGAATACTACAACTTGATTCAAGAATCAAAGAAGTTCAGCGAGTTTTACACTCAGTTTCAACGATTATCTTTCTATCTGAAGTATTATGAAAAGCAACTAATCATCGATCTGAAAGATAAAATAAACTCTCGTCTTCAATTTATTTAAATAAATCAATTAGTTCAATCTGATTTTCTTAAAGAGATTCATTTCTATTTAATTCATTTGAATAATGATCAACGAGTCATTTGAAAAATCAAGAACAAAGTCAATCTCATCAAATGCATCAATGATCTGTCAAAGATCATTTTTCATAAAGCTGTTGTTACTCAGTCAGTCAATTATTCAAAATCTGATCATTTAAAGTCGTGTGACGCGATTTTAACTAACGTCAAAGAAGCAGATGTTTTAGTTGAAATCTGTTTCATATGTCATAAATCAGATCATAACTCTAAAGAGTGCTCTGATTGATCTACTAGAATCAATGCAGTAAACAATGAATATGATCGTTTCAAGTTCAATTTCAATTCGAATTTCAATTCAAAAAACTAGTCATTTCTTCAAAAGTCATCAAAGAGATAAAGATTATATCTTTGTGCAAACTAAACAAAATTCTATCAGAAAAGAATTACTTTGAAAAGTCGTTTCTAATTGATATCTTTCTCAACTCTCAGAATCGATCTTTTAGTCTTTATTCTCTGATAGACAGTGATTCAGTCGCTCATATGCTCATACACGCTAATCTAGTCAATAGAATATGCAAGAAACTAGAAATTCAATTTATATCACTGACAAAAAAGAAGTTAATAAGAGACTATGATGAGAAGATATTTAAGAAGATCATCATTCATAAAATTCTACTCAATTTTATCATCGAAAGTCATAAGAAATTGACTGTATCAATGCTGATAGCTGATATCAATCATCATAAAGTCATATTGAGTAAGTTCTGAATGAATAAAAACGAAATATTATTGAATATGCAAAACAACGTCATTGATTTTTTGAATCAATTAAATACTTCTATTTCGATTTTTTCAATTTCTCTCAATTCAAAGCACTCAAGTTGATCGCAATCAACTTCGCTCTCTTCTATCATTCAGACTAAGATCTTTATTATGCTCAAACAATCTGTTTCAACTACGATTAAGAAAGAATCATTCTCGATTCAAAGCATAAATGCAGCTTTGTTCAAAACTCTACTGAATTAATCAAAGAAGAATCAGACTGAAGTTTTTGCTTTATTCATGACTGATATTGATAGAGAAATCGCGTACAATACTCAGTGCAATTTGAACGTTTTAAACGTCTCTTCAATCAATGAAACGACTCAGAATTTGAAAGATATTAAAGTCAAGCTGTCATCAAAATATCATGAGTTTCTAAATGTTTTTGATCGAGCTCAATTGAATAAACTACTCTTTCATCGCTTCTACGATCATAAAATTGAGCTCATCAATGATTCAACGTTCTTTCGCTGTTGAGTTTATTGAATGTTCTCTGTCAAACTTCTGAAAGTAAAGAAGTACTTAAATGAGAATCTGTCGAAGAAATTCATCACTTCTAGTCAGACTTTCTATTTCTTTCTTGTTCTATTCACTCTTAAAGCAAATGAAAATCTTCAATTCTGCGTAAACTATTGAAAGCTAAATGTCATTTTCAAAAGAAATAGATATTCTCTATTGTTGATAGACGAGCTCATTGATAAAATAGTGAGTTGCAAGCATCTGACTAGATTGAACATCATATCAGCATTCAACAAACTTCAAATGCATTTCAATAATGAGAATTACATCACTTTTATCATTGCTTTAGAAGCATATAAATACAAGATGCTATCATTTAAACTGACTAATGAATCGATCTTCTTTTAGCAATATATAAATGATGTTTTATGAGACTTTTTGAACGACTTTTGTCAAGTCTATCTAGATGACATTCTCATCTATAGCAAAATGAGAAAGAAACATAGAGATCACGTCAAACTAGTATTGAGTCAACTACGCGAAGCTAAACTGCAGATGAATATTCGAAAGTGTGAATTCAATGTAGAAGAGACTGTCTTTCTAAAAGTCATTGTATCAGAACTAAATCTTCGTATGAATCTCAGCAAAGTGACAGTCATAGTCAGCTGAATCACTTCGATCAATCTAAAAGAAATTCAGAGCTTCGTGAGATTTGTTAACTTCTATCATCGTTTCATTAAGAACTTCTTGAAGCTAGTTAAATTATTCATTCAGCTGACAAGAAAAAACACGTCTTTTGTTTAAAACAAGATCTGTGTTCAAGTCTTTGACAATTTAAAGAAACAAGTCAGCTCGATCTCAGTACTTCATCACTTCAATTTCAAACGACAAGCTATTCTGAAGATTGATGCTTTGAACTATGTAAAAGATGAAATACTATCTCAGTACAATGATAAGAAAGTTCTTCATTTGATGATCTTCTACAGTAAAAGCATGATCTTCGCTGAAATCAATTATCACATCTATGACAAGAAATTGCTAGTCATTATTCGATGCTTCGAACACTGATGACTCAAGCTGAAGTGCATTGAACTACTCATTCAGATATTCATTGATCATCAAGCTTTGAAGATCTTCATGAAAAATAAACAGTTGAGTCGATGACAAGTCAATTATCTGAACATTCTGTCGAAGTTCAACTTTCAAATCATCTTTAGATCAGACAAAATGAATACTAAAGTTGATGCTTTAACTTGAATGTCTCTAGCAAACATCTTTGAATCAGCTCAACAACTTGAAGATCATTTTCAGATTATTCTGACTCTTAATAAAGTCAATGTTCTACTTGTTGAATCGAAAGCAAATCTCTATCAGCGAATGCATATGATCAATCAAACGAATGAGCTCTGCAACAAATATAGACAAGCTATGAATGAGAACAAGCTCAAATTTCATATCACTAAATTGAAGAACTGCGAAATCATTGACAGCGTTCTTTTTAGAAAAGACTTACTGTGAGTTCTCAAGAATATGCATACGAAACTGCTACAAGAAGTGCATGATCAATCTTCAATCTCTCATTTCGACAATAAATGAATCATTGATCTAGTTCAGCGTTTCTACTATTGATCAGATCATCAAGCTACTATTCAATGATACATTCAAAACTGTCATGCTTATCAGCAAAGCAAAGTTTCTAGAAATAACATCAATGAACTTCATTATTCTCTCTCGATTTCACAGAAACGCTGAAAAGATATGTTGAAATCATGTCTAGAATTTAATCACACTGCAACAAGATAGTGCGTAGCTGAATAAAATGTTTGATCAATAGAGATAGCTCTAACTAGAAAACTAAGAATACAGAAGAAAGAAGACAGTTTCGAGCTGTATCTATAGTAGAGCGAACAAAGAGACGAAGTAGTCGATTTGC
>JAABUR0100007491.1_pt1 | contig 12899 bp, 11 predicted proteins | sample 5560091 | NCBI WGS metagenome assembly JAABUR01 (sample SAMN10711879, study PRJNA513375) | rock metagenome | isolation source: Antarctica rocks | place: Antarctica: Victoria Land, University Valley sud
ACACGTCGCGGGAATCATGGCGCTCCTCCTCAGCGCGGGGACGAGCCGCGCTGAGGAGGGAGCCTACAGCAATCTCGACCGGTTAGGAAATGCCCTCATAGACGATAATATCGCTCATTCTTGGTCAAGAATAAGCGGCAACCCTAACGGACGCTCCAATAGCGAGGTTGTAAGACCTTACTTGAATGGCATTGACCTAACTCGCCGCCCCCGGAGTAAATGGATTGTTGATTTCGGCACTGATATGTCTGAGGAAGACGCTTCCCTTTATGAGATGCCATTTGAATACGTTAAACGTATTGTTAAGCCCATAAGGGAAAAGAGCAGGACAACTATTTCAGCGTGGTGGTTACATGAACGTCCCCGCGTTGCTATGCGTAAGGCTTTGCAGGCACGCTCTCGGTACATCGCGACATCAATGGTAGCAAAGTTTAGAACGTTTTCATGGATAGCTCAGAACGTGTTGCCCGCTAACTTGCTTATAGTTATCGCCCGCGACGACGACTACTTCTTCGGCGTCCTGCACTCGCGCGCCCACGAACTCTGGTCGCTGCGGCTCGGCACGTCATTGGAGGATCGCCCGCGCTACACCCCCACGACCACCTTCGAGACCTACCCCTTCCCCTGGCCTCCCGGCCAGGAGCCGGCCGCCGACCCCCGCGTCGTCGCCATCGCCGAGGCCGCGCGCCGCCTCGTGGATCTGCGCGACCGCTGGCTCAACTCGCCCGACCTCGCCGAGGCGGAGTTGAAGCGGCGCACCCTCACGAACCTCTACAACGCCCGCCCCACCTGGCTCGCCAACGCCCACGCCGCCCTCGACCGCGCCATCCTCGACGCCTACGGCTGGCCCCACGACTTGACCGACGACGATCTCCTAGCGCGGCTCCTGACCCTCAACGCCGCGCGAGGAATAACCCTGCGGTAACGCGTCGCAGGACTTAGCCAATTATGTCCACTCCAGAATGACCCACTACCTACGGATGGGATCAGCACTTAATTCCCGGCGCTCTGTTTCCGAGGGCCATTGACGGTTCGCAATCGCGAGCGCGCAGTCTCCGGCTTGCTCACATCCACGACCGCCGCACCGGGGAGCGGGCGTCAGAAAAATGTGGCCGGAGCGGCGTGGGGAGATGTGGCTGCTCAGCATCTAACAGTTCGGCAATGGTGAAAATCTGCATAAATGGACAATCGTCGGTGGTAACTATCCTTTTACAGCACGTAGTCTCCGCTCGCGCCTCGTGGGATCCTTGGGCATGGAAGGAGCAAGCATCGAGCAGGCGGCCCCGCCCATCATACGAAGAAGGCGAGTTACGCGCGGATCAGAAGTCCATCCGGGCGCGGCGGGATGAGGGCGCAACAAGGTGCCGTTCCCCTGCTACTCCATCAACCTCGGCTGAGTGATAAACGGTTCTCGGACCGGCATCCCGATATCGGACGCAAAGCGAGGGAGTTTCGCGTCGTATGTCTGTACCTCTGCGGCTCTCACCCATTCCGCTGTGGCAAGGTGGACGGCATCGAAGGTCTTAAGCGACCAATCGCGCCCGATGGCAAGTCGCCGCAGTTCTCGGGCCCGCCGCGCGATGAGTTCATGACACTCGACAAGGGTCACGGCTGACTGATCCGCCCACAGCGCATCGATCGCCTCTTCTATCTCGGGTGGGAGTACGCTGCCCGTTTGCTCTAGCTGGCCGTAGGCCACCTCCGTGACGGAGAGGGTGGACGTGACGATGACCAACCCATCCCGCTTGCTTGCCTTGGCGAAGAGGGCGTCTAGCGTCGGTAGCCGTCCCGACGTGCCGTTGATATACGACAGGAAGTTGCACGCATCCCAATAGATACGCTGCGGTTGCGCCTCACTCGGCATCACGCACCCGCCGTATCGCTGCTTCGGCCGCCAAGCCGTTGGGGCCAACCTGCACCACGCCACGCGCCCGGAGGTACGATCCCGTCAATATATCTGGCACAACATCCACCCTGTTCACCTGCCGTATATTGATCGCCCGGCCGCTGGTAGGGTCGCGGCTGACCATGCCCTCAACGATCGCGCGATGCCCCCAAGCATCGCGCATGCGGTCTTGCAATCCCTCTTGCAGATAGCACGAAATGGACCGATCATCGAGGGTATCGTAGAGGGAGAATCGCAACCCGCCGCGCCTGCTCAGCGTCTCGACACGCCCCACCACCGCCCCGTAGGCGCGCAACATCGGCGGTGGCACATCTTTGTTCGACTGGCCGGTATAGATCGTCACATCATCTTCCGGCGTCTCAAGCGTGATCGCCGTGACCCGACCGTTGAGTATGGAGTAGAGGCCGCGAGCTTGTAACCGCACCGTCTCCCCGTAGAGCGGGCGCTGATGCCGCTGTATCGCCTTTCCGACATCCACCACAGCCCGGCACACCGACTCGACGCTGGCCGGTTGCTGAGAGACGCCTCGGATGACGGCCGTGGCACTCCCCCCCGCAAGTTCTTCAATCTCCCACTCGATCGGCGCTTCCCGGCTGAGTTCTATCGACAGGGCATCGATGAGCCCCCGGAAGTGCTGAATTCCATCAGCGAAAAGTCCGAGCGAGACATTGCCGTCAAGGTGAAGCTTCACCGTGTTAGCGACCATCGCTCCCCTCCCGCGCGGCGGACTCTGGGCTAATCGGCGCGAACTGGCCATGTTTCCCGTGCCGGACTCGCTTGATGCGCTGCTGAGTCGTCTCGTACATCGGCTGTTTGTCGTCGCGGTGGTTGTAGCGGAAAGTGTATTCGTTTACGTAGTCTTGCAGGCGCTTGGCACTGACCGAGCGCGAGACGCCGCCGATACCACGCTTCAACAGCGACCAGACGCCCTCCATCGTGTTCGTGTGGATGCCCCCGATCACGTAGGCCCTGTCAGCACGGGGTTCGTTAATGCTCGTACCCCTTGCCATTCAGCCAATCATACGCCTTCCATTCGTCCGTGTACACCGACGAGGTGAACAACACATGCCCCTGGATGATCGGCTCGATCGTCTTCTACTTGGCATCCTTAGTGCTCCTTTTCATAATCAGTAGTGGGGTTAGGTTTGGCTTACTTCCTCGCAACCGCGCCGCCCCATCCCCACAAGTATTTGTGAAATGGAGCACTTAGAAGTCATTGCACAGCCCTGGATCGGGCCTCGGATTTGGCGTCAGCGCTCACTTGCACGCGGCTGTGCAATGACTTCTTAGTGACTAATACCGCCACCGTGCTGACGCGCTGCACCATGCCGACAACGGGCGTCTTATTGAAATCCTTGCACGATTTCTCAAAGATGGTCCCGGCCAGCGGATAGACGTGCGTTCCGCAATGGTCGCAAGAGTACGCCTTACGCCCATTCAGCCGATGATGCTTGCGAATCTGACCACACTTCAGGCACATGACACCATCGGTATAGAGAAGTCGCGGCGTATAATCAAGGAAGGCGTCATCGTCGCGGAAGTCGCGATTGAAGGCATTGGTCGTGTATCGCTTCACAGAACAAACGCCACGTTTTCCGTGCCCCGATACGCCTTTCCATTAGAACAAGTATACAACGGCGGATACGTGTCAGTGGACTGGTTCTATCTACAGTCGGCTCTATCCTTACGAGATTTCTGCTCAGTCTCGGCCTCGAACGGCGGCGGGCTATGCTCGCCGGCGGGCTGTTGGGCGACGTTGGTCTGCATCTGGCCGACGTTCATCTGCCCATAGTTCTGGACGGTGAGCGCGAGCGGCGCGGCCTTCAAGTCCCTGAGCAGCCGAAGATTGCGCGCCACCATGCGATTGAGCCGGTCGAGCAGCGGCAGCACATCCCGCCCTAACTGCCCCACAATATCCTCAACGGCCAGGCCACGTATATCCGACCCGCGCCGGTAGCGTTGCTCGAACTGCGCCCGCAGCCCGTTGGTGGCGAACATCTCGTCCTCCAGTCGCATCTCCAGGTTGCCGACGAACTGATTGAGGCGGAGGAAATGCGCGAAGCTGAGGACCGCCATCGCCACGGCCATGTACTCGGCCGGACCCTCCGGCGCGTAGGACGCGAGGAATTGCCGCCACAGGAGGAGGAGCAGCGCCGTGCGCTCCGGCGTGATGTAGCGCTCGCCTCCCAACATCGTGATGATCGCCCGACCAGACACCCAATCCTCGGCCGTCTCCGCACAGAGTCGCGCCCAATCCTCCTGCGTGTGAATAACTCCCCAGCCCTCCATCGCCGCCCAGGTCTGCCGACTGTTGTTCTGGAGGGCGAGCCCCCTGGCCTGGCGCTCCGCCCACCAGGCCGCATAGTCGGCCTCCAGCTTCGCCCCGGTCGCGGTCCGTTCGGCCTCCTCGGATGTCGTCTGCGGCGCATCGGCGGTGTCGGTCATGGCCTCCCCCTTTCGAGCAACTCAAGCATCTCGGACGAAATCCTATCGAACCGGCGTATCAGTCGTTTCGTCGCCCGTGCGTCGGCGCGGTGGGTGCGGCGGCGGTCACAGAGCGCCGCCACGCGGGGGGCATCGCCACGCGCGAGGTAGCGCTTGCGCGCCTTCCCATCCCCGCGCCAGTAGTGGAAGAAGTACGGGCCGTGCGGCGGCTCACCGGGCTGCGAGCACCGGCAGCGCGGCTTGCCGCAGCGGCGGTATTGCGCGATGACGCAACCGGGGATGCCGTCGCGCTCGTCCACCTCGGCCGAGCGGAAGACATAGCGGCGCGGCGTCTTGGGTTGCGGTTGCGCCACATTCGTGCCAGATTCGACATCCTGCGTGGTGCGCGCCTGGTAACATCTTTTCATCCGGCACGCTCCGATGTGCTCACTGTGCCCCCATGCATCGCGATCAATCGTCCGTCGCCTGCTGCGCGGCAGGGGGGAGGGGACGGGTAGCCCCTCCGTCAACGCTGCAACCGTGCAACACCGCGCGCAACGCCTCGACCGTGGGCAGGATAGTGACATCCTCCGGCAGCCGGTCGCCGATGATCAGCTTGGAGGGCTTGCCTTTGGCCGTTTCGTCGTTCGCCAGGTAGCCCCGTTCCAGCGCCACCGCCACGCGGCGCGACGCCGCGCTCTTGTCGATACCGAGCAGCTCGGCCACCTTCGAGACGCGCACCGGCTGGTCCGACACACCGCGCGCCTGCTTCACCGCCTCGATCGTCTCGCGCACCGTCGCCGGCACGGTCGCCTCGACACCCTCAGCCACCAGATCGGCCACTAGCGCCCGCACCGCCGCGTAATCCGCCAGCGTGGCGATGACGCGGCCCTCGCTATCCCGCTGGCGCGTCGCCTGGTGCAGGAGGGCATGGGCGCGGATGAGGTTGAGCACCGTCCCGAAATCGCGCCGCAGCCGCACCGCCACCGGCGGCACCAGTTCCGCCAGCGCGTCGGCGTAGGGGATCACGACCCAATGCTCGCCGCCCGCCAGCCAGGACTGCAACGCCTGCCAGGGCGCGAGGTCCACCGCCTCGCCGCCCCCCGCCGCGATGGCGCGGAAGACTTGGCGCGTCTGCTCGGGCGTGTCGGTGACGGGGATGGACAAGAGCCGCGTCTCGTTCTCTGGGTGCAGGTGGGTCGCGGTGGTCGTCACCAGCAGCCCGGTCGGCCCTTCCCGCTCGATGAGCCGCGCTTTCAGCCCGTCGCGCGTCTTCTCGACCGTCTCGTACCGGATACGCCCCTCGGAGAGCAGCGAGCGGATCAGGTAGGTGGCGAAGTCGCCGCCCATGCCCGCCGCCTCGAAGATGACGAGCACGCGATGGGCCAGCGGCTCGTCCGAGTAGGCGAGCGCCCGCTCGCTCATCGCGGAGAGGGCGTAGAACGCCTCGGCCGGGAAGTAGTCGAGGGTGCGCTCGGTGGTGTAGCTCTTGCCGCCCGACGACGGTCCCTTGACCGCGATACTCACCGGCCGATCGAGGAATCGGCTCGTCACGCCGAGATAGACGAGTTGCTGGGCGCGCTCCTCGCCCGCGATACCGCGCGCCTTCTGCGCCGCGACGAAGCGGGCGAGGATGTCCGGCGCGGTCGCCAGCGCGGCGCAGCGCTCCCACGCCTCGCGCCGCGCCTCGTCCGCTTGCTGGCGCTCGTACTCCGACCACGGCACCGAGGCCCGCACCGCCGCGAAGAATGCGGCGCGGAACTCGTCAGGGTCGGGATGGGCCAGATGCAGCCCGCTCACATCCTTGTGCTCGCCGAGCGAGACGAGGTGCGCGCGGTCCCGTATCCGCGACCTGGCGAGCCACGCCTTGACCGCCTCGCCGCCCTTGTCGGGCTCGATGACGATCGCGATGTGCTCGAAGCCGTCGAAGAGCGCCGCGTCGCGTTCCTCCTTCCAGTTGTCCGCACCCGGCAGGCCGATCGCATTGAGGCGATGGAGCCAGCCGGTGTGGCAGTCGCTCTCGCCCTCGACCAGCAGCACGCTCCGCCCGGCGCGGTAGGCATCCAGCCGATCCAGGCCGTAGAGCGTGAGCTTGCTGCCCTTCTTCCAGGCGAAACGGTTGTCCGCGCCATCCTCGGCCCGGTGCAGCGCCAGGCGGAAGCGCGTCGGCCCCTCCTTGCCATCCGTGGTTGGGTAGGGGATGCGGACGGCCGGCTGCCCGAAGTAATGAATCTCGGCGAGGCTGAGCGAGCGCAGGAAGTCAAGCGGCAGGCGCTTCGCTTCGGCATATCCGGCGAGGGTGCAGCCAGCCGCGGACGGTTGCACGGTTGCGGCGTTGCGGCGGGGGGTATCGCCCCCCCTCCCCCCGGTATGCGGCGAGAAGAGATCGCGGGGGTGGAGGCCGATGGATGCTAGAATCGCGTCAACCGTGCAACCGGCGAAGCACTTCAACAGGACGCGCCCATCCTCGCCCTCGGCGACGCTCAGGCTGTTGCGGCGATCGTCGTGGGCGGGGCAGCGCGCGGTGTGCCCGCCGCTGCTCGCCCGCACCGCGTCGAGCCGTTGGAGTACGTTGTCGAGGGGCCGACTTGGCATCATCGCGCCTCCCGGTCCATCCGTTGACAATAAGAGTGAGACGGCGCGCATCAGGCCACGCCGGCATCGCTCTCACCGAACCAGCGATCGAGCGCAGACAGCGGGATCACGATCCGCCGACCGATCCGCTTGTGAGGGATTTCGTTGCGCTGGAGCGCCAGGTAGACCAGGGTCCGCCCGGTGCCGGTGGCCTCCGCGAACTCCTCGGGGGAGATGCCGACGCGGCCGGGGAAGGCCGCGTGCGCCGCCAGCGGCGTCGCCTCAGCGACACCCTGGGGGATTGTCGCGCGCTGCGGCTTCGGGGGTGCGAACATGGTGTCCCCTCCTGTGGTGCAGTCACGGCGCGTGCCGTGCTCTCCCATACAGGATAGGGGCGGGCAAGGGCGAATAATAGGCCAGGGTAGCGGCGGGGGTCGCGATCCTCCCTATTCCGGGCGTCGGCGATAGCTCGCGCTCTTGACGCCGCGCGGCCGACCGGCCGGGGAAGGGGGGCGGAGGTCGAGGCCGATCAGCGCGGCGGCGCGCTTGACCGCATCCTCGACACTCTTCCGCTCGTGATGCCCCGTTGCAATGCGGCTGTAGCTCTCCCCACGCAGGTGGTAGCGCGCGAGCCAGGCGTAGTGCTCGGGGGATGCTTTCGTCGGCTCGCGCGCCAGTTCGAGCGACTCGGCGAGCGCGGTCAGGCGCTGGCGATGCGCCCGCTTCGCCTCCTCATAGGCCGCGTCCAAACGCGCTTCCGCGTCCGCCCACCGCTCGGCCGTCAGATCCCAGCCGGGGAGGATGAGGGCGAAGCGCCGTTCCTCCTCGGTCAGGATGCGGGGGGTGAGACGCTCGCCATCGCGCCATCGCGCCGATGGCTCGCGGTACCAGGCGTCCACCTGGCGGAAGGCGAACCGCAGGCACCAATCCTGATCGAGCCGCCAGCGCGCCCCCCAGTCGAGCAGGGCGTCGCGGAAGGGCCGCAGGCCAGGGCGCAACCGCCCCCACACCTCCAGGCGATCCCAGCCCCACGGCCCAGCCACATCATAGGCAGCAAGGGTGCTCACGAGCTCCGGATTGTACGGCTGCCCGGTGGGCGCGCTCCAGCCCCACGGCCAGCGCGCGGGCATCGTCCCATCGTGCGAATAGTCGTACTCGCCCCACACGTCGTCGGCGTGCCGGAAGAGGTCGCCGTATGCCCCCAGCGCACCATCGCGGAGCGAGGCGAGCACATCCGGCGTCTCGCGCTCGATGGCGGCGAAGAAAAGGTTGCGCGCATCGTACACCGCCGGCGAGGGCTGGCCGATGTCGGCATACGCCCCCGCGCCGAGCGCGACCTGATCGCCTTCCTCCGGCTTGCGCGCCATCGGCCACCCTCTCCCGCTACGTCTTTGTTGCGCCGGTGCTTCGGCGCGTCCAGTCTTGCGGAAGATTCTACGGCACAGAGCGTCACAACGGCGCGATCTGCCGTGGGCCAATGGGCCAACGGTGGGCCAACCCACGCGGCATTGACCGTGATTGACCGTCATTCCCGCCCGATACACGTCCCGATTTCCCGCGTAAACACTGACAAACGGGCCTGTCCGGCATCCGCCGTCAGGGCACAACCCCCAACTGTGGATCCAGAGGTTACGGGTTCAATTCCCGTTGGGCACCCCAAGGTTTTGCTAGTGGTAGCAGAAAAATCACAGAAGCACCGATCGGATTATCTTCCGATCGGTGCTTCTGTGAGCAACCAGCTTCAATATCAGGAGACAACGCCATCAAGGTGAGCAATTAGCAGGAACTTGTAGTGAGCTAACCAGGAACAACATCCATAACCTTGTCAGGCCAAAAATAATATGACGCGCTCACCTGCTTATAATTCGCGTCAAGTGCCGACTCCAATAATAGAAGTGCAGCAATATTCCGAACGATCCGAGTAACCTCGCGAATCTCAGCACTTGTAAGCGGACGACCAAGCAGCACATATTCACGGTAGCTCAGCCATTTCTTGACAACTTGATATCCGCCGATAGTATACTCCCAAACTTTCCTTGGCACGTTGCTCCAAAAAGCAATGGCGTTGAGATGAATATCGTAAGTCGTCTCACCTAAGATTGTGAGAACGTCGTTCAAGGGCATACCTAAGGCTACAGCTCCTGCCGCTATCGATTCTCTTTCTTCCTCCGTATAGTCACGTTTTGTGCTCTTACCCCGACCAGGCATGACAATCCCGTTCCTCCCTCCATGCCCCCATCCTACCGTAATATTTAGATGACCTTCCTCAGGTTGTAAATTGCCCCCTTCGGCATGAGTGATGCGCGCTAACTGACGCAATTCTGGGCGCAGCATCCCATATGTAATACCGTTGATAGTTGCATCCATATCTAGGAGGGCAGCAACCTGTTTCCCCAACGCGGCGGAGTCGCGCAACAGTCCCTGACTATCAGGCAACGGCACCCGCATCCAGTCCTGACGAATTCCATCCGAATTCTCGAGTAGGCCCTTGTGCTAGTTGTGTGACTTGACGAAAAGCCCTCCCGGCAGCTATCGGTAGTCTTGCTGAGTGACGACCGGGGCCAGACGGGAGGGCGGGGCGATGATAGCGGAGTTCGAGGATTTCTGCCTATGGGTGTATGTGGTGGTGGACGAGTTGTGGCGGCAACTGCCGCCGGGCTACAAGCCGAGTCGCGGTCCCGCGCCGGGATGCAGCGACAGCGAACTGATCGCGATGGCGCTGGCGGGCGAGTGTCGGGGCTGGCATCGCGAGACCGAACTGGTCGCGTCCTGGCGGGGCTATCGGCACCTCTTCCCGGTCGTCCCCGAGCGCACGCGTTTCAACCGGCGGCGGCGCGACCTGGCGCTGGCGATCAACGCGATCCGGCAGGGGCTGCTGGCGGCCCTCGATGTGGCGCAGGATCGCCGCTGCGCCATCGACAGCCTGCCGGTCCCGGTGCTGGCGTTCCACCTGGTGCCGAGCGCGGCGGGGACCGGCGGTTGGCGGTCCGCCGGGGCCGACTTCGGCAAGGTGCCGACCAAGAAGCAGACGATCTTCGGCTACAAGCTGCACTTGCTCGTCACCCTCGGCGGGGCGATCCGCGACTTCGCCCTCGCCCCGGCGAGCGTCGGCGACCTCCCGGCGGGGGTGGACCTGCTGCGCGGCCATGCCGACCTCGCCGTCGTCGGCGACAAGGCCTACATCAGCACCCCCCTGGCGGACGAGTTGCGCGCCGGGCATGGCGTCGCCCTCCTAACCGTACCGCGTCGCAACCAACACCGCCAACTGCCCCCCACGACGGCCCGTCTGCTCAATGGCGCCCGCCAGATCGTCGAGACGGTCAACGACCAACTGACGGAGCAATTCGGCCTCGCCGCCCATCAGGCCCACACGTTCAGGGGCCTCTGCGCCCGGCTCTACACCAAGCTCGCCGCGCACACCCTCTGCCTCTACCTCAATCGCCTCCTCGGACACGCCGAGTGACTCCAAATCAAGGCGCTCGCTTTCCCCAACTAGCACAAGGGCCGAGTAGGTAAGAAGGCGAATGGCCAATAGCAAGCACGTGCATCCAAATAAGCTCAGCAGTTTCAACATCAATATCTGGGTTTGTAATCCCAACTTCATTTAGATAAATGCGCGCGGTTGGAGATAAATTGGCGGTGGGCGTACTGCCTATCGCTTTGTCCAAGGCCAACAGTGTGGCCTGCCTTGTATCTATAGCACTTGCATTCCCGAAAGTTGGTTGTCGCAACCGGATAGGGATAGCGACCGCATTAGGACGAAGTAGATGATAATCAGGAAGTGCTGACGTGGACGTTATGATCGCTCCCTCATTTGGACGCTCCGCTATCATACGCGTGACTATGAACTGGTTACCAGGCCATTGCTGCATCGCCAGCGCTGGGCGCGGCTCGTTCCACAGCGGCCGTATCGCGCTCTTGTAGCACCACCGTAGATCAAATGGGTAGAGCGCATAGCGAGTGAGCCGAGCCGAATCATATTTTTCTGCGACAGTAATTTTGGCCCTGGCTTCCTGGGCATTGAACCGACCACCGTCCTCGGTCAATCCCGCATGCAACGATTTGAGAGCACCCCAGGTCATGGTAGTATCAAGGTAAATTCGCATTCGCTCGCCTAATGTATCCTTATCAACGTCCATCAGCGCACCTCGGCGCATCTCTTGCAAACCACTAATCGGTGAATCTTTGCATAGCTCCACAACTTTCGGCCAAGTGAGGTAGCGAGAGGGCACATCCATCGGACGAAAGGAAAAGCGATTGTCCTTAGTCGGTATTGCATGTTGGTATTGGCTATCAAAGTCCCCAACAGCGAGGCTTTTGAGTAGATCAGCACGTTTCGTCAGGCCCCAGAGATTTCGGAAGCGCACGATTGGAGGCGTATTTTCGCTATGGTCTTCACGACGTACCATCAGGCCGACCGTAGTCCCTACACGAATACCATCGCGGTTATAGACAGTAGAAAAAACGCTTGGGTCGGGCAGTCCCTCTGGCGTCAGCTTACCAGTCTCCCGGCTATCGCCATTAAGTGAGTCAAACCATAATCGATCGAACTTGCTTAAGAACCCTTGACGCATGGTTACAAAAGAGGGATCACCTAAATAAGAGAAATTCGAGATATAACAGACGATTCCTTGGCCTGTCATTTCGGCAACACGGCGCTCGGCCAAACGGAAGAAACGAATATAAAGATCATCAAGGTTAAACTTTCTAATGCCCCATCGGGCTTGTAGACCTTCTTTATACGAATCCGTCAGGCCCAGTTCTTCTTCTGGACTCACGCCGGCGAAAGCGTTGTATGGTGGGTTGCCCAAAATCACAAGGATCGGCGTGTCGCGCTTTACCCGCTCAGCAGCGTCACGTTCCTGACGCAATTCTGGGAAGGCAGGGAGAGCTTGTTGCACTCCTTCTGGTGATTCCCAGCCCGTAAGAGCGTTTGTGAGGTAAATTCCGGCGCGCTCATCTCCTGTGTCTGATAAGGGTGCGCCAAAACTTTGTAGCTGAAGGCCTAGTTGCAGATGAGCAACAACGAACGGGGCGGGCAATATCTCAAATCCGAAGACGCGCTCAGTCGCGGCACGCTTAAGATCGTCTCCCATGAGGGCATCCCCTCCCGCCTCCGCCAGTGTTGCCGCGATTCGCTTCAGAACTTCTACTAAGTACGTTCCAGTGCCGCAGCAAGGATCAAGTACATAGACGCGCGGATTTGCGAGACCGTCAGGCAGTCCCAATTCTTCTCGTAGGGCCGTATCGACGCGCTCAACCATATAGCGAACAATCTCCTGAGGCGTGTACCAAACACCGAGATCTTTACGCAGTTGGGGATCGAAAGCCTCTAAGAAAGGCTCGTAGAAATATTGAACAGCATGATCGTCCTCGAAATTAGCGAAGAATACATCGCGATCAACACGATTGAGAATGGCACCAGTCCAATCTAACGTCTCGATTAGCCCAAGCGGTCGCAATTTATTGGGTGTGGCAAGCTGAGCAAAGAGCGCCTGGATCACTGGCACTCTGAGCAACCAGACCGCCTCGTGCCAATTGAACTCCACATCTTCCTCAGCTACCGGATGCTCTTTGCTCCAGAGCACCCAAGCAGAGAAAATGCCGTAAAAGAGCGTCTGTACCAGTGTCGAACGGAAGAAATGTTCTCCTTTCTCGCCCACGAACTTCAGCCCCAGTGCATCCTCAAGGGCGGTACGCACTTGTCTCAAGGCAGGAAGATCCGACCGCGAAATTCGAACTCTCGCATCGCGGGCATAAGAGGCAAGGAACCACGCCACATCCTTAGGCGTCGTGAGCCGAGCGGGACGTAGCATGACCCGTTTGAGGTATTCCGTGAAGGGTTCGGCATGAGTAGTAGCTAACTCGCTAAGCTCGACTTTGGCCTTTTGAGGGGGGAGAAGGGAAAGGGTAGGGTAGGCTCGTCGACCGCTCTGTGCCGGAGGAGGAGACGATGCCGACCCTACCGCCCGCCATGTTACAACTGCTCGCCCCG
>JAABUR0100007493.1_pt1 | contig 12899 bp, 23 predicted proteins | sample 5560091 | NCBI WGS metagenome assembly JAABUR01 (sample SAMN10711879, study PRJNA513375) | rock metagenome | isolation source: Antarctica rocks | place: Antarctica: Victoria Land, University Valley sud
GCGGCCGGGCCGCCCGCGGCGCTGCCGTGCAGGAAGAAGTGCGCGCGCAGCGCCGCGTCGCCTGGCGCCGCCAGCGCCCACAGGCTCCCGGCGCCCACTGCGCAGCCACTTCAGCTATTCACCACTCTCAAGCAGTTCATTGCCACTTTAATGCGGTGCCTGCCCAGATATAAAAGACAGGCATGCAGACTGGCGAGCGAGCGGCGCAGCTGACGCCTCCAGTCACTAGCCCCTCAAGGCACCTCTACCAGACAGCTGCCATATACAAGCAATGCTACAAAACACGGGGTGCAAGCGTCAAGCGCTGCATGTATGTGCCTTCAAGTGCAGTGAGCGCAGATCCGCAGCAGTCTGCCACGCGCGCTCAGAAAGCCCGGGGCGCACGTATGATGTGCTCGTGCAGAGCGGTGAGCTGGACCGTCGTCACGTCGGCCGGCGGGGACTGGCCGGGCGCGCCTGCTCCCGCCAGACTCACTTAGTTGTCGTTGGCCAGACAAAAAAAACTGTGTAGCAAGGCCAGCAAGCAATGCAAGAACCGTACCTGGCGGAAACACAAAGGATGCCGACGCTGCCTGGCACGCCAGCCCGTGCACCAGCGAGCCGAGCACGGCATTGGCGCCCGGCGTGTGCGCGCCCGCGCGCGCCAGCGACAGGCGCTGCGTGGCAGCGTCCAGGTAGGCCAGGCAGCCGCTGGCGCCTCCTGCGGGCAGCGCCTGCTGCAGCGCAGCCTGCAGGCGGTCCGGGACCGGCAGATGCGCGAGCGTGGCAAACGCCTGCGCAGCATTGCCGTCACTTCCAGTCTCCAGCATGCAGCATGCGATGTACGGCGTACGAGTCGTATGCGCAGGCCAGGGCGGCCACCTCATGAGCTTTGCGGCTGCAGGCCTTGCGCTCGCTTGTTGCGCACAGCGCGGCAAACAGGTAGGTAGCTTCGCCGTGCACGTGCCAGTCTTGGAGCGCTGGTCTGCCGGCCTGAGCGGCTGATACCTGCACCTGCAGGCCTAAGTACAGGCGTGCAGGGTACTCCTCATGCACTGTCCTCTCCTCGTCTTCAGGTGCGGCCTTGCTGCAGACGCAGCCCATCTAGAGGTGAGCGCTGTCGCCAGTGCGAGCAGGCTGTGCGCAGCTTGTGCTAGTCTGGCACTTCCAAGTGCAGCCTCAGTGAAAGAACCTTCACTTGCCCTACAGCTGCGCCTATCTGTCTGTCGATGCTGGAACCTGAGGCAGTCCGAAGAGCCGCACGAGCTGTTTCAGGTCCGAAAGAGCTGCACGAGCTGTTAGAGCGCCGGCAGTCCCTGCGGGAGGCTGCCTGCACCGAGGCGTGCCCAGCATCTTGGTATATACAAATGCCACTCGCCTGACCGGTCCGACCGTTGCGCAGACGGGTTGAAGTGACAAGGTGAAGCTAAACTTGTGGTAGAGCGTAAGCAGTTCACTGTGGGTGATAGGTCCTCTCTTTGCTGTGCATGCAACAGAGCGTCACTTGTGCACTGTTCGCGGCACGCCTTCGAGCGCAGGTCCCGATCACGCTACAGCAACACCCTGGCGTCAGCGTCGGAGCTCAGTTCGTGCAGATTCCCTGCACGCCTTGGTCCACCGCTTGCACAGCAGGTCATCCAAGTCTGCCGGCTCCTCTGAGCGCAGCGCGGCTGTGAGCTCCTCCTCATACTCGTCCGCCACCAGCCGCACGCAGTAATTCTCCAGCTCCTTCCTGCGCAGCTGGTCCTCCGCCTGCGGCACGCGCGTCCACTCGGCGCCGCTTGCGTCGGCGGTCCACAGCCAGACCGGCGGCGCGCCGACCTCCGTCCGCGAGGCCAGCTGGTACCGCGCGCTGACCGCCGTGCACAGCGTGTCCAGCAGCGCGCTCACCCTGACCTCAGACAGCCTGCGCGCGGCGCCCCCCAGCCTCAGCGCCACGCCTGCATGGGAGGGCAGGCGCGTGAAGTGCAGCCGCGCGCCTGAAGTCCACCACCTTCCCGTACCGGTTGCCCTGCGAGTCCAGCCTGTTCCGCAGGTCGATGGGGTCGTGCGCGCCCTCCTGCCGCACCCGCTCCGCCAGCTCCGCCTGCCGCAGCGGGGCGCGGCGCAGATCAAGTCTGATCGCGTGCGCCTGGCGCGTCGGACAGCATACTGAAGTCCAGGTCCTGCCAGGCGCGCGGGATCGCACCGCAATGCTCTGGCAGGCGGAGCAGGGCTGGATGATCGCCCGCGAGCGCGCGACCAGGGCAAGCAGCAGGACCGGGAGCGCCCAGGCCGCGCGGGTGCCCATCCGCGCCTGCGCCTGCGCCTGCTGGGTGTCACTGGGTGTCACAATGCGCGCGCGCCCCGCCACACTCGAGCGAAGTGCGCCATTCGTCACACTTGGGGGAACACCCCTTATCGGGCCCTCTGGAATTCGGATGCAGTTTGCTTTTCGCCGACAACACTGTGCCAATTTTCCAAGTTGGTTAAAACCAAGTTTGCTTAAAAAGACATTCAAAGAGCTCCTGCTCACTCAGAACTACGTACAGTTGTTGTTAGGAAGGGTGGCGTCTCACCCTGCTGCCCAAGCTCGGAGCATTGGTGAGCATGGCGGGCATGGCCGCGCAGCGCTGCGCGGCATGCTTCAGCACCAACCTGGCGGTGCAGCACGGCGTGTTAATCTGCGGCGACTGCGGCGAGCAAGCGCAGGCACGGCCACAGGCTGCGCACGCTGGTGCGCCTGTGTCGCACCCGTGTGACGAGCCGTGTGCACTGCACGTGCGTGCACAACAAGCAAGCCAGGCGCTGCTTCTGAGTCGGGCGTCTAGGGAGGGGAACTGATTACGCGGCGAGCTGCACATGCCCGCAGAACTCACACCCGTCCGTGAGCTCTGTGGTGGCGGAAGGTAGGTCATGCGCATGCCGGGCGGAGAGCAGGGCACAGACACGCTCAGCGGAGAGCGGGGCTGCTCCGGCGCCCACTGCACGCTCCTCTCAGCCCAGGGCCGCTCCCTGCGCCAGGCCTTCGTGGAAGAGGAGCAGGAGTGGCAGGAGGGCGTGGACACCAGCCGGTACCGCCGGTCCACGCGGATCAGCGCGAGCGTGCGGCCGGAGCGCGCGGCTGCGCCCGAGATCTCGCTGCCGGCCGCCCTGCAGTGCTACTGCCTTTGCCTGCAGCGCCTGCTCCAGGTGCACCCCCATGTGCAGCTCCCGAAGCACGTGTATCGCGTCGAACACGCCTGCGCTCTGCGCTCGCCCCTGTGACAATGTTGTCCCCGCGTGTCTTGCTGGGACAGGCGTTGAAGCATGCCGGACACCTATGCCGGACACCACCCAATACTGTGGTATAGCGGCCTGCGGTGTAGCGGCCAGCGAGGCTGCCGCCCGGCTGAGGCGGGGCGGCGCGGGCGCCAGGCGCAGCTGGACGCGCTGCGCGCCAAGTTTGGCGTGGGCAGCGCCGTCGCGCACGCGGCGCGCAGCATCTGGCTCGCACATGTCGCGAAGTCCGGCGTCTTGGGCGGCCGCTTTGCCGGGCGCGCCCACGCCGCGGGCCGCGCCTGTGTCCTGTGAGGGCTGACGGACGCTGCGGGGCGCTGGGTGCCTGTCCGAGTCAGAACAGCGCAGTGCAGCGCTGTGCTGTTGACCCTTATATGCCTCCATCATATGTGAAGCTGGGCCATGCGAGCGCCGAGGGCGGCGCGCGGCGCAGGGCGGTAGAGGCCATGGCGCACAGGGGCGACCATGGCCCCGAGCGTGACGCGCTCGGCGAGCCGCTCCCGGGATCGCGGACGCAGGCCATGCCCCTGCACATGGCGCTGCAGCACAGCCTGCGCAAGGTGCGCCGCTGCCCCGGTGCCTCAACAGGCACCGCGCCCGACAGGCTGCCCAAAAAAAAAATGGGAGCGTGAGCGAAGACTGGCCGCGGCGACCAGCCATGACGCGGCGATCATTGGACACACACGTGCATGATGTGGATGCGCCTCAATGGCGCCACAAGCTGGCGAGCGGCAGCGTATTGGGAGGCTGGCGCGCAGGCGCTGCCGCACGACGCGACGCTCGTGGTCTGCCTCCTGGCGTGCTGGCAGTGCCGCGAGGCGGTGCTGCCCGCGGACCTGCTGCGCTGGGCCGCGAGCGGCGAGCTGCCCTACCTGGGCATGGCAGAGGCCGTGCGCGGCGTGCGCGAGAGCGCCGGCGAGCACGCGCTGCCGGAGCAGCTCGTTCGGCCGCAGGGCGCGCGCCCCGTGTGGCTGCATCTCTCGCTGCTCGTCTTTGCGGCGACACACCTTCCGGCACTGCGGCTTCTCTTCAATACTGGTTGCGTGTGGATCGATCAATAGCACTCAATGCTGATGGCGTGCATTGATAACTGACATGCCAGCTCAGAAGCAGGAGGTAGGATGCACAGGTCGCCTGGAAAGAGTCAAGGGCGCAGCAAGGCACGCAGCACGTACGGACGCGGCGCCGCGCCGCGCGCCAGGCGTGCCGGGCCTGCACACGCTGGTGGCCAGCGCGGCGCAGGCTGCGCGCGCGCTGCAGCTGCCGCTGCCGGATGCCAACGCCGCTGCGCTGCTGCGCCGCTTCGCGCTGGAGCTGGGTGTGCCGCAGGCGCGCCGCTTCGCCTCAATCCCAGCCTAACCCTAACCCGAGCTCATGCGCGCCCGGGGCGGCTGCGTGCGCAGCACCAGCCGGCATTCCGCCTCATGCTCGCAGCCAGTGGGCGCTGCGCAGTGTGCAGCGCATGTCAGCATTGGGCGACGCGGGGACGACGCGGGCATGCCTGTGCAGCGCGCGCCAGCCGCTGCCCGTCCAGCCAGGCGCCGCCGCCGTGTACGCTGGCAGCCAGGCCGGTGGGCCCTGGGGCTTGGCCCTGGCGTCGGCACGCGCAAACGTGTGCGCTGCCGGGCGCCTGCTGCCGAGGGGCGCCCTAACCTAGTCCTACGGGGGCGCCGCACGGCAGGCGCTGGTGCCGATCGCGGCGGAGCTGCACTGGGTCCATGTGGCGGGCACGCCGTCGGCGCGGCTGAGTGGCGACGCGTTCGAGCAGCCGCACTGCCACCTCATGGCCGCGCTGGCGGTGGCGGCGCGGCTGTGCTACCAGCTGGACGGCGGCGGCCGCGCGGCGCGCGTGCCCGGCGTGCCGCCGCCGCCGCCCGACTGGCAGGCCTGGGCGGCCGGCGCGCTGGCGGGCCTGCGGCAGCAGTGCGACTTCCCGCTGGCCGCGGATGAGGCGCGCCCCCGCCCGCCCGGCCTGCGGACGCGCGAGGTGCCCGGAGCGCATGCGGCCGCCTTTGTCATGGGCATGGCAATGCATGCGCGCCCGGACTGGGCGGCCGCCGTGCCCGCTCGAGCTCCACGCCCGGCCCTGGGCGTGGCCCATCACTGCTGGGCTGCCGGGGCTCTAGCACGTGCATTTTAGCTTTGCCCAGTCAACGATGTTGCCCGCTCGTCGGCGCTCGCCTCAGTTCGGCGCGCTGTGGACGGCGGCGAGCGACCGGCGGCGCGGGGCGCCGGCCTGACGGGCGGCCGCGCGCGGACGGGCAGGCGGCTCGGTGGGGCCCGGCGGACGCGCGCGGGTACATGCGCGCGCTGCAGGGCACGATGCTGGCCGGCCACCAGCCGCCGGAGGGCCTGGCCGGCCTGCACGCCGCGCTGCTCGCCGCGGCCGGCCTGGAGGAGCCGGAGGCTGACGCAGGAGAAGCCGCTCCCGCCCGCACGGCGCAGGCAACCGGTGCGCGGCCTTCGAACCCGCAGACGTGCGTGTCTCAGAACCTACCCTAAACCTATCCCTACACATGTGTGCGGCCCTCGGACTGCTGATGCGTGTGTCTTTGTCGCGACGGGCAATGCCTGGCGCGTCCGTGCTCTGCTCGGCTCGCCGCGGCGGCCTGCTCTGTTCCGGCGCGGCGACCATACAACGTGGCTCCTGCCTTGCCTGTGGGGACGGCAGTGTCTGGCTGCAGCTGCACGCCTGTCGTGGCACAGGGCAGGCAGCGGAGCCGCCCGACCAGGCTGGCGCCGCGGGCGACGCCGAGGCGGCGCCGTACCGCCTGTTGGGCGCCCCCTACCACCCGGTGTCGAAGCGCGTGCCCGCTGACTATGCCGCACTGCTGTGCGTGTGCGCCGCGTACCTGTGGGTCAAGCCTGACTTCCTGCACGTGCTCGTCTGTGCGCTGGAGATGTCGATGGCGGAGGCAGAGTCCCTAGTTGAGCCGCATGCTGTCAATAGCTGAGAGCCGTTGCAACCAACCTACGGCAACCGCTGCAAAGCGCACTCCGACGCAGTTCTCAGTGGGGCCTCTCGCACACAGAGATTTCAAAACCAGCGCGCAACACTGTGTTCAGTACCAGTTTCTGACATGTTGACAAGTTGCAGTTTGTGGTGGTTTGGGGCGCGCAGCGCTGCGCTGTCAGCCCTCCGTCAAGCCCGCCTCCTTCAGCACTTCGATGAATGCGTCCTCGTCGTCATATGGCACTTCCTTGATCTCGTGCTGGAAGTAGGCCGAGATCTGGTCGATGACTGCCTTCTCCTGCGCGTCAGCCCCGCTGCTGCTAAGCTGGTTCTAAGCGCTGATGTCTTCCACAGAAAGCGCCAAACCCTTCCACAGGAGTAGATCTGCGCACGAACCGCCAGGGCCACAGTGCTGCGAGCCCCAGAAGTTCTTAACTGGTAAGCACAGACAGTATGCTGACGCATGCCTATTGCTGGCCGCCCGTGTCATCTTGTCCAGGCTCGCTTGCAGACCCAGGGCTGCATGGAGCTTGCAGCTGCAAATGTCCGCCATGGTGAGCTCGCGTTGGCAAGGACCCAGCTCTTGAGCCTGGCTCGTTCGAGCAGGGCCTGCTTCTGACGTGATGGCTCCTGATTCACTCAGCAATGCCGCATGCTCCATGTCTGTGTTGCCAAATGCTCTATGTCTGTGTTGCCAATCGGTTGCTTTGGTCGCGGCGCACCGTGAAGCCCGTCACCAGGTTGAAGGCGGCGCCCTTGCGCCCAAAGCGCCCGCTGCGCCCGATGCGGTGCAGGTACGTCTCGAACGCGGGGTCGCGGTAGTTGCGCTCCACTGGCACGTCGTAGTTGATCACCAGCGTCACCTGCCCGACAGGCGTGCATGGCATAAGCACCCGGCACAACCGGCATGTCGATGAGTGACGCGGAGCTCCCAATTGTCAGCCGCATAAGAACGCAGGACACAGGAACACAGTTACACTTCCTGACTTGGCAGGGCCCATGCTATTTGTTGAGAGCCAACGGCGGACATCGGCGCGCAGGCGCGGCGAGGCTCCAACATTCGTGGGCGGCTGCGAGCTCAGGGCGGGCGGCGGGCGGCGGGCCGGCGCGCCTGCGTGACGTCGAAGCCGCGCGACAGCACGTCGGTCGAGATGAGCACCTTGGTGGCGCCCGCGCGGAACTCGGCCACCACGCGGTCGCGCGCCGCCTTGTCCATGCTGCCCTCGATGCTGGTGCAGCGGTGGCCATCGCGCTCCATCTGCGCAAGCACTCGTTTTAGGGTATATGGTCTCCTCAAGATCGCGCGCCGCCTCGTTCCTGCTGTCCCTAGATGCTGGCACGGCGGTGTGCACCGTGCTCCACCCCCGCGCCAGGAGGCAGCCCTAGGGTGTGAGAGTGTGAGCGACCAGATGCACGCTGCGCCTCCATACGCCAAATTGCGCATGGGCGTGCGCGAGGACCGCATGAAGGCCCTTGCTTGCTGATGTTAGGTGCATGTTAGGTCCATATCCACCACGATCATTCGCACTTCAGTGCTCCCGGCCTGAAAACCTACACCTTGCCGCCGGCTCGGCGCATGGTGAACAGCGTCATGGCGCGAGCGGGGTCGCCAGGGGGCGGGCTGGCGCAGGGTGGGCGCGCGCCTCGGAGTGCAGCGCGCGCGCGGTCTCGCGCGTGCGCACGAAGATGATTGTTTGGCCCAGCTTCTCGCACTGCGGGAAGATCATCTCCTTCAGCACCCGCACCTTGTCCTTGGGCTGCGGGCAGTCCTGCGCACGGCGACAGCAGCCAGGTCGGGCGCGCCCCAGCATGGCCCCACAAATGCATTTGTGGGATGTAAGTGGAGTTGAGGGTCACAGCGCCCTCTGCCACAGCATTCAGAAAATGACGGCGTGGTCTGCCAGTCCAGGCCGCTGTGGGGGTCTGCGGCATGAGGCGTCAAGGCAGGGAGGCCGTGCGCGGCGGCGGCGCGCGCGTCGGGCGGCGCGCGGGCGCGCACCACGCGGTACTGCTTGATGACGTCCAGCGACAGGTCCTCGCGCGGCACGAACACCTGGGCCGGCAGCAACGCCCCCTCGCGCTCGCTTTCTCGGCCCGCAAAGCTGCACGAGCATCTGGTACCTCCCCAGCACCCAACCCTGACCTCTGCAGTCACCAGTGTATGATCATGCGCGCCTGGGCAGAGTCGCCACGCTGATAGCAAAGCTGCCTGTGAAAACGACACACCCCAACGCTTCACACACGTCTTTCTCTCTCACCCCTCTCCCTCTCTTACCTCTCTTGCTCGCATGCCCGCGCACTACCCGCGGCAGGCCAGGATGGCAGAAGGGGCGGGGCCGGTTGCGCACAAGGGCGGCGCGGCGGGCGCGCCTGGTTGGCGTCCGGCACGACCTTGAGCGCAAAGCTCTTGACCCGGTCGTTGAAGGTGGCGGAGAAGAGCAGGATCTGCACGTCCTGCCGGCCCGTCGCCAGGCGCACCTCCTTGATCATGCGCACCGAGTCCGAGGCAAACGCGTCCACCTGCCGGCCGCGCCGCGCGGCCCCGCTGTGGCCAACCTCTCCGGCAGGCCCGCAAGGCTGCGCAGTCATCCCGCTGACAGCATGAACAGCGGTGTCTGTGGCTCTGCTGAGCATGCATGGACTGCGAGCCAGGCCGGCGCGGCGTCCCGCAATTGTGTCCAGCAAGAGCGCGGAGACGCCTGTGGCGCGCGGCGTGCAGGGCATGCGGGCGGCCGCTCGCCTGCGCGCTCCACGCGGCTGGGGCACACAGGGCCCATGCAGTGAGGGGGCCCGCGGCGCGCGTGCGTGCGACCGGCAACGCGGCGCGGCGCGGCGCGGCGCGCGCCTTGAGCATCTCGTCCGCCTCGTCGAACACCAGGATGCGAATCGCCTTCACGCTGAGCACGCGCTTGGAGAGCCAGTTCTTCAGCTTGCCGTGCGTGCCGATAATGACCTGGTCGACGATGCGCGTCTGCCTGCGCGCGGCGCGCGCACGCGGCGTCTTCGGCGCGCGCCCCACAAGGCTGCAGCGGTGCGCGCTGGCCTGCCGGCGGCGCTCGCGGAACCTGCCTTGCACAGTCCTTCGCTTGTGAAGGACTGTGGGGAAGATAAATTAAGAGCGTGATGTGCGGACGTGCCGTTTTTCACCTGGCTCGAGGCAACTGGAGCTTAGCGCCGCCGCGCAGGCGACAGCGGAGGTGCCAACATGCGCCCACACGGCAGCTTTGCCGCGGCCCCGTCGACCGCCCTGACCGGCCACGGCGCTTGCGCGCGCACCGCGTGACCTCAAAGTCGGCGGCGGCGGTGGACGTGGCGGTGATGCCCGCGTGGCGGCCCATGCGCTCCAGGACCTGCAGGTTCTGGACCACCAGCTCGCGCGTGGGGCACACGCAAAGCGCCTGCGGCTGCGCCAGCGCCGGGTCCACGCGGCTCAGCATGGCCAGCACGAAGCACGTCGTCTTGCCGCTGCCGTTGTGCGCCTGCGCGGGGCCAATACCATCACTCAGCACATAGTACAAGGTTCTATAATACATACGAGGACGTTCGAGTGCACACCCATCTATAATACAGACGAGGACGTTCGAGTGCACACCCATGAGAGCCATCAGCGCACGCAAGAGCCACGGAGCGGCAGCTAGGCAGCACCCGCGTCATGCCAGTGGCGGCCACCACGGCCCCTGTGTCCCCGTGCGGTCAGGCCAGGTTCGCAGCTCTCACGCAACGCGCTAGCAGGTGCCGCTGCGGGGCAGCGCCGCGCCTGCGCGATGAGGCTGCGGTACGGCGGCTCCAGGATCATGGGCAGCGTCGTCGCCTGGATCCGCGACGGCTTCTCAAACTTCATCTCCGTGTACAGCCCCTGCGGGCGCGCCCGGCCCCGCGTCAGCCCTAACCTAGCCCTAGCCCTGCACTAAGCCTACCCTCACCCTGCCCTAACCCTTGCACCCGCGGCCGGCAGGGCGCTGCTGCACTGGCGTTTGCCAAACGGATCAAGCACGCGCCACCGAGCCCGCGCATGCAGGTGGGTGGTGCTGACGGCGCACCGCCCTGCCGCCTCCCCTGCCAGGAGTCAGCGCAGCTAGGCGCTGCCGCACTTGCAGCAGGCTGAGGTTCCGGCCAGCAGCAGCGGCTGGCTCCGTCATCGAGGCTGCTGGCCAAGATGCGAGACCCGCTGCAAGCGCATCCGACTAGCACCACACTGTCCGCATCGCACAGCAGCCGGCTACTTGGGAGCCGCGGGCATGCCCGCGCGCGGCCGCGCGTGCCTGCAGCAGCGGCTGGCTGATGGGCAGGTCGTCGAAGCTTGCGGCTGAGGTGTACGGTGTGTCGCCGGCGTGCACCGTCCGGATCTCGTTGTCCTCGGGCTCCTGCAGGCCCGGCGCCGTTGACGCGGCGCCATCCTTCTCGTCCGGCCGGTCTGGCGCTGCCGCCGCGGCCGCCACTTCGCCGCCGGCGGCACTGTCGGCGCCGCCGGCAGCGCCGCTGTTCGCGCCAGCAGCGCCGCTGTTGGCGCCGCCGCCGGCGGTGCCGTCTGTGGCGTTGGCGCTGCCGCCGGCAGCGCCATCTGTGGTGCCGTCGGCGGCGCCACCGGCGTCTACCTGTGGCCGGGCGTTCCAGCGTCGCACCACAGCCCAGGTGACCAGGTCAGGCACGTCTGCGAGCGTGTGTACGGCGAGTGCAGCACGCCGAGGCGGAGACAGAACAGCTCTCCGGTGGCCGGAGGGCGGTGTGGGTGCCCTGTCAAAGGAGCGCTGGCGGCGGCGGGCGGGCGGCCGGCCGGCACCTGGACCGCGCCGAGGCTGTCCGCCAGGCGCGACACGTCGTGTGTCCCGGGCGCCACGTGCTCAAAGCCAGGCGGCGCGTCTGCGCGCGAGCGCCGGCGCACTCAGCGGCCTGGAGACCTGACCGCATTGCCCCCAGTTTGGCTGAAGGCTCCCGCGTCACGGCACGGAAGTTAGCAGGGGGTCACCGTCGTCGTCTGCCTGGCCTGATGGCGCAGCCGGCTCTGCGGGGACCTCGTCATCAGCCCACTTCTCCTTTGCCTTCTCCCTCGCCTGCGCAATCCCGCACGAGTAAGCCCACCACACGCAGTGGCGCGCATACAGAGCAGCAGAGCCGGCCAAGCGCTGTTGATTTGCCAGCAGTGTGAAAACATCCACGCAGCAACGTAGCTCTAATGAATTGCACTATTCAGGCGCGCTACTTCACACTAACACAGTCGCTGAAGGCGCACTGGAGGTTCCATGCCCGCTGTACGCTGCTCGCACGCCTCGACCAACAGCACGCCTGCAACCTTGTGTGGGTCTGCTGAAGATGTTAGCTCACAGGTGTGTTTGTTTGTCAGCTCACTCGTCTTGGCCCAAGCTCTGTCAATCAAGCCTGCTTTGCAAACTCTGTGTTGGAGCTGCAGCGGCCTAACCCTCTTATATAAGAGGGTATATATGCCCTGCAAAGTCGAGCAACGAACAAAAAGTCGTGAACAGAAAGGGGAATCGAGGAGTGCAACAAGGACAGGATCGATCCTCTGTGCGTAACTGCTATGCGCTGACTGCTGCTTCGAGCTGCAGCATGCACAGGATGGCGGGCGCGGCGCTGTGTTTCTGGTCCGCGCTGGTCTTGGAGCTGGGCGCAGTGTCCTTTTTCACGTTCTGGGGGCTGCGATGGCAGCTGCCGCAGCTGCACTCCTTGCGCGACTGGGCGGACGCGTACAGCTGGTCGGACGGCTGCCTGGACGTGTGGCTGCAGAGCGTGGCGCACTGCGCGCTGCTGGCGGTGCACATGCTGTGCATGGCCGGGCGGATGAGCAAGCGCGTCACCGCGCTGCGGTCCCACAAGCGCGCGCGCACGTTTGTCTGGGCGGTCACCTCAGGCTGCCAGGCGCGCCTCCCGCTGCCGGGCTCCGTCACACTTGTCGTGCGACTCTCCTGCGTGCCCCGCAACAGCTTCGGCGAGCGCGCGCAGGTGCTGCTGCTGGCCAAGGCGGTGGCGGTGGCCGTGGCGGGGCGGGAGTGGCTGTGGCCGGCGCGCGAGCACCCGGGCGCCGTCGGGCTGGTGTACCTGTACTCTGCCGTCTGCGCCAGCCTGGCGGCGCTGTTCGCGCTGCGCCGCGCGGCCAACGCCCTCCTCGTGGGCGCGCGCCCCACCGTGCTGCCGCTGGGCCTGTGTGTCTGAGTGACACGCTGGTGCTTTGCGCGGTAGAAAGAATACAAATGCTTTGTGGCAGGACAGGAGCGCGGCGTGTCAAGCAGCATGCTTTTTGTGCTCTTAGTGTGGCCGGGCGCTGGCCTGCAGCGCAGTGCCGGAGGAGCAGAGCAGGCCAGGATAGCACCCCGCGACGAGCGCTGTCTCTGAGCGGGAGCCGCCGCGCAGAGTGGGAGGAGCGCAGCGTGGCGGGCGGCGAGGGCGCGGAGGAGCCGCTGCTGGAGAAGCCCGGCGCCGCGGCCGAGCAGGAGAGCGCGGACAAGCGCGGCACGATCACGCTGCTGCTGCACTACAGCGCCTACGACGCGCACCTCCTGCTGGTCGCCTTCTCGGCGGGCGCGCGCCCGCGCGGCGCAGACCCCGCCCATAACCCTTAACCTAGTCCCTGACGGAGCGCACGATTTGCTTGCGCGGCCGCGCGCCGCGCCGCTCGCCGGCAGCGGCCTGCAGGCTGGTGCGGCCTGCAGGGCAGCGAACGACGGGAGGGCCGGGCGCAGCGGCAGCGCTGCCG
>JAABUR0100007495.1_pt1 | contig 12893 bp, 12 predicted proteins | sample 5560091 | NCBI WGS metagenome assembly JAABUR01 (sample SAMN10711879, study PRJNA513375) | rock metagenome | isolation source: Antarctica rocks | place: Antarctica: Victoria Land, University Valley sud
CCGGACTGATCATCGGCTTCGCCTTCGACGCCGGCATCGGGGAGATCCTCCTCGGCGTGCTGCTGCTGCTGTGCTTCGGCTACGCGTTCTCGTGGGTCTTCGCGCTGGTCGGCCTGCTCGTCTCCTCCCCCGAGGCGGCGAACTCCGTCGGCTTCATCGCGGTCTTCCCGCTCACGTTCATCTCCTCCGCCTTCGTGCCCGTGGAGTCGATGCCGCCGGCGCTTCAGACCGTCGCGGAGGTCAACCCGTTCACCGTGACCGTCGACGCGATGCGCTCGCTGTGGGTGGGAGCGGAGGCCGGGAACGCGGTCTGGGGCGCCTTCGCCTGGACGGCCGTGATCTTCGCGGTGGCCGCTCCCCTGGCGGTCGCGCGGTACCGGAGGGCGGCGTCGCACTGAAGGTGGCCGTGGCGCTGGCCGCGGCCGCCTATGCGGTGCTGGGGCTCGCCCGGCACCGCACCTTCGGCTCCACGGGCTTCGACCTCGGGCTCTTCGACCAGGTGCTGTGGCACGCGGGGCGCCTCGAGCGCCCCGCCAGCTCGTTGAAGGGCCTGGATTGGATCTTCGGTGACCACCTCTCGCCCGCGCTGGCGCTGCTCACGCCGGCCGGGTGGCTGGGGCCGGAGGGGCTCATCGCCGCGCAGGCGACCGCGGTCTGCCTGGCGGCGCTCCCGATCGCCGCGTTCGCCCGGCCGCGCGTCGGGGAGCGCGGGGCGCTGGCCCTGGCCGGTGCCTACCTGCTCTTCGGCGGCGTGCAGGAGGCGCTCTTCTTCGATGTCCACGAGGTCGCGCTCGCGCCGCTGCCGATCGCGCTCGCGGTGCTGTGGGCCGACCGCGGGCAGCTTCGGCGGGCGACCGCGGCGGTGCTCTTCCTCCTGGTGGTGAAGGAGGACCTCGCGCTGCTCGTCGTCGCCTTCGGCGGCTGGTTCGCCGTGCTCGGCCACCGGCGCCTCGGGGCCGTGGTCGCGGGGGCGGGCGCGGCGTGGTTCGCGCTTGCGGTCGGCGTCGTGATCCCGGCGTTCAGCGAGGGGATGGGCTACGCGTACGGACGGGCCGCCTCGCCCTTCCTCGGGCTCCAGACCAAGCTGCGCACGGGCGCCTTCCTGCTCGTGGCCTTCGGGGTGCTGTGGGTGCGCTCACCGGTCGCGCTGCTCGCGATCCCGCTCGTCGGCGTCCGGCTGCTGTCCGCCGAGCCCAAGCACTGGACGCTCGAGGACCACTACACGCTGACGATCGCGCCGGTCCTCGCGCTCGCCGCCGCCGACGCGTTCGCGCGCCGACCGCATTGGCGCCACGCGCCGTACGCGGTGGTGGCGCTCGCGGTGCTCCTCACGCCCGCGTTCCCGCTGCGCGACCTCGTGCGGCCGGCGACCTACCGCGTCGATCCGGCCTACGCCGGTGCCGCCGAGGCGCTTGCGCGGATCCCTCCGGGAGCGTCGGTGCAGGCGACCAACCGCCTCCTCCCCCACCTCGCACGGCGCGACGACGTGCGCCTGCTCGGACGGGCGGCGCCGCGCGCCGAATGGGTCGCGGCGGCCACCGCCGACCCCGATCCCGAAGGGAGCTTCCCGCTGCCCGACCGGGCCGCCGTCGCGCGTCGCGTCGCTGATCTGCCCGGCTACGACGTGGTCGCGCGGGCGCCCGGCGGCGTCGTGGTGCTGCACCGGCGATGAGGCGACCGACCGGTGAGCCCCCGCACTCCCATGGCGTCGCCGACCCGAACCAACCGTTGCTTCACGCGGATTCCGCGCCAAGCAACGGGCGGTTCACCTCCAGCCGCCCGCCGCGAGCGCACCGGGCCCGCTCAGGGGAGCCCGACGATCACGGCGCAGTCCCAGTTGCGGGCGCCGCGGCCGCCATTCCACAGGCGCGCGGCGAGGCGGTCCTGCTCGGCCTTGCTCGCCAGGTAGGCCCGCGGGGTCGAGCCGCCCAGGCCGCGCCACGTCGCGGTGGTGAACTGGTAGTAGCCCGAGGCGGTCGCGGAGTTCGGCGGGAGGTTCTGCCCGCCCGACTCGCACTCGACGATCGCGTAGGGGATCGCCCACGGACCTCCCGGGCCGACGAGGGTCACCGCCGCCTCGCGCTGGCGCTCGAGGCGGGCGAGCGCGCGCAGCGCGGCCTGCTGGCGCTCGCGGCGCAGGCGCCCGAGCGTCCGCTCAGAGCGTCGCCGGTCGGCGCGGACGTCACCGAGGAGCGCCAGCCTCGCCGCCCGCGCGTCGGCCAGCGCGGAGCGCCGGCGCGCGGCGGCGGCGCGAATCGTCGCGAGGGCGTCGCGGCGGCGCGCGACCGCAGCCGTCGCGCGGCGCTGGCGCGGCTCCAGCTCGGCGAGCACCGCTCGCTCGCGGCGCGCCTCGCGGCGGGCGACACGGATCTCCTGGAGCAGATCGGTGTCGCGATCCTGGACCCGGCGGACGAAGCTCAGGTCCTCGAGCAGGCGATTGAAGCCATCGGCCTGGAGGACGACGGTGACGAGGTCCGGCGGATCGCCCATGTACCGCGCGCGCAGCAGATCGGAGAGGGAGCCCTGCACCTCGGCGACGCGCCGCTCCAGGCGCCGCGCGCGCCGGCGCGCGGCGTCGAGGCGATCCTGCGTGCGCGCCAGGCGAATCTGCGCCGCGACCAGGTCGGACTGCACTGCCGCGAGGCGTTCTTCGAGCACCGCGACCGCCCGGGCGGCGGAGCGCTCGAGGCGCCCGAGGCGCCGCGCCGCCGAGCTCAGCGAGCGCTCGCGCTGGCGCTGTCCCTCGATCGTCCGCTGCAGGCGGCGCTCGTCGGCGCCGTCGGCGCGGCCGGGCAACGCCGTGACGAGCACGACGAAAAGGAGCGGAGCGAGAGGGCGGAGAACGCGGACGGGCATGCAGACGCGCCCGGAGAGCGGGCGGTGGAGCGCACGCTAGAGCCGACCGGACCCGGCCTCCAGCGCTGCACGGCCTCGTGCGAGGGCGGCCCGCGCGCCTCGCCGGCAGCGCCGCGCACGGCTGGACGCAGCTAGACCGCGGGGAAGTCGCCGGGTACGCGCGCACGGCGGCGGTCTCGAACCTCGCGCTGCGTGTCGACGGCCGGCTGCTCGCCCCGCCGCCGCCGCTCCGCCCTGCGGCGGTCGACGATGACCTTCACGCCGGCGTCATCGGCGTAGTAGGCCTCGAGCTTGGGGAGCAGCTCGCCGGCGAGCTCCTCGGGAACGACGCAGTAGATCAAGAGGATTCCCCGGTCATGCTGCGCCCGACCCTACGCGACGCCCGCGACCGGGTGCAACTCGCCGCGCTCGTCGGCGGTGGCATTCGAGGCCCGGTCGGCGGGGTCGAGCTCGGAGAGCTCTGCTCCCTGCCCGGAGACGCGCACGCCGGACGCCTCGTCGCCCAAGTCGACCTCGTAGCGGTACCACGACAGCTCCCATCCGACGACGATCGTCACGATCGCACCCTCCGTCGCGCTGGGTCGCGCGGCGACGATCGGCGTCCCCAGCGAGCGGGCGACCCCGGCGACGGTGCGGGGATGCGAGCTCGCGTTGAAGACCTCGAGCGCACGGGCGATCTTCAGCTCCTCGTTCGTCGGGATGGCATGAACGCTGCGCGACTCGCGAGGAACGGCCTGCGTCTCGGCGACCGGGGCCGCGACGGGGAGCGGCGTGGGGGCCGCGGCCGGAGCCGGGGCCACGGCCGGCATGACCACCTCCGGCATGACCGGCTCGACGATCGCGTGAACCTCTTCCGCGGGCGCGTCGTAGTAGCCGTCGTCCTGCACGCGCTCGACGGCGGGCGGGGGCGGGGGCGTGTACGCGCGCTCGACCTCGTCCTGGGGCGTCTCGCGGCGATGGCGCAGGCGATACAGCAGGGACCGAGCGGCGCCTCCACGCTCGTTCAGGCGCCCGGGCATCACCCCGTCGACGCCCTCGCGGATCCATCCCTCGTGGCGAGCACGCGACGTGCACAGCTCGCACACCGTGCGGCGCGAACCGCCGTGCAAAAACACGTCTGCGTTCTCACCACGCAGCAGCGTGCGGCCGCAGACGTCGCAGGAGACGATGGCCATGTTCGTGGCAATGGACTTGCGATTCACGAGCGATCGAGCCTAGCAACGGGACCCTCGACCGAGGAGGCCTGGAGCGTCAGCGATCCTCGTCAGTGAGGCGCCCGCGCAGCCGCAGGACGGCCTTGGTGTGCAGCTGGGAGATGCGCGACTCGGTCACCCCGAGAACCTCTCCGATCTCGCGGAGGGTGAGGTTCTCGTAGTAGTAGAGGGCGATGACGAGCTTCTCGCGCTCGGGAAGGCGAGCGATCGCGTCGGCCATGCGGTCCTTGAGGTCGGTCTGGTCCATGGCCGCCGCCGGGTCCGGGGCCCCCGGGTCCTGCAGCGTGTCGAGCAGCGATACCTGGTCGCCGCTGGCGTCCGAGACGGTCCACATCTCGTCGAGGGCCGCCACCGTCGAGTTGGAGATCTGCAGCAGCGCGTCCTGGAACTCCTGGACGGTCATGTCCAGCGCGACGGCCATCTCCTCGTCGGTCGGCGCACGCTGGAGCTTGTTCTCGAGCTTCGCGTTGGCCCGCTCGATGGCGCGCGCGCGGGCGCGCACCGAGCGCGGCACCCAGTCCTGGGAGCGCAGCTCGTCGATGATCGCGCCCTTGATGCGGGTGATCGCGTAGGTCTCGAACTTGATCTCGCGCTCGAGCTCGAAGCGGGAGATCGCGCTGATCAGGCCGACTAGGCCGTAGGAGATGAGGTCTGCCTCGTCGACGTGGGCGGGCAGCCCGGAGGCCATGCGGCCCGAGACGTACTTCACCAGGGGCGAGTAGGCCACCACGAGGCGCTCGCGAGCACGCTCGTCCCCCGACGACTTATAGCGTCGCCACAGATCCTTCAGCTCGATCGCCTTGACGTTGGTCTCCACCAGTGGTTGCTCCGAGTCGGGAAGGGAACCGGCGCCGCTATGCCCGTGGGTGAGCCCGCTGGTAGGCCGACTTGAGCTGGGCCGACTCTACTCGAGTGTAGATCTGCGTGGTGGAGACGCTGGCGTGACCGAGCAGCTCCTGGATGGCGCGGAGGTCCGCGCCGCCGTCGAGCAGGTGGGTGGCGAAGGAGTGGCGCAGCGCGTGCGGCGAGATCCCGCCATGCACCGCGGCCGCCCGCGTCCACACCGCCAGGCGCCGGCGGACGTCGGAGGTCGAGAGGCGGCGGCCCGTCTTGGAGAGGAAGAGCGCGAGCTCGCCCGCGTCGACGCAGAGCGCGGTGCGGCCGCGCTCCCGGTAGCGCTGGACGGCGGCCAGAGCGGCCTCCCCTGCCGGCACGAAGCGGGTCTTGGCGCCCTTGCCCTCCACGCGGACCTGCTCGGCGTCGAAGTCGATCGCCGCCACGTCGAGGTCGACGAGCTCGGCCGCGCGCAGCCCGCACGCGTAGGCGAGCTCGAACAGGGCACGGTCCCGCAGCTCGAGCGGCGTCGAGGCGGGGATCGCGTCGAGCAGCCGCGCGAGCTCGCCGGCCCGCAGGACGCTCGGCAGCTTGGAGCCGCGCTTCGGCGACGGGACGAGCTCGGCCGGATTGGCCTGCACGATCCCGTGCGCGCGCAGCACCCCGAAGAAGCCGCGGATCGCCGCGAGCTTGCGCGCGACGGTCGCCGGGCTGGCCTTCCGCTCTCCGAGGGCCTGCGCGTAGCGGCGCAGGTCGCGCACGCTGACCGCGTCGGGAGTTACGCGCCGGGCTTCGCACCACGCGGAGAACTGGCCGAGGTCGCCGCCGTAGGCACGGCGCGTCTTCTCGGCCATGCCGCGCCGCGCGAGATCGGCGTCGAACAGGCGCAGCCCGCGGGCCCAGTCGACCGGCCCGCCCGCGCTAGGTTGAGCCGGATGGCCCTGTTCTTCATCGACACCAGCTCGGGTCACGTCGCCACCCAGCACCAGCTGATCGCCGCGGGCGTCTCCACTGCCGACGGCCTGCCGCCGCGCCCGTGGCTGCGGATCCAGGGCACGGGCGACGCGACGACGATGTGGTACGCGGTGATGCGCAAGCGGGAGAAGGGAGTCTTCATCGGCACGCTGGTCTTTCGCCACGCACCGCACCACTCCCTGCTGCGCGATCAGGGCTGGGAGGAGGTCCCCGTGCCGGAGATCTCCGCGCCGACACCGTCGGGGGCCACGGGCTGATCAGGCGCGAGCGCAAAAACGGGCGCTCCTGCTGTTTCCGTGGGTCGGGTGAACGCCAGGTGCGGCCCGAATGCCCCTGTCGCTGCTGGCGTTCGGCGGCTGCAGAGGCCATCGCGAACGTGCGCCTAATCGACACGCCGTAGCTTCGCTCTGCCGCGCCGTCAAGGACGCCGCTACGCGGCTCGCTGCGCTCGGCCCTGACGGGCCGCCCTGGACAGCGCGGCGTCGCTTCGCTGGATCACGATCAGGGTCGCGCGGACGCGCAACCTGCCTGATAGCAGGCACTTCCTTGTGATCCCTTCCTCGCATCGGCCGGCCGAGGACCGCCGCAAGAGTCAAGCACCCCATCCCGCCGTGCAACGCCGTTTCACCACCCAGCGGACTCTTCACCTCACCCACGGAAACGTCAGGAGACCCCAAAAACGCCCGGCCGCGCTCGGAGGCTGGCAGGCACCCGGATCGACGCGCGGTGGGCGCTACACGATGAGGACCTTTGACCCGACCGGAACCTCCGGGTAGAGCTCGACGACGTCCTCCACCAGCATGCGCAGGCAGCCGTGCGAGGCGTTGGAGCCGACCGAGCCGCGGTCGCTCGTGCCGTGGATCCCCACGCCGGCCGCGATCCCGAGCCAGCGCGCCTTCAGCGGGTTGTTGGGCGCTCCGCCGGGGATGACCGTACCGGCCAGCGCGCCGGCCCAGTCGGAGTTCGGCACGTTCCAGACGGGGTCCACGGCCTTGTTGGCGATCGTGTACTCGCCTGCCGGTGTGGCGTACCCCGCCTGGCCGACGGCGATCTTGTAGGTCTTCGCGAGCTTGAGCTTCTTGTAGACCCTGAGCTCGAAGGACGAGCGATCGGCGATGAGCACGACGGGGTTCTTCTTGATGAGCTTCGCACGCGTGACCTTCGGGGCGACCTTGTCCGTCGCGGCGACGAAGCGGCGCTCAGCCGAGGGCGAGACGAGCGCGGCGTTGATCGCCTTGTGCAGCTTGCTCGCCTCGAGCTCGAGCCCGCGGCGGCCCGGCTCGGCCTCGACACCAGATGAGGAGAGACGGACCTTCGCGTCCACGGCAGGGCGCTCGACGCCCTTGCGGACCCTGTCGACCAGCCGTACCACAGCACGGTCGGAGAACGTGACGGCGGACCGCAGGTCGGCGTCGACGCGACCGCCCGTCAGCCGGCGGAACGTGCGACCGAAGGCGCCGCCCTCCTCAGAGCGGGCGACGGCCTCGGCGACGACCTGGGCGGTGTTCGTCCTGACGCGCGCCTCACGGGCTCCGAGCTCCCAGGTGCCCTCGTCGTAGTCGACGACCACGGGCTTCTCGAGCGCCGCGACCTTCTCCTGCTCCACGCGGGCGCGCGCAGCGGCCGGCTTCAGGCCGCCCACGTCGACGCCGTCGACGGTGACGCCCGCCGCGATCTGCTCGGTGCGGGAGCCGTCGTAGGCGAACACGCCGCCGATCGCGACCAGCGCGAACGTCAGGAGAACCGCGGAAGTGATGATCAGGGTTTTCATGCTCATGAGACCTCGCGGCGGAAGTGTAGGCAGAGCAGCGCCTTCGCGCGCCACCAGGAACCCTTACGTACCCGGCTTCGGACCGGATGTGTCTTGTCGCACCCAATTCTTTTCGTCAGACGGCGGAGCGCGAACGCGCCAGGAGTGCGTCCATCGCCACGAGAACGGCCTTGCGCGCCGCATGGCCGGCCTCGTGGTCCCTCAGGGCCGCGAGCGCCTCGGGCTCCAGGGAGGCCAGGAGCGCGATGACCTCCCCGGCGTCGAGATCGGCGTAGCCGGCCGGGGCCGAAGGGGCGGAGGGGGAGCGCGCGGCCGGGGACTCGCCAGCCGCGAGGTTCGCGCGCGGCTCGGGACGCGCGCCACGGCGGACGCTCGGTGAGCGGCGCAGGAACTGCTCGACCTCCTCCTCGTAGCGGTAGCTCTCGCGCATCCCGCGGGTGAGCGGACTCAGCCGCTGGTGCTCGCGCAGCTTGAGGACCGTCTCGCGCGTCGTGCAGCGGTAGCGGTAGCCGGTCGCCTTGAGCTTTCGGTTGTCCAGTCCCCGGCCGAAGCGCAGGTGCTGCAGCATGTCGGGCGAGATCGGAAGCCGCATGCGCTTGAGCAGCGGTAGGGCCAGGCCCGTCGCGAACGGCGGAAGCAGAGGCGCTGAGACCTTGCCGACCAGGTCGATGATCTCCGAGAGGGCGAGGACGCCGTCGGCCGCAACGTTGTAGACCCCGTCGAGGTCGTGGCGCACGGCGTGCTCGAGCACCCCGGCGATGTCGTCCTCGTGCAGGAACTGGTGGCGCGGATCGAAGCCGAGGACCGTCGGGATCACCGGGAGGTCGAGGTACCGCGTGTAGGACGTCCGGACCGCGGGCCCGAGGCCGTTGGCGAAGCGCAGCGTGGTGACGATCGTGTCCGGGTTGCCGTCGGCGAAGTCGCGGACGGCCGACTCGGCCTCGACGACGTCGCGCTCGATCAGCGTCCGCGCCGGGTGCGGACGGCGCATCGCCTCGGTGAAGAACGCGGGATCGTCCTGCTCGCTGCCGTAGTAGCGCGCGGAGGACTTGAAGACGACCTTCTTGACGAGCGAGTCCGGGCCGCTGCACGCGGCCAGCACGTTCATCGTCCCCATCACGTTGTTCTCGTGCGCGAGCTTGGGGCTCGTCACGATGGAGTCGGCGACCAGGCGCGTGTCGACGACCGTGTCGATCTCCGCGGCCTGCACGATGCGGCGGATGAGCGAGTCGTGGTCCTCGACGCGGACGAACTCCGTGCGCTCCAGGGCGACCTTCGGCGGCCGCTTGTCGACGCCGATGACCGCCTCGACGGCGGGGTCCTGCTCGAGGGCCTGGGCCAGGCGCCCGCCCCAGTACGTCGACAGGCCCGTGATGAGGATGCGCTTGGAGGTCATCGGTCACCCGAGCCAGACGGAGCGACGCTTGGCGACCATTTCGAAGAGCTCCTCCTGGATCGTCGCGCGGATGTCGTGCGAGACGGTCTGCACGAGGCTCTTGTCCTCCCACGGCGCCTCCCCCATGTCGTCGGTGCGAACCGGCGGCAGGAAGCGGATCGTGAGCTTCGCGGGCAGGTACATGAGCGTGGCCAGCAGGCCGAAGTGCGGGAAGGTGGGCGTCAGCGGCGTGTAGGCGAGCCCCGTGAGCTTCTTGAGCAGCCCGAGCTGCGCGAAGACGGGCTGGCTCTCCTCCGCGCCGACGACCGCGATGGGGATGATCGGCGCTCCGGCGCGCATGGCGGCCTCGACGAAGCCGCCGCGCCCGAAGCGGCGCAGGCGGTAGCGGTCCTTGAAGAGCTTCTCGGTCCCCTTCTGCCCCTCGGGGAAGACGAGCACGAGCTGGCGCTCGTCGTAGAGCAGTCGGTGGACGTTGGCCGGGTGCGCCGCGACGCCGCCGATCTTCGGCAGCAGCATGGAGAAGCCGGGGTAGCCCTTGAAGAAGTGCTCGACCAGGACGCTGACCCCGCGCCGGCGCGGGTGCTCGTCCTTGATCGCCTTCATGATCATCATCGCGTCGGGCGGCAGGGCCCCCGAGTGGTTGGAGACCAGCAGCCCGGGCCCGTCGGCGGGAACGTTCTCCAGCCCCTCGATCGTGCAGCGGAACCACAGGTGGTAGTAGAAGTCGACCAGGGTCCGGTCGAAGAGCGCCGCGAAGCGCTCCGAGCGGCCCCAGTCGTCGACCTGGCGCTCGGGCTCGATGCCGGGCAGGAAGTCACGAAGGTCCGGTTCGCCCGCGGCCACATCGTCGCCCGCGGCGTTCGGGGGCACGAGCGTGTCGGGCGTCTCGGCCACGTCACGGAGCGGCGCTCGGCCCGTCGAGCTGGCCATCAGGCGACCTGGCCGCTGCGGCGCGTTCGGCGCAGGGGCGCCAGCGACGCCTCGAGCTCGCGAGCCAGCGTGGGCCAGTCCTTCGCGGAGATGACGCCCTCCTCCGCGACGACGTCCTCGTTCCAGGGATGGGTGATCGTCGCGACGGTGATGCCCCGCTCGACGGCGGTGACGATGTTCTGCGGGCTGTCGTCGATGAGCAGGTCGATCCCGATCGCCACGCAGCGCTCGACCTTGTCGAAGGAGCAGTAGAGCTCGTCGAAGCGCAGCCCGATGTCCTTGAGCCACTGCTCCGTCGCCGCCTGGCAGTGCTCCGCGCGATGGGAGGTGACGTGGATGAAGTGCCCCCCGTCGGCCCAGCGGTTCACGGCCTCCACGGCGCCGGGGTACGGGCGCCCGGCGAGGATCGCCGCCTCGCAGTGGGTGGCGTCGACGACGCACGCCAGCTGCTCCCCCTTGAGGCGGGTCATGCCCCAGTCGTACTGCTCCTCGTAGGGCAGCTCGATGCCGAAGCGCTCACGGGCCGCGTCGGAGAGGACATCCCAGTAATGGTGCAGCGTGGAATCGATGTCGATGGCGATCTTCATGAGGGCTCTCCGGGTATCGTAGACCTGTGATGGCCACCGCACCCACCGAAGCCCCGCCGACCGAACCGTCGGAAGGTCCCGGACCGTACGGCCCGGTGGGCCGCTCGGCCTGGCTGGACATCGACTGGAGCCATCATCAGTACTGGGTGACGATCGACGACCGCCCCGTCAACGTCTGCGAGATCGGCCCGGCCGACGGTGAGCCGATCGTGTGGATCCACGGGCTGTCGGGGTCCTGGCAGAACTGGCTGGAGAACCTCTGCGTCTTCGCCGAGGCGGGCTTCCGCTGCATCGCGCTCGACCTCCCGGGCTTCGGGCAGTCGCCGATGCCGCGCGAGACCATCACGATCTCGGGCTACGGCGCCATGGTCGACGCGCTGCTCGAGCAGCTCGAGATCTCCTCCGCCTGCCTGGTCGGCAACTCCATGGGCGGCTTCATCGCGGCGGAGGTCGCGATCCAGTTCCCGGAGCGTGCCGAGCGCCTCGTGCTCGTGTCCGCCGCCGGGCTGAGCGTCGAGGATCTGCGCCACGACAAGTCGATGGCGCTCCTGCACCGCCTCGACTTCCTCCTGACCGCCTATACGGGCTACTGGGCCTCGAAGTCCGATCTCGTCGCGCGCCGCGCACGCATGCGCAGCGTCGTGTTCGCGATCGTCGCCGCCCACCCCGGAAAGCTCCCCGCGCCGCTCGTGGCCGAGAGCCTGCGCGGCTCGGGCAAGAAGGGCTTCCTGCCCTCCGTCGAAGCGCTCACCACCTACCCCATCCGCGAGCGCCTCCAGGAGATCGGCTGCCCGACGCTGATCGTCTGGGGCACGAAGGACCACCTCGTGCCCGTCAAGGACGCGCACAAGTTCGAGGAGCTGATCCCGGACTCGCGCAAGGTCATCTATCCCGATACGGGGCACATGCCGCAGATGGAGCGGCCCACGGCGTTCAACGCGCTGGTGCGCGCGTTCATCGACGAGGATCCCAACGAGGACGTCGACCAGCCCGCGGTCGACTGAGCGCTCGCTCGGGCGCGTGCACCCTCGGAGCGTCGCGGGCGCTGCGCTGGTCGAGCGCCGGATGGCGTCGACCCCCTCGACGCTCATCGGCACTCGAGCGCTCAGACGGTCGTGACCGCGCCCTGCGCCGCGGAGCCGACGAGCCTCGCGTACTTCGCCAGCACGCCGGTGCAGTCCGGCGACGGCGGGGGCTCGTAGGCCGCGACGCGCGCGGCGATCGTCGCGTCGTCGAGGTCGACGTCGAGGCGCCCCGCGTCGACGTCGAGGGTCACCGTGTCCCCGTCGGCGACCGCGGCGATCGCGCCACCGCGCACTGCCTCAGGGGCGACGTGGCCGCACATGAAGCCGTGGGTCGCGCCGGAGAAGCGGCCGTCGGTGATGAGCGCGACGTCGTCGCCGAGCCCGGCGCCGTTGACGGCGGCGGTGACGGCGAGCATCTCGCGCATCCCGGGACCGCCCACGGGGCCCTCGTTGCGGATCACGAGGACGTCACCGGCGCCGATGTCGCCGTCGAGGACCGCGGCCATCGCGGCCTCCTCGCCCTCGAAGACCCGCGCGGGGCCGACATGCAGCCGCCGGCCGTGACCGGCGAGCTTTACGACGCACCCATCGGGTGCGAGGTTGCCGCGCAGGATCGCGATGCCGCCCTCGGGCTTGACCGGGTTCGAGAGCGGGCGGACGACCTCCTGGCCCGCCGCCTCGTTCTCCGTGCCGGCGTGCTCCCCGATCGTCCTGCCCGACACGGTGAGCGCGTCCTCGTGTAGGAAGCCGCCCTCCTTCAGCCGCGCGAGGACGAGCTCGATGCCACCTGCGGCGTGCAGGTCGACGGCGTTGAAGCGGCCGCCGGGCGACAGGTCGCAGGTCAGCGGCGTGGAGCGCGCGATCCGGTCGAAGTCGTCGATCTCGAGCTCGACGCCGGCCTCGTGGGCGATCGCGAGCAGGTGGAGCACGGCGTTCGTCGAGCCGCCCGAGGTCGCCACGGCGGCGATCGCGTTCTCCAGCGACTCCCGCGTGATGATCTGCCGCGGGGTGAGGCCGCGGCGCAGGACGTCGACGACGAGCCGGCCGGCCTCGAAGGCGACCTGGGCCTTCGTCGCGTCGACGGCGGGAACCATCGCGGCGCCGATGGGCGAGATGCCGAGGACCTCCAGCGCCATGGCCATCGTGTTCGCGGTGAACTGGCCGCCGCAGGCGCCGGGGCCCGGGCTCGCGGCGATCTCGATCGCCTTGAGCTCGGCGTCGTCGATCTTGCCGGCGCCGTGGGCGCCGATCGCCTCGAAGACGTCGAGGATCGTCACGTCGCGGCCGTTGTGGCGGCCGGGCATG
>JAABUR0100007497.1_pt1 | contig 12891 bp, 18 predicted proteins | sample 5560091 | NCBI WGS metagenome assembly JAABUR01 (sample SAMN10711879, study PRJNA513375) | rock metagenome | isolation source: Antarctica rocks | place: Antarctica: Victoria Land, University Valley sud
GCGACACCCTAACCCTGGTGGCCCACCATGCCCACCTTCCCACCTTCTCCGCGCTGCCCACCGCGAACGTGACGCCCTGCGCGCGACACCCTAAACCTGGTGGCCCACCATGCCCACCTTCCCACCTTCTCCGCGCCTGCCCACCGCGAACGTGACGCCCTGCGCGCGACACCCTAACCCTGGTGGCCCACCATGCCCACCTTCCCACCTTCTCCGCGCTGCCCACCGCGAACGTGACGCCCTGCGCGCGACACCATAACCCCGGCAGTGGCCTGGACCCAGCCCGGCGCCTCGGAGGCGAGCTCGTGCAGCAAGCGGATGGAGAGGCGGCGCGAGCAGCCCTACATAACCCTACCCCTTCCCACCTAACCCAGCCGCGGCCGCGCCGCGTCTTGAGCACCGGCGGCAGCCCGTCGCGGTAGCGCATCCAGACGCTGCGGTACTCCACCACGCCCGCGGACGGCCACTCCGGCGGCGGCTTCCGGTCCGGCACCTCGCGCTCCCGCTCCTGCGGTACTCGCTGGTACTCCAGCATGCGCTCCACGGCGTTGAACCTGCGCGCGGCGCAGCCGCGCGGCGTCACATTGAGCGCAAGGCCTTCATGGCCGCGCGCGGCGCCATGCCGAGCGCCGCGGGCATCGCAGCGGCTGCTTGCTGCAAGCGCACGTGCTGTGTCGTAGCGTGCTGTGTCGTGCGTTCAGGCAGCAGGAGCGCTGCTGCCAAAACGCTCTACCTGTGGAGCGGAGGAGCACACAACAGCAACAAGCGCACTGATGCACTCAGCGCGCAGGCCCAGCACATGGGCAGACGGAGCTCGACCAGCAAGCGATTGAACATGGCCACCCGCGCAGCTGCTGCAGCTTTCGGCCGGGGAGCCGGCCCGCGCGCTGGCGGGCGGCGCACTTGTTCTCCATGACGGCGGCGGACGTGACGATGACCTGCAGCAGCGCTGCGAGCTCGCCCGTCTGCGCGCGCGCGCGGCGCGGGTCAGCTGCGGCCTCCGCGGACCGCATGCAGGCGCGGGCCGCCAGCACGCGCGTCGCGCCTGGGCGGCCGGCGCACCGAGCTCCAGGGCTCGCCCGCATGCGGCGCAACCTCCTCTGCAGGCATGCTCTGGCGCTGCGCGGTGTCTCAGGCAGGGTAGGGTGTTGCCCAGTGGCCCAGTGCAGAACCTTTGAGCTAAGCGCGACAGCTGCCAGGTTCCTGTAGCATGATACGGGCGGCGGCAGCGCCCGCCGAGCATGCCGGTGCAAGGGCAGGCCCGGACAGCGGCCGCATGCAGCGGGGGGCGCGGGGGACGCAAGGGGCGCGGGATGCGCGGGGGTCGCACGCGCTCGAGCACCAGCGCGGACTTGCTGGCGCCCAGCTGGCCCTTGAGGCCGACGACCAGCATGGAGATCAGGAATGCCAGCAGCGCGCCGATCGCGTCCAGCGCCAGCGCCAGCCACTGGTCCGCCGTGTGCAGCGCGTAGAAGGCCCTGGCGCCCCCCCGGTCGATCGACCAGTTGGGGCTAGGGTCAGGGCTTCCTGTTGCGCGGGCAAGGCCGCGGGCATGGACCAGCGGCCCCATGATCTGCTGCGCCAGCCTGTGAGCCAGCGGGCACAGAGATGCAACCAGAGATGCAGCGCGGTCGAGCAAAGCACCAGAAACGCCTCGTCCGCAGTAGGATCTGCGACCGGGCGCGCCCGCGCATGCAGCCGCCGCAGGGAGCGGGCGGGCCCCAGGGGGCGCGCCGGTGGTTGTAGTCGACGTGCCGGTCGCTGTCAGCCGCAAAGCGGCGCTCGTAGCCGTACGCGCGCACGGTATCGATGCCCGCCAGGCTCTCCTGGAAGTGCGAGTAGATCGGCGAGTGCGAGATCTGCGCGGGCGCCGCCCGGCGTCAGACCCCGCGCGCCCCCGCCTGCGGCCGCGGCCTGAGGGCGCCGCGCCCTGCGCGCGCGCACCGCGGAGCGGCCTGCGCGGCCGTGGCAGCACCCGTCCGACCGCCGGGGGGCGCGCGCCCTCCGTAGCGCAGCATGCAGGGCCCCGGCGCTCACACGCGCGCTCCCCAAAGGCGAGCAGGACTGGCAGGGCACTGAGTGGGGCGCGATATACCGCAGGGCACCAAGCGGCCCGCAGCAGCTGGGTAGGTACCCTGTACCCTGTAGCCTATACCCGGCCAGGCGGCCGTACCGCATCCACACGCTGCAGCTCGATGTAGGAGCGCGTGTAGAACATGTGGACGACGCCGTACACCACAAACATGGGCGCCTGCCGCGCAGCCGCGCCCGCTAACCGCGCCAGCTCCTGCCCCAGGGCGCGAGGCGCACTGTGCAAAGCGAGGCTTGCTCGCTGGCGCGCCGGCGCGCTTGCCAGGCGCCGCACGATCCGCGTCGCAAAGTCTAAGGCCATACATGCGGCTGCGCGGTCCACGGCCTGGCGTGTAGCACTACACGCATGGGAATGTGACAGGGGATCTACCATGCAGTGGTGGAGGCGCAGGCGCCCGGGCGATGGCTATCACGCGGCGGCAGTGTTGCTGCAACGCTGCCACCCGACGGAGGACCTGCCAGGTCCCGGCTGCCGACATGCGGCACTGTGCGCCCCGCTCGGGCCATGCAGGCCATGAAGCAGTGAATGCGGAGCGCAGACGCGCCCCGGCGGGGGCGTGCCCGCGCGCGCCGCGCGCGCGGGCGCGCGCCGGCGGGCCGCGCACCGCGCCGAGCAGGAACCAGGGCTGATACACGCAGATGAGCACCAGCAGCGCCAGCAGCTGCGTCACGCAGATGACCAGCGAGAAGACCACATGCGGGACGGTGTGGTCGACGTCAGAGATGTCCTGCCGCCGCGGCGCAGCGGCGCCCGGAATTATGGTATAGGGTAGAGTAGGGTGTGGTACGGCTCGGCGCGAGCGTCGGCACGTGCATTCTGCAGACACAGGGCGCCGGCCTCCCGTGTGCCGCATGTGCGCCCGCGCTCGGTTGCCGCATGCGGCGCGCCCAGCGCGCGCGCGAGCGCTGCTTGATGCGCGCGCAGACACGCCGGGCGCATGTCAGCCGCAGGGAGGGATGGCGGCGGCGGGCGCGCAGGGGTGGGGCGGCGGGCGGCGCAGGGACGCGCCCTGGTAAAGCGGTTGAGGATGCGGCCGGCGGGCGTGGTGTCGAAGAAGGACATCGGCGCACGCACGACCTGCGCGCGCGCCCGGGCGCCATCAGCTGGGCAGGGGCGCGGCAACGCTGCTGCGCAAGTCGCGGGCGCAGCACGGCAGGCTGCGCGGACGGGCAGCGGGCGCCAGGCAGCGCAGCCCGCCCGCCGGGACTTGTTTCCAGAGGAATTGGACCCGCTTGGGTGTTGTCTGTGCGCGACGCGCAGCCCCGGGCCTCTCTACATGGGCAGAGTGCCGCGCATCCGCTTTGGCATGTGCCGCGCTGCTGGCCGCTGGCCGCCATACGGCTGCCGCACCCCCGCGCTAGCGGCTCGCTCCTGCAAGCTATGCGGCTCACTCCGGCTAGCTGCACAACAAGACGCTGCCGCACTGGCACCATACCGGGGGCTGGCCGCCCCACCGGCGCCCTGCAGGCAGGCCCGCGCCGCGCACCGCGCGCAGCGTCTTGTTGTGTATCTTGATGCTGGCGGCGAGGCCGAGGATGCCCAGCAGCACCGTGGACAGCGTCTCCGTCCCAATGTAGCCCGCCGCGAAGCCGATGTAGCCCGGCAGGTAGCCGAAGTCCAGCCGTGCCTGGGCTGTGCATGCGGGCGCCTGCGCTAAGGGCCGCAGGCTTCCCCTCGTGCGGCGCGCGCGCGCCTGCCCGGCGCCATCGGCAGCGAGGGCAGCTGGGGCAGCACGCGCGCGCGCCCGTGCTGCGCAGCGCGCGCCCCCAAACCGCGTCGCCGCCGCCGCGCTCGCAGCGCAGGGGCGACCAGGGCTGTGCCAAGCAGCGGCGATCAGGGCTGTCCCAGCAGGGCGCCCGGCAGGCAGCCAGCTTGACTTCATGCGCGCGCGGCGCGCACGGCTGCGCAGCATAATGTGTTATGCAGCAAGCTGGTGCTGACACGTGGGGCGGGGAGGCGGCAACCAGGCTGGGTCCACCGGTCCGCCCAGGGGCGTGCGGCGTGCGCGCGCGGTGCCAGGTGCTCGAGCGAGATCGCGCGTGCTGGCGGCGCCCCAGCGGGTGCAGCCGAGGAGGCGGGGCGCACGTTCCTGGCCCGCGACGGCTGGCTCGGGCTCCACCGCGACGCCGTTCTCGCAGTGCACGTCGTGCGCCGAGCCTGTCCAGCCTGACAGCCACACCTGCCGGCCGCCCAAGCGCCTTGATGCCACAGACAAGCACCGAGCCCGTCCAGCCTTGCAGCCACCCCTGCAGGCCGCCCCAGGCACCGTGGTCATAATCAAGCAGCTCCAAAGCAGCTGCGCTGGGCGCGCATTGCCGTGCCTCGCGCTGAGCCGTCCGTGTATGCAGGGCGCGCGCTCGCGCGCGCCTGCTGCAGCTGGTTCATGACCTCGCCGCCGCAGATGATTGCGAGGATGAGCAGCGCCAGCAGCGGGCCGCCCTCGCGCACGTACGCCCGGTACACGTGCCAGCCGACCTTGCCCTCGTCGCGCTCCTCCTCGGTCATCAGCTTGCCGTCGTGCGGGGCGCCCGCGCCCTTGCCGCCCTGGCTCGCCCCGGCCAGGGCATGCCTCAGGGTTCTCATCCATGCACGCGGCGCGTGCGGCTTGCCCTGGCCTTGCCCCCGGCAAGGACGGCTCAGCGCCCTTGACCACGGTTGTTCCTGGGGCGCCGAGAGCCCTGGTGCCAGCCAGGAACGCCGCGCGCCGCGCGCATGTGCGGGTGTGCTTGCGCGGCAGAGATTGGCACGGCTCGCCATAACTGGCCCTGCCCTGGCCTCCCCTGCCAAAGAGCGCACGCCAGGGCGTGCAAGCGCACGCGCCCAGGGCCGACGGCGCACCTCGCTGCCGGCCCCGGAGAGTGTGCCGTCCGGCGGCCTGGCTTTTGCGTCGCCGCCTTCCGGCTCGCGAAAAGAAACTGGGCGCCTCGACGACTTTGTTGACGCCTGCGCGACGCCAGCCCGTCTCCCGTCTGCCCCACCAAGCCTGGCATGGGCTCGCCACAACATCGCACGGTGTCAGTCCGACGCATGCACAGCACCTTGCTTGTCACCAAGCTGGCCCACAAAGGCAAGCCGCACCGGCGGAGCCGGCGCGGGCGCGGGCGGCGCATGCGCGGGCGCCGCCGGCGCGTCGTTGAGCGCGGGGTCCTCGAAGGGGCTGATGGGCGCGGCGGCGTCGCCGGACGGCACGAAGCGGTCCGCGGCCAGGCGCGCCGAGGGCCCGCGCCGCAGCGCGCCGCGCGGCGCGCCCGCGCCCGCCGCGCCGGACGCGCCCGCCGCGCGCAGGTGCGGGGACCCGACCGGCGGCAGCTGCGCGGCGCCGCCCCCCGCATGGCTCTCAGCACCGCTTGGTGGGCACACACCCTATGCTTAGCTGCGCAGTGCAGCATGTGGGCGTGCACCATGAGGAAGGCAACATGTACTGCAGATGCAGCCCCCCTTGCGACGTTGCTTACGCACGGGCCGCTCAACGCCAGACTCAGCCCGCATTCTCACCGTGCGCGAGCGCATGCAGCTGGCCAGACGCAGGCTTCTGTGCGGCGCCCTGCTGGACACAGCTTGCAGGCCGCCTGAGAGGACAGACTCGCTGCGGGGCCGCGCCGCACCGCTGACAGCCCGGCGGACCGCAGCGGCCCAGACTCGGAGCGCAGCTGCGACGAGCCGCCCCGGCGCAGCGCCGCGCCGCCCAGTGAGCGCTGGCTGCCGCCTAAAGAGCGCTGGCTGCGCGAGCCGAGCAGGTCGTGCGGGTGCATCTGCTGCGACAGCAGCGCGCGGAGCGGCGCGCCCGCGCTGTCCCTGCACAGCGCTGCACGGCTCAGCGGGCTGCGGGCGCGCACGCGGCGCCCAGCACCACACTGGCCCGCAGCCACCACCCTGAGGCTCGGCACTTTTGGCCCGCCAGACGCGACTGACACCATGTTCCCGCACTTGCAGCACGCTCCTGCTGGCACAGGGCAGCGTGCAGACGCACGTGCTGGTCATGCACCCAGACATGCAGCCACGAGCGCGCGGGGCCACTGGTGACAGGTCGTCAGGTGAGTGAGGCGCCTCGGAGTCGGGCCATGGGGCAGGCCGATGTTGCTCTGCATGGTCACCCCAGCCTCAGGGCGCACACAGCCAGGCGCGCGTGCTCAGAGGTGTACCCATGATACATGCGGCGGCAGGCTACTCCTTCCTGACACAGGCAGGATCCAGCAGGCGCGGGGCCCGACCGCCGGCCCGGCGACTCGCTGGGCTGCCGCGAGGAGAACAGCGCGCGCAGCGTGGGGCCAAAGCCCTCGTCCGCGTCCGGCGCGCCGCTCGCGCCGCGGCCGAGCAGCGGCGCGGTCAGCCGCGGCTCATCCGCAAACAGCTCCTCCTCTGTCGGCACATCCCGGAACGCCTGCGGCCCGGAGCAGGCTGTCAGCCCAGCATGCAAGCTTTGGCGCTCCCAAAAGCGCCCGCAGCCAGGGATAAGGCCCTCAGCCTAGCATGCAAGCTTGGCGCTCCCACGCGTGCCCGCAGCCAGGGGAAAGGCCCTCAGCAGAGCATGCAAGCTTGGTGCTCCCGCGCTCCCGTGCTCCCGCGCGTGCCCGCCACCAGCGCATGTGCGTTCCCTGCTGTCCGCAACATGCCGCGACCAGGCCCGCAGGCATCACGAGGACGTCCCAGCGCGTCCCGCCCCGCGCGCGGCCCCGCCGCGGCGGCGCGCGCCTGCGTGGTCTGGCGCGACAGCATGGCGACGTCGCCGAGGCCGCGCGTGCCGCCCAGGCCGCCCGCGAACGTGGACCGCATGCGCATCGCGGTCTGCTCGCTGCGCATGCGCAGCCACTCGGCCTGCGCCCCGGGCGCCCGCCGCTCGAGGCGTCAGCACGTGCAAGCGGAGCGGCCCCCTTTTGAGAAGACGAGGCAGACCGTGGACTCGAACGTCCAACTGTCTTGGCACATTGGTGTGCAGGTGCGATGAGGGAGACAAGCGGGTGAACGTTCGGCAGGTCGTGACGGCATGTGCGGCTGTGCGTGCGCCACGCTGCCCGCGCGCTCGGCGCAGCGTGGTGCACGCATGATGAGCGCCACAGCTGTTCACGTCTTCTGTCATTGCCATGCATGTTCAAACCTCACGCACCTCCACGCACATGAGGCGCCGGATACGTTTCAGCAGCCAGCAGCCATGCTGCGCAGACACCTTGTGCGCGGCGGGAGGCGCACCTCAATGGCCGCGCTGCCGGCCCGGGACGAGGCATGATTCAGCGCGGCGCGCTGCCTTGCGTCGTCGCCCTCCGCTTCCGCGTCCTCGCCGTCGTCACCGTCAGCGCCGGCAGTCGCCTGGGCCGGCGCAGCGGCGCGTCTGGCATGCAGCGTGTCCGCTAAAGCCCACTCTGAGAGAGTGCAGGGGCCGGCAGGCGGCCGACCGGGGTGAGGCGCAGGCCAGCGGCTGCCGCATGGGCTGTACCATTGCAGCAGGAACCTAAGCTGGGACCTGAGCTGGCCGCAGGCGAGCACGGCATGCGTGCAGGCGGCGCAGGCCGGTGCGAGGTCACTCAGGTGGAGGGTGCCAGGCAGGCCGGCGGAGCGCACAGGGCCCGGGCGCGCAGGCGCGAGCCCCGGCGGCAGGGCGGGCAGGCCGCGCGCCCACAACCCCAGCAACGGGTCCGAAAATCCTCGCCGGGCAGGGCCAGGCGGCGACGCGGGCCGGCCGCGCGCCTCGTACTCCTTCAGCAGGTTGGCGAAGCCCTTGCAGGGCAGCAGCTCGGCGTACGTGCCGCACGCTGCCACGCGCCCGGCCTCCAGGAACACGACGGCGCGCGCGTCGCGCGCGTACTGCAGCTGGTTGGTGACCAGCAGCACCGCCTTCTTGGCCAGCAGGCCTGCGAGTGTGCGTTCCACCCTTGTTCATGCGTCGGTTTGTCAGGCATAGAGTGAGCGACCTCAAAGAGGGTCGGTGTGGGCTGGTGCGCCGCCGCGCGCGGGAGCAACGGCGTCATGCCTGCCTGCAGCGCTTTATCACGTCCGGGTGCGCCTCTCTGGCACGGAAGCATGTGCAGGCATACCTGCCCTCAACAGCGCTGCGGGCGCGGGACCCTGGTGCGACGCTGGGTGCGCCGTGCTGCAGGCATATCGCTGCGCTGTTGCGGTGCTGTTGCATCCTGTTCGGGCAGCTGCAAAGTACATGTTTGCAAACCCGGACAGAGCGGGACACTGCAGGAGCGCCAAATGGCCTTGCATACGAGGCACTCTTGCCTGCCAGCAAGCTGCAGCAGGCAGGAGGTATCGGTCAGCACCCTGGACTACATTCTCAAAGATGTGGCGGCCGACATGCACGTCGACGGCGGACAGCGGGTCGTCCAGAATGTAGATATCCGCGTCGGCGTACGCCGCGCGCGCGATGGCGATGCGCTGCTTCTGGCCGCCGCTCAGGTTCACACCCTTCTCGCCAATCTCCGTGCTGTCGCCAGCCGGCAGCGTCTGCGCGCATACGCATTCTGTTGAAGGGTGCAGCGGGCGTTCAGCGCGTGCAAGGCGGCCATCGCCGCGCTGAGCTTTGGCACGAGTCGCGCGCTGGTCACCCTCAGCCAGCACCACAGCTGGCGGTCCACCTCCAGCCGGCTGGAAAGACATGGCCCGAGCAGTGCTCACCTGAGTCAAAATCAGAATGTAAGCACCAGTCCAGCTTTGTACCCTGGCCTTGTCAAGTGTCAGCATGGAGCACAGAGCAGCTAGAGAACCCCCACGAATTCTGCCCAGGCCAGAGGGTCTCGGTGACAGCCGGACACGCACACACGTCAAGCATCCGACGACGCGCACGGAGCTCTGTATGACAGGGTTGCGGTGCAAAGGCGGAGCCCTGTCTGGTGCGCCTGGGCCTCAGACCTGCAGGTCGTGCGAGAGGCTGCAGGCCTCGATGACGTCGTCATAGCGGCCCTTGTCGAACTCCTTGCCGAAGAGGATGTTGCCGCGCACGGTGTCATTTATGATCCAGGCGGCCTGCCCGCCGCACAGGCATCCGCTCTACTAACTTGCCCAAATCGTTGAACATCCATGTGCACATGCTTGGCAGACAAGCTGTGAAAGCCACGGCCTCATCAGCAAAGGCACCATACCAATCCAAATCAAAAGCGGGACAAGACATGTTGCACAGCACCAGTGCACCTATGTGCAAGAAGTCCTGGCCCCCCAGCACGCAGGTGTCCCAGCGCTCCCGTGCAGCCAAGGGCCGGCACCTGCGCGACGTAGGCGAGGCTGCCTGTGCGCAGCACGACGCCGCTCGTCCTCTTCATGTCGCCCAGCAGCGCGGATACCTGCGCGGCCACGTGCAGGGTGTCATGTAGGGTACCGGGCAGCCCCTGCCGCGCGCCGCGGAGGATGCGCGTCGACACGCAGCGCGCCGGGCGCCGGATCACCAGGCCGACGCAACGTGCGCCCCATCTGCAGGCCGCGGCCCGTTACGCGCACACTCACAGCAGCCTCCTGGCAGCGCCACCACGAGCGCTCGAGGGAGCCGGCGGCGCGGCCCGGCAGCAGCGCGGAGGGGCGCGCCAGCGACGTCTTGCCGGAGCCCACGCGCCCGACCACGCACACCAGCTCGCCGGCGCCGGCGCTGATGTTGACGTCGTGCAGCGCGAACAGCGCGCCGTCCTCGCCGTCCTCGCCAGTCTCGCCATCCCCACCGGCTTCCCCGTCGGCCGCAGCGTCTTTGCCGTTTTGGCCCCGCTTCCCCGCCGCCACCTCGCCATTTGCCCCGACGACCAGCGCGCCGTCGGGCGGCGCCGCCACGGCGCCGCCGCCCGCGCCGCCGCCCGCGCCGCCGCCGTCCTTGTGCGCGGCCGCGGCGCCGTTGCCGGGCTTGCCCGCGCGCCGGCCGCCCTGGCTATCTGGCTGCCGGCCCGCCTCCTCGGCCGCCTCCTCCGCCGCCATCTCCTCGTCCTCCTCGAACTCGATCACGGGGCCCGTGTTGCGCACGTACGTGAACTCGCCGTCCCGCACGGCGATGCCGGCGCGGCCGCCGGGGAAGGGCGGCGCATCCTGTGGGCGGCGCCACCCGCGCTCGCTCAGCGCGGCGGGGCAGCGCGTCGACGCGCGCGGGCGCGGGTGCTTGATCAGGCGCGCGTGTGGCGTGCTGCGCATGGAGCGCGGGCGCGGGCGCGGCAGGGCCGTACAGACACAGCCGCGCATGGCTGCGGCCGGTCACTCTGTACAGGGCCGGCGTGCACCCGGTGCGCTCAGCCGCCTGCGTCTCCCGGGTTCTAAGCGCAGCTCACACGGCACGCCAGACGCATACATGCGGTTCAGACACCATGACAACATGCAGGCACTCTCACAGCTGCAGCCGCGTGCCTGCCGGCCGGCGCCCGGGGCGCACCTCTGTGCTGCGGTCCTGGAGCATGAAGAACATGGTCAGGCGCTTGAGACTCACCATGGCCGCGCCCATCTGCGCGCCCGCCCGAGCAGGCCTGGAGCAGGGCACGGCTGCGGGAGGCGCAACAGCAGAGACTGGCAAGGTGCAACAAAGGAGGTAGCAAGGTGCAACGAAGAACCTGGCAAGGGAGAAGAGACGGGTGCAGATGCATGCCGGGCACCACGGGCAGCGCCCGGGCGCCGGGCGGCGCGGCCTGCGCGGCGGACCGCACCTCCACGAATACGAACGGCAGGCCCTCTAGCGCGGGCTTGAGCAGGCTGAACAGCGCGAGCGAGGAGAAAATGCGCGCGGGGGAGAAGTCGGATGCCGGCGCGATGAACGCGTACACGGTGAACGCCGCGACTGAGGCCAGGATCGGCGACGCGGTCATCAGCGCGACCGTGCCGGTGTAGTACGGGATGATCGCGCCCAGCTTGCCCACCTCGCGGCGGCGCTGCTCGCGGATCTGCAGCGGCCGCGCGCCGTGTCGGCCAGTAGCGGGGGCGCGGGCGGGCTTGCGAGCATGCAGGCGCACACCATCCTATAGCGCCGCAGCCTCGGGCCCTTGCAGGACTTGTTCCAAAAGAAGTGGCACAGCATGCTGCGCCTGGAGACAGGGTTCAGCATTGCCTGGGCGCAGCAGCGACAGCCGGGGGCGCATGCACGCGCACGTGCACGCAGGCAAGAGGGCGGGCGGGCGGCGCGCAGCCGGGGCCGCGCGCCCGGGCCTCCTGCGCGGCCTCCCACGCATACGTCTTGAGCGCCTTGATGCCGGCCAGCAGCTGGTTGACCAGGATGATGCGCTTGTCGGTGCAGACCAGCATCTGCTCCTGCAGGTGCGTCATCTTCTGCACGAAGACGCCCGTCAGCGGCGTCGCCAGGACCAACACGCCCAGGCCCACGAACGCGGTCCACCTGCGGCCGGGGCAACCCGCGCGGTCAGCGCCGGCGATCACTGACGATCTTTTGTCGCCCACCCCGCAGGCGGCATCCCTGTCTTGCCGCTGGCAGGCATCCCCATCTCCCAGCAGGCGGCATGCCTGTCAGCCGCGCCGCGTCATGGTGCCCCTTGTCATGCCCTGACCCGCGAAGAGCATCCAGGCCAGGGCGCAGGTGCCCACCGCCGCGCGCCCGCGCACGGTACCAGCACCTCACCAGCACATCGCTACCTCGCGCAGCGTGCACCGAGCCTGGAGTGCCAGCATGCGGCCAGCAGCGCAAACTCTGCCGGCGCATGTGCTGCATGGCCCGCCGCCGAGCAGGGGCGACGCACCGGATCTGGCGGTAGAGCAGGACCATGCTGACGAGGATCGTGAGCGGGAGCACCAGCAGGCTGCCCAGCGCCGGGTGGATGAACTGGAGCACGTTGTCCACGTCGGCGCTCATCAGGTTGATGATCTTGCCCTTCTCGATTGACTGCTGGGCCCTGCACGGGTCGCACCATCCCCGCGTCACCATACGCCGGACGCCTATAATCAATGGGCGGCCACGGCACTCTGAGCAACGTGCCTGCAGCAGCAACAGCAGCGAGCGCCAGAGCGGTGCTTTGCAGACATTGCAGACGGGATTCATGCATGTGAAGAGGCCACAGCGTTGGCCGCGCATGCGCAGTGCTGGCTGGCGGCTGCGCGCGGGGCGGGGCGCGCGGCGGGACGCCGCGCGCACTCGATGGACATGCGCGCCGACTTGCGGAAGATCTCGGCGATAATGGCCGCGCGGATCTTGATCTGCGTCAGCACCGCCAGCCGGTTGGCGTGCGTCATCAGCAGGCCGCCGAGGAAGGGGAAGAGGAAGTTGAGGAAGGCGTAGATGTACGCCTGCGTCCTCAGCGAGTCCTGCGCAGGGTAGGGTAGGGTATGTTAAGCGCGCCCCCCGAGCGCGTGCGGCGCGCTCGCAGCCTATCCAGGGCTACCAGGCGAGCCCTGCCCTGGGCGCCATATGAGGCGGGTCCGCGGCGCGGCCTCGCGCCAGGTGCGCGCATGCATGCGCGCCCGGCGCGCATGCCGGCCCGGCCGCGGCGCTCGCGCGCGTCACCGCGCGGCGGGGGCGGGGCCGCGCACGTCGCAGGTGGACAGGTACTCGGTGATGTGCTCCAGCAGCACCGGGAAGGCAAACGTGGCGGCCGTGGCGGCGAGGTGCATGACCACCGACAGGGAGATGGTCCGGAAGTAGCTGGCCATGATCACGGAGAACAGCACCCAGCTATTCTTGCCCAGGCGGCAGGCCTCCAGCGTCTTGTGGCCCTGCGCGGCGCGGCCGCGCGCTCGGTGGCGCGCCCGGGCCCCGGCGCCGCGGCCGCGAGCAGCGGGAGGACGCGCGGCAGCGCTGGTGGGGCGCAGGCGGCGGCCCCGGGCGCGCGGGGCCGCGCACGCTCTTGCTCGCCGCCAGCTTGTCAAAGCGCCTGACCCAGGCCACGATGAGCGCC
>JAABUR0100007498.1_pt1 | contig 12891 bp, 9 predicted proteins | sample 5560091 | NCBI WGS metagenome assembly JAABUR01 (sample SAMN10711879, study PRJNA513375) | rock metagenome | isolation source: Antarctica rocks | place: Antarctica: Victoria Land, University Valley sud
GAAAATGAGAGTGGAGAAATAATTATTGATATCTCTGTTAATATTATTGAAGATAATAGTGTGAATATCTAATAATCTTTTCCGGTAGGAGATGAAAACGTGCAGCCCCATATTACGTCCGGGCGGTCTACGCGACGGGTGGAACCATGTCGGCGTCTCTAGCCCGTGGCGTGTGGCGGAGATTCTCCTCGCTGCGCACGCTTCCCCCCGCGCTATCCGGCATTCTCGCGGTCCTTCGCCTCCTCCCATCGGTGAGTGGACCCATGACGATCGGTCTCGCCGTCGGGGTCGCCGTGTCCACCCTGCTTCCCCTCGGCTTCACCGTCGAGAGCGGATTCCTGGTCGGCTCGATTCCGCCGGCGGTTCGCGCCGGCCTGGACTCATCGGCTGGCCGGCACACGCTGGTGCTGCTGGCCGGAGCCGCCCTGCTCATTGTCGGCGAGCGGCTGATGGCGCCGCTGCTCACCGCACTGGCCGCCAACCTGGGACGGCTTGTTGATCGACACTTGCAAGAGCGGGTGATGCTCGCGGTGGGCCACCCGCGCGGCATCGGGCATCTGGAAGACCCCGCCACCCTCGATCTGATCGAGAGCGCCCAGGGGCTGGGAACGCAGGGCATCCGGCCGGGCGATGGCGTGGCCGCGCTGGCCAGCCTCCTGCCGAGCTGGCTCCTGGTGATTGGCTCGGCGCTGATCCTGGCCACCTTCCGCTGGTGGCTGGGCGTGGCCTGGCTGATCGCCTGGCCGGTCCTGCTGTACTATCTGCAAAGCGAATACATCCGGGTGGGGCAGGCAGCGAGCGGGCAGGCCGGCGCCCTGCGCCGGGCGGACTACTACCGCGACCTGGCGCTGACCGCCGGTCCGGCCAAGGAGGTCCGGCTCTGGGCGCTGCCGGATTGGATTGTGGGACGCTATCAGGCGGCCTGGCGGGGGGCCATGGAGCCGGCCTGGCAGGCCCGGCAGCCGACCCGGACCGTCATCTGGTCGGCTAGCGCCATCGTGATCGTCGCGGATCTCGCTGCCTATGCCCTGCTCGCCTCGGCCGCAGTCCATGGCGAGATCGGTCTGGCCGCGCTGGCGGTCTACTCCCGTGCGGTCATCAACGCCAGCTCCTTCCGCGCCTTCGACACGGTGAACATGAACCTGGTGTACGCGGCGGTCGCGGTACCCAGTCTGCTGGTCCTGGAAAGGCGTCTTGCCGTACGCGACGCTCCAGGCGTTGCGATCCTGCCGCCCCATAGCCCGTCCACCGGTATCTGCTTCCGGGGAGTCACCTTCCAGTACAGCGGCCAGACGGTGAAAGCGCTGGACGGACTCGACCTCTCGATCCCAGCGGGGGAGTCGCTGGCCATTGTGGGAGCCAACGGGGCCGGCAAGACCACCATTGTCAAGCTCCTCTGTCGCCTGTACGACCCGACCGAAGGGGAGGTGTTGGTGGATGGGGTTGCTCTGTCGCAGGTCGATCCGGGCGCCTGGCGCGCTCAGGTGGCCGCCATCTTCCAGGACTTCGGTCGATATCACCTCTCAGCTCGGGACAACGTGGCCCTGGGCGCCCCCGCGCAGGCCCATGACCTCGACCGGCTGCGCAAGGCGGCAGGCAAGGCCGGCGCGCTGGAACTGATCGAGTCGCTGCCATGCGGCTGGAACACGGTGCTCTCCCGCCAGTATGTGGACGGCGTGGATCTCTCGGGGGGCGAGTGGCAGCGCATCGCCCTGGCCCGCTCGCTGTTCGCGGTGGAAGGTGGCGCCCGCGTTCTGATCCTCGACGAGCCGACCGCCAACCTCGACGTACGCGCCGAAGCCGAGATCTACGACCGATTCGTGGAACTCACCGCCGGACTGACCACCATCCTGATCTCGCACCGCTTCTCGACGGTACGCCGCGCCCACCGGATCGTGGTCCTGGAGAACGGACGGATCGGGGAACAGGGAACGCATGCCGAGTTGATGGAGCTGGGAGGGACCTATGCCCACATGTTCCGGCTCCAGGCCGAGCGGTTCGCCGATAGCGGGGCCCCGGCGCGGGAAGGGGGCCGTTACCATGCGTGATCGGTTGCGGGGCTTCCGGGTGTTGATGGCCTTCAGCTTCCGCGCCGCGCCGCGCGAGACGACCATCTTTTTGCTGTCCGGCGCGCTGATGTCCCTCACGGCGCCTTTGGCCGCGCTGGGCGCCAAGCTGCTGGTGGATGCCGCCCTGAAGGGCAACCTCGGCCGGGGTCTGGTGGCCGGCGTGGTGCTGTCCCTCACCTCCGGTTTCGGCTTGATCATCACCCTGTACTACATCGACATGCTGTTCTCCGTGGCCGAGAAGGCCGGAGCCGCGGTCGATCGGCGATTAATCGAGCTGATGGCCGGCGTGCCGGGTCTGGCCCACCATGAGCATCCCGACTATCTCGACCAGCTCGACCTATTGCGCGAGCAACGCGGCTCGCTAGCCTGGATGACCAACTCGACCGCCGGAATCGTGCGGGTGGTGGTGCAATTGACGGTGACTGGCGTGCTACTGGCCCGCCTGCATCCAGCTCTGCTGCTGCTTCCGCTGGTCGGGCTGGTCTCCTTTCTGACCGGGCGCAAGGCGCAAGATCTGCAGCAGCGGGCATTGGAATCCAGCGCCGAGCGGGAACGCCTTCGCCACCATCTGTTCGATACCTCCACGGCCGCGCCGCTGGGCAAGGAGCTGCGGGTCTTTGGTCTGGCCGGCGAGATGATCGCTCGCCACCATCGGGTGGCCGGCGCGACCATCCAGGCCCGGAACCGGGCCGAGTGGCAGGCGGCGGGCTTGCAAAGCATCGACGCCCTGGTCTCCGGGCTGGCCTACACCGCGGCCATTGGACTGGTGCTGGTGCGTGCGGTGCAGGGCCAGGCAACACCGGGCGATGTGGTGCTAGCCGTGGGGCTGGTGGCCGGCATGAATGCCATGGTGTTCACCGCCGTGGCGTACGGTACCGCCTTCCTGAAGGTGCTGCGGGTCGCTCGGCGCTTTCTCTGGCTGGAGGACTACGCCATGGCGGCGCACGACGCTCCGACGCAGCCCGCCTCGGTCCCCCATCACCTGACCAGCGGGATCGAGCTTCGGAATCTCTCCTTTCACTATCCCGGCACGCAAACCGGCGTCCTGAAAGACATCTCACTGCAGCTGCCGGCCGGAGCCGTCGTGGCGCTGGTGGGCGAGAACGGCGCCGGCAAGACCACCCTGGTCAAGCTGTTGTGCCGGTTCTACGAGCCGGACGCCGGTCAGATTTTGGCGGATGGGGGAAACCTGCGCCGGTTCGATCTCGCCCTCTGGCGCGGCCGGATAGCGGCCGTCTTCCAGGACTTCGCCCGCTTCGAACTGCGGGCGCGCGAGGCGGTGGGTGTGGGCGATCTCCCCCGCATCGAGGATTGCCGCGCGGTGGCCACCGGCCTGGCCCGCGCCGGCGCCGAATCCCTACCGTCCCAGCTGCCCGCCGGCCTGGAGACCCAGTTGGGCAAAGATTGGGAGGGCGGCGTGGAGCTATCCGGCGGCCAGTGGCAAAAGCTCGCGCTGGGCCGCGGCATGATGCGCGATGGACCGCTGCTACTGGTCCTGGATGAGCCGGCCGCCAGCCTTGATGCTCAAACCGAACGCGAGCTTTTCGAGCGCTACGCAGCGGCGGCCCGCCAGAGCGGGGACCGCGCCGGTACCGTGACCGTCCTCGTCACTCACCGCTTCTCCACGGTGCGCATGGCGGACCTGATCGTGGTCCTGGAGCAGGGAGAGATCCGCGAGGTCGGAAGCCATCAGGAACTGATGGCGGCGCGGGGAGTGTACGCCGAGCTGTACGAGTTGCAGGCCCGCGGGTACCGGTGATGGCATGGGGCGTGAGCAACGAAATGGTAACGACCAGCAATGCCGTGGCAGTTAAGCGTTTCCGCATCGTCTCATCTCCCGGGCTGCTGCTCCCATTCGACGACATACTCGCCGCCAGCTTGTAAAGCCTGATCCCAGGTATCCCATCGCACGCCGGGTTGCTGTTCGCTGCTCCCTACTTGCATCGCCCGCACGCCAACGCCGCGTATCGGACGCCTGGTCGATAGTCCCATGGTCCGTGCACTGCCCGTGAGCGCCTGCCAAAGCCATCCTCCCTGCTCATCCTCCAAATCACGAACAGCGATGACTTTCCAAACATACTTCCCCATAACGTAGAAGTAAGGATTCGGCATTGGACCACTTCTGTCCTCAGTCATCTCACCTCGGACTAAGGTGCACACCTGAACTGAGTGCCACCACGAGCAACATAATAACGGCCATCCAGCCGTCCCAAGGCCCGACCTGCCTCCGACAGCAACATCCACATTTCGCCGTCCATTCGAACCGGCGGCTGCGGTGGCAGCGACTTGGGGACGAACGCTCGATATCCCATTGGCTGCTGGACATACGAGCCGGAGCGCCCGCCGCTCTCCGCGTTCATCTGGCCGCTCCCTCCCGCCTGTTTTCGCCGCTATATTATGGTGAAGGCGCCTTTCACCATAATAACGATATCGCTATTATTCTCAACGATAGTAAGCGAGTGTATGAGACATGGGAGTCCGCCTTGCACCGGCATCATAGTGGGAGGATGAAATCCCACTCGCACCACCGACAGTGCTGGCCTGCGGGCCAGTCCCGGCCAGGACGGCCGGTCTACCGGACGTAGACGGCACGAGGGTGGGACTAGCGGAGGGTAGAAATCATCCGACCTCAGCTGCCGGGACCCGTCGTGGCGTGTAGCCCGTTCGCTTGTCGGCGGGATCGGCCCGCAGGCCGACACTACGGTGCCATGCGCTCACACCGCCCATGCCCCGCGGGATAGTCCGGCCAGGATACCTCGCCGTTAGGGGCACAGGCGGCCAGGCTACAGACGCGGTGGCGTACCCTGGCCTGAGAGCCGCTTCAGTCAACCACCCCACTCCAGAAGGGTGACAGTACAGCCGGTCGCATGCACCGCCAGCGCTCCGGCATATCCCGGACCGGGATCGAGGTCGCGGACCGCCCATCCGGCGGCAGCCTCTCGGTCTCCGTGTACCTGTAGCGCTCTGGCGGGTTGATCGGGGTCCAGCGTTACCTCGAAATGGTCGAGCGGCGCCGTCATGACGCTCCCTTCCGCTTTGATCAACGCCTCTTTGCGCGTCCAACAGGTGTAGAACGCCTCCACACGGTGAGCCGGCGGCAGCCCGCACAGTGTGGCCAGCTCGCCGGGGGCGCAGACCCGTCTGGCAATCTCCAGGATTGGCGCCTGTGGTCGTCGCCATTCCACGTCGATTCCGACTGGCCCCAGCCGCGTTACCGCGATCAGCGCCAGCGCCCGTGAGTGCGACAGGTTGAAGTGTGGCGCGTCCCCGACGCCGGCAATGGTGGGTTTTCCCTGAGGGCCGTGTGCAAAACACAGCCGCTCCGGAGCGGTATCTGTATTCTCCGCCAGGATCAGCCGCAGCGCCATGTGCGCCGCGACCCAGCGGCGGCGATCGACCATGAAGCGAAAGCGATCGGCCCGCGCCTGCTCTTGCGGAGACAGGGTGGTGCCACGCGCCAGCAACGCCGGCGCCGAGTGGTCCAGATCCACCCGCCAGACGTGAACGTCGCCGGTGGCCGGCGAGAGTGGCGACACGGATCAGGAATCCTGCTCTCGCATGCGATACCCAATCCCTGGCTCGGTGGCGATGTACCCGGGCCGGTTGGGAGGAATGGAGAGCTTCTGGCGAAGGGCAACCATATGCACCCGCGGGAGTGGCGTATCGATAGACAGCTTCCCTTCTCACGGTGTGGCCCATTGTACGGCTGCCGCGCCGCTCGTCGTCTCTGCTGGAGCATTGATACGCGTACCGCATAAACTGGTATCAACCCCGTTCATCACGGGTCGATATGAACCAGGTGGGAGGCAAGATTGGCAGAGGCAACAGCAGCGCCGAGTGAGGGCAGCAACCATAAGCTGCGGCGGGCCGTGGGACCGTGGGGCTCGTACACCTGGGGCTACGCGGATGTCGGCGCCGATATTTACGTTGCGCTGGGACTGGTGATCGCCACGGCGGCAGGCGCCGCAAACATTGCCTTTCTCTTCGCCGGCATGATTTACGCCACCATCGGGCTGGCATACACGGAGCTCTCCGCCATGTATCCCCTGTCCGGCGGCGGTCAGCTCTGGGTGACGCGTGGCCTGGGCGACATCTGGGGATTCACCGCCGGGTGGTCCGTGTTACTGGCCTTCACCGTCGATATCGCGCTCTTTGCCTACATCTCAGTGAGCTACCTCAACCGTCTGCTGCCTTCCGGCGTCAACCGTCTGCCCTGGATCATCATCGAGGCCATGGTCCTGGTCCTGTTGCTGCTGGTGTTGAATACGGTTGGGGTTCGCGAGTCGTCCAAGCTCAACGAGATCGCCGGCGCCGTGGATATTCTGGCGGAGAGTACCCTCATCTTCATCGGCTTCATCTTTGCCTTTAATCCGGCGTTCTACTGGCATCAGACGACCACCTTCTTTGCCCACTTTCAATCGGATCGGTTGCTCCTGGGCACCTCCCTGGCAATTATTTCCTTCGTCGGACTGGAGTCGATTTCACAGGCGGCCCAGGAAACCGAACGCCCCACCGCGGTTATCCCGCGCACCTCGGTTGCCCTGATTCTGACCATTCTGGCCTATGCCATATCGCTGAGTAACCTGGCGCTTGGCGTGGTTCCCTGGCAGAGCTACGATCCAGGGTCCACCGGGGCCGCATTCTGTCCGGCGCACATGCTGGCCGCCGCCTGCAGCGAGTTGCACCAGCAACACGAGAGTGCTCCCATGATCTGGCTGGCGCAGCAGCTGCCGCTGATCGGCGTGTTTCTGGCGCCGGTCATTGCCGTACTGGGCACCAGCCTGCTGCTCATCTCCTCCAATTCCGGCGTCTACGGCTCGTCCCGCATTGTGTACGCTATGGCGACCAACGATCTGATGCCGAAGTTCTTCACCTATATTGATCGCCGCTTCAGCACGCCATTAGTGGCGCTGGTGGTGTTCTGCGCCATCGCCATCGTGGAGCTGATCGCCGCCGGTTTCACGCCCAACGCCCTCCAATCTCTGGCCGAGATGTACGCCTTTAGCGCCGCCATCAACTATCTCCTGGTTTTCGTGTCGCTGCTCCGGCTCAGATTTACCGACACCGAAACGCCCCGCACCTTCCGCGTCCCCTGGAACGTGCCGGTGCGATACAAGGGCGGAGTCTACGACGTGACCATCGTCGGTGTCATCGGGCTACTCTTCCTCATAGCGGTGCTGATTATGGTGATACTCACCAACCAGATTGGCCGAGTGGCCGGACCCATCTGGGTCATTGCCGGACTCCTGTTCTACTCGCTCTACCGCCGCCATCGGAAGCTTCCGATCCTTGGCACGGTTCCCCGGGATTGGGAGAGGATGCAGCTGGAGGTCTACGAAGAGTCAGGCGAAACGGCCCTGGCGGAAGAGTACCGAGTCGCCCTACGCAAGAAGAAACGCCTGCAAGGACAGCCGCCAGAGAGAGCGGGATAGCCCTACCCTCCCCCTAACGGCCCCCGGCCCCCTCTCCCGCCCGCGGGCGAGGGGGAGTTTCTGACCAATGCTCGTGGCACAAGAACTCCCCGCTCCAGCAGGCGAAGTGGCGTCATTGCGCGATGCTCGTGGCACAAGAACCCCCTTCGCCCGCGGGCGGGAGAAGGGGCGGGGATGAGGGTGCGATGCCTGCCACCTGGACTGCAGCTCGACGCACCATCATCCTTCCATCCGGCACGCTCGATGCACAGGGCGATGTGTCACCGAACCGGGACCCATGCACGGTTCAGGACTATCCGACGTCTCGAAACTGTCCGCTCATGAACTCGCGGGGGGGAGGGGGAATACTTGATTGGCGTGCGTACGCTACTGGGGAACGTGCAGCCCCAGAGGGACGGGCGCCGATGCAAGGCGCGATAACGATGCTGCCGGACCGGTCAGTGTTCGTGTCGCAGGAACAATAACTCCCCTCTCCCCCGGAGGGGGAGGGGTTGGGGGAGGGTGGGAAGCGTGCCGGCCTGCGCCTACCCGCTGGAATCGATTGGGCAGCTTGCAGCGCGGACGACCCCCCGCTCCGCCTCTTGCAGGCGAGCGAGCGCACTGAGAATACTCCCGGCGCCGGTGGCGAAATTGGGGTTATGACGGGATCCGCGTTTGGGCTCGACCCACTCATAGATGCAGTTGCATCCGGGGCAGAAACAGCTGGCGAGCAGCCGGCGTGCCGTTTCGATATCGCCGGCCATGGCTCTGGCCTGCGCCTCCCAGCCGGTCAGCCAGGTCCAGATCCCGGCATTCTGATATTCGCCCCGCTTGAAGTGGTACGGCCCCATGCGGGTGGCGCGAAAGGCCGGCGTCACCACGCGGTGCCCGTGCGGCGCGGCCAGCCGATCGAGACGCTGCAGCAGCCACTGTCCCTGATCGGCATCCAGCACGCCGTGCAGGATCAGCAGGGAAAAATCCTGGGCCACCCGCGTGCTCTGATCGCGCGGGCACTGCCAGTCGAGCGGTCCGGATCGCCGTAACAATGCCCGGCGAATGGCCTTGCGGACATCGTCGGGGTTGGGCCCGTGCAGGCCGAGGGGTTCCGCTGCTCGAACCGCCCCATACCACACCGCCTGGGTATACGTCACCTTCCCATGCCGCCGCATATGATCCGCCCAGTCCTCGTTAGGACACTGCTCCACCAGGAGATCGCCATCGCTGTCGCGGCGCACCAGGTTATCCAGCGCCGCCTGCAAGGGTTCGCGCAGCTCGACCGCCAGCAGCGTGTCGCCTGTGGCCTCGATGTACCGCCTACAGGCGATTAGCCACCAGGCAGTGCTGTCGGGATCGGGATGACAACTGTAAATCTCACGCGTGCCGTCGGGAAAGGTGTCGCGCCCCACGTACACCGACGTGGCAAGTCCCCCTCGATTGTCCTGCAGCCAGGCACGGTCGGGACAGGAGATTTCGCCTGGCGCCCAGTTCAGGCGCTGCTTGTTCAGCAGGACATAGTCGCCAGGGGCATCGTCCGGCCGAATCTGATACGTGGCCCAGGTGCGCAGCAGCCGGCCGGCCAGGTCGGCGCGACCGCCATCAAGTAGCCCAAGCGCGATGATCATGGTATCTCGCGCCCACAGCCCTTCATAGCTGGGGCTTGGCTGCACGATGGTCTCACCGCGAAAGATGCGCACATTGTGCTCGATGGTTTGCCAGGCCTGCGCCTCCCAGGCGCCGCTGTAGACGTGGTCAACCTCTGGAATATGCATCTCAAACACCACGGCCCGAAAAGAGGAGTTCTTGCCGCCTGGGGGGGGGCGGAACTTGCGCCATGGCCGCTCAGCTAGGGCATCGACTCAGCGGCACACTGGGCCTTGAGTGTACACCTTAGCGTCCTCCCTGGCCAGTCAAGGCAATACCTTCGATGACGTACTTTTGCATCACGACGTAGACCAGGAGCACTGGAGCGAGAGAGAGCGTAGCGGCCGCCATGAGCGGTCCCCAGGCGATGGCAAACTGTCCCTGATAGGCCGTGACCGACAGTGGGACGGTGGTGAGGTCGGGCGAATCGACCACGACCAGCGGCCACAGGAAGTTGTTCCAGGACGCTAAAAAGGTAAGAATCAACACCGTCGCCAGCGCCGGACGCGACAGCGGCAGGATGATGCGCGAGTAAATCTGCCAGTGGTTGGCGCCGTCGATACGCGCGGCGTCTTCGAGGTCGGTCGGAATGGTCAGAAAAAACTGGCGAAGTAGAAACGTGCTGAACACGCTGACCACAAAGGGAGCAATGAGCCCCATGTAGGTGTTGTGCCAGTGGAGGTCGCGGACGATCAGATAGTTCGGTATCAGCGTCACCTGAGTGGGAATGATCAGGGTGGCCAGGTAGAAGGAGAAGAGCAGCGACTGGCCACGAAACCGCAGACGTGCAAAGGCGTAGGCCGCCATCGAGGCCGTGAGCAACTGACCAAAGGTGATGATCAGCGACACAATGGCGCTATTCAAGAAGTAGCGGGCGATGGGCAGGTCGTTCCAGACCTGCTGATAGTTCGACCAGACCAGGGGATGGGGCCAGAACTGCGGCGTGAGCGCGCCAATCTGGATCTGGTTCTCCAGTGAGGAGACCAGCATATAGAGGAACGGCAGGATCACCGCCAGTACCCCGAGTATCAGGAGCAGATACACGATGGCATCGCCGGTGAGGCGGCGCCATTGCCGTCTCTTGCGGCGAGGAGCGGGCGTGGCAACCGCAGGGCTACTCATAGTGTACCCACCGACGCTGTCCTATCAACTGCAGGATGGTCACCGCGAAAATGATGATGAAGAGCGCCCAGGCGGTGGCGGATGCGGCGCCCATATTGAGATCGACAAAGGCCTTCTGATAGAGGTAGCCAACCAGGGTATTGGTCGCATTCGCCGGCCCCAGGCGACCGGAGGTGAGAACGAAGGCCTGGTCGAACAGTTGAAACGATCCGATGGTCGAGATAATCACCACGAAGAAGGTGGTGGGACTGATCATGGGCAGAATTATATAGCGAAAGCGTTGCCATCCATTGGCGCCATCGACCAGGGCCGCGTCGATGAGCGGACGAGGCACACCTTGCAGGCCGGCCAGGAAGAGCACCATGCTGAATCCTATCTGGCGCCAGACGCCGAAGATAATCAGCGCAGGCATGGCCCACACCGAACTGTTGAGCCAGGCGGGCGGATTGCTCACGCCCACCGCGAAGAGCGCACTATCGATCAACCCTCGTGTGGGATCGAAGATCCACTGCCAGAGGAGCGCGGCCGAGGCCAGGGTGGTGATGAATGGCGCGAAGAAGGCGGTGCGTAGGATCGTGGTTCCGCGCGGGCGGCGATTGAGTCCCAGGGCCACCAGCAGGCCGAGTGCGGTGGAGATGGGTACCACGGCAACGGTGTAGTACGAGGTGTTACGCAGCACCTGCCAGAACAGCGGATCGTTGCGAAGATCGTCGTAGTTTTTCAGTCCGGCCCAGGACGGCGCCCCGACCAGGTCCCAGTGCGTGAAGCTCATGGCCAGCGTACCCAGCACCCCAATCAGGGTGAAGACCAGGAACCCCAGGAAATCGGGCAGCAAAAAGAAAAACGCGGCCCGACCGTCACCGCGTCGAGTGTCGCCGTGCGAAGCCGGGGAGCGTCTGCGAACGACTGCCGCGCGCAGACGCTCCCCTAAAGGAGCAGAGGTAAGCACTGCTAGCCCTTAAGAGCCTTCTCAGCGGGCGCCACCGCCTCGTGCAACGCCGTCTGAGCACTGGTTTCCCCAGTCCAGACCTTGTCGAGCGCGGCAGAGATGGCGTTGGACACGTCGCTCCATTTCGGGAACGAGGGGAAATCATGCCCCAGCTTGGTTTGCTGGGTGAACACCTTGTTGTACGGTTTGCTCAACCACTGCTTGGAGTGCAATGCTTGTGGATTGTCCGGCACCAGGTCGTTGCCCGTGGCGAAGGCCAAGGAGGCCACCGGACCCGTCAGGAACTGCCAGAGTTGGAAGGCCGCAGCCGGATTCTTGGTCCAGCGACCAATGCAATAGCCGGCGCCGCCCCCGCCGTTAACCGTCTTGTAGCCGGCGAAATGGGGCAGGCCCACCACATCCCACTGCAAACTACTTGCCGCAGCCAGCGTCGGGATCAGGGCATGATTGCCAAAAGCCATCGCGACCTGACCAGCCGTGAACAGCGGACCGATGTTGGTCGAGTCGACCATCTGGCTGGCCGCCGGTGTCACCTTGTCTTTGTTGATCAGGTCGCCCATGAACTGGATGCCAGCCGCGGCCTTTGGGTTATCGAACACCAGTTTGTGCGCATTCCGGTCGTTATCAAACAGCTCGGAGCCGTGCTGCCAGATATAGAGGCGCCAGAGGCCGGTCTCGAAGGCGTATCCGTACTGCACAACTCGACTGCCCCGGCGGACCGTCAGCTTCTTGGCCATGGCGCGCAGATCGTCGTAGGTCCAGCTGCTGGTCGGGGGGTGTACACCCGCCTGGCTCAGGAGCTGCTTGTTATAAAAGATAACTTTTGTGTCGTTATCGCGCGGCACGCCGTAGAGGCCGGTCTTGTACTCAAAGAGCGCCAGCTCGGCCTGCGTGTAGCCCTTTGGCAGCGACTTTTTGTGTTTCTTGAGCAGGCCGCGCAGTTCGTAGAGCGCGCCCTTCTGGGCGTAGCCCGGCACCAGGGTGAGGAACTGGACATCCGCCGTGCTGTGCGCGGCGACATCGGCGTTATATTTCGTGAAATAGGCCGAAAACGAGGCGAGCTGTGGAGTCACGCTGATATTCGGGGTACGATGTTGAAAGATATCCAGCACCTTATGAATCGTTGCCTGCTCATCTGGGCTGCCCCAGGATGAGAAGGTAACGTGTGCCGATGCCTTGGAGCCGGCCGCGAAGCCAGCCGCCGGCCCCTCAATATCCGCCAGCACGCTAGCAACCGCCGAAGCGGAGAGCCCGAGTGCCAGCGCACGCGACATAAAGGCCAGGCGGCTCATGCGGCTTTGCGTTGCCTCCGCCACCAGCCGGTCAATGCCCGAGAGTTCGTTGTTCACCGAGTGTTTCCTTCTTCCTACATCCTATGAATTGTTGCCGTACTAACCGTACACGAACATAGCATACGTGTCCTTAGTCGAAGAAAAATGTCAATGACGGGTTGTGGATCGCAGCGCGCCCTAGTGCGCCCGAAAGGGGATCCAGTCAGTGGGGTGCAAGTCCCCATCGGGCAGCCGCGTTCCTGCCCGCAACCAAGCGTCAGTGCCGTCTCGTGAGGGGCGGTGGAGAGCAACAGGAGGTGGAGGACCAGTCCGTAGGATGACGAACCGGGTACCCCCTGGGTGTCGGCTCGATGGATCGGTGAGCCTGCGAGGGAATGGTGAAACCGAGACCGGCATGAAAGCCGGAG
>JAABUR0100007499.1_pt1 | contig 12890 bp, 14 predicted proteins | sample 5560091 | NCBI WGS metagenome assembly JAABUR01 (sample SAMN10711879, study PRJNA513375) | rock metagenome | isolation source: Antarctica rocks | place: Antarctica: Victoria Land, University Valley sud
AATCAGCAAGCGTTAATATGAACTTGAATTTATTTTCTGAAACTACAGATAATACTGCTGTTGATTTTCCCACTTCTTATCAGCAGATTATTGAGCGGTTAAACCATATTAATCCGGTTCACTACAGCAAGACAAGAAATTTTATTAATGGCGCTGTCACTTATTTATCACCTTATATTTCAAGAGGTGTTATTTCTGTAAAACAGGTGATGGAAACTGTTTTGCAAAAAGGATACAAACCTTATCAAATAGAAAAATTTTTGCAGGAGCTTTCATGGCGGGAATACTTTCAACGTGTTTGGCAACATACCGGTGATGAAATTTGGAATGATATCAAGCATCCGCAACCAGATGTGCAACATCATCAAATGATTAAAGCAGTTGAACATGCAACAACTGGTATTGAAGTAATAGATGAACAGATAAGGAAATTATACAGCAGTGGCTACATGCACAATCATGTACGTATGTACACGGCTTCGATGGTTTGCAATATGGCAAAAGCACATTGGCTGCAACCTTCCAAATGGATGTACTATTATTTGCTTGACGGTGACATAGCCAGCAATAATTGCAGCTGGCAATGGGTGGCTGCAGCATTTGCCTCCAGGAAATATTATTTCAACCAGGAAAATGTAAACAAATACACTTTTAGTAAACAGCAAAATACTTTTATAGATAAACCTTACGAAGAAATAATATCCATGTCTGTTCCTGATACATTGAAGTCAACTACTGATTTATCATTACAAACAAAACTACCAGCTACTGAAATTCCTGCATTGGATATCAACAAACCAACACTAATTTATAATTCATATAACCTGGATTTGACGTGGAGAAAAGAGGAAGACGTAAACAGGGTTTTATTGTTAGAACCGTCACATTTTGAAAAATATCCGGTAAGCGAAAAGGTAATGCAGTTTATCATTAACTTATCAAAAAATATTGAAGGTATTGTACTGTATAAAGGAGAAATTTCTGATATACTTAGTCTGTATAAAAATTCCTCTTCATGGGATAAGAGTTGCATTATTTCAAAAGAACATCCCGCCTTTACTTATTATCCCGGAATAAAAGACAGCAGAGACTGGATGTTTTCTGAAGTAACCGGCTACTACAACTCCTTTTTTTCATTTTGGAAAAAATGTGAAAAGATTTTGAAGTAAATCATCATCCTTAATCTTACCGATTTCTGTCTAACATTTCTTCCATTCTCCCCAATTTGTTTTACAAGAAAAACTTCGGCTCAATAAATAAAAACTAATTGTTTATAACATTTCAAGTTATTGTTTATTTATCATAGCTATTTTTAAAAATAACGTTCTACAAGGTATAAGGCCGGAAACAGAGGTATTCTAAACAACGACGACGCGTTCATTGTAAATGGCAGCTCTGGAAGTACAATGAGATGTTCCTTATTAAAACCTAACTGCATAGTATTTATAAACTGCAATTGTTTATTCACTACAAAAGTTGAGATAATCAGCATGACAGAGATAACAAGCTGTAAAACAAACAGTGTTTTTCTGATGCCAAGATTTATATTCAAGCTTTTTTGCCAGTCTTTAAGAATATGCACCGGTTGCAGCTTCGATAAGAATAAGGACGGGTAGAGACCTGATAAAATGCCTGTGGCGCAGCTTATGATAAAAATAACAATGATATTTTTCCAGGTGAATAAAATATTATCATGAGTTTGTATATTGATAGTTTGTGCAAATAAAGGCCAGCTTATTTTTGCTAACAGTAATGCCACCGGTTGTGTTGCCAGGAAAAAAATTAATGACTCTGCTATAAACTGAAAGGTTAATTGCTTTCGTTCTGCACCTAAAACTTTTCTTACGCCTACTTCGCGAACTCGCTGAAGAGAGCGAGCGGTAGTAAGGTTTATATAATTAATACAGGCTATTGAAAGTATTAGCAATGCGACAAAAGAAAAAATATAAACATAACTTATATCACTGTTTGTCTAAGGTTCATCAGGTATGTTGGAGTAAGTATGGTTTATATTGTCGTATATTCGTTTATAATTTAAATTTAGATCCTTCTAAATTTTATTTGAAAACTTCACAACAATATTATGAAAATTGCAGTATGCGGTAAAGGCGGCGTAGGTAAAACTACCATTAGCGGTTTATTATGCCGTACTTTAGGCAGTAAAGGTGTCCCTGTGTTGGCTATTGATGGTGATCCCAACCCTAACCTGGCACTTACTCTTGGCTTAAATCCAAACGCAGCAATGCCCAAGGCACTCACTTCTAAACTGCTCGAGGTGTATGAAAAAGAAGACGGAAAAAAATATGCAAAGCTAAACGTACCATTGACCGAGGTAATGGATACTTATGGAATAAAAACAAATGACAATGTTACTTTATTAGCGGTTGGTCAACCAGAGCATGCAGGCACTGGTTGCATGTGCGGTATTCATACTACTGTAAGAGAAATTATCCATACTGCGCTGGAAGAGAGCGAACAGGTAACTCTATTAGACCTTGAAGCATCGTTAGAACAAATGAAACGAGGCACTTCAAAATACGTAGATATTTTATTGTGCGTAGTAGAGCCCTATTATCGTTCGATGGAAGCTGTGGCACGTTTTCAGCGGTTAGGAAAAGAACTTGAGATAAAAAATATAGTTGCAGTTGGCAACAAAGTAAAGAATGCGGAAGATGAAGAAGCCATTAGGCAGTTTTGTGCACAAACAGATTTGCAGGTGATTGCAATTATTCCCTTTGATGCCTCTGTTGCTGAAGCTGATAAAAGCGGATCATTAAATATGGATGATATTGTCGTCTCACCGGCTTTGCAGGCAATAAATTGTTTAGCTGATGAATTGCTGTTAACCGTAAAGGCATAAAAAAAGGGAAAACCTTACGATAATCCCCTTAAGTCGGTAAAACATTAACTTACTTGTTCAACATCGTTAACTGTTGTTGTTTACTAAAAAAGTCAGACGTTAGAGCAGAATTGAATTTTACATTTGAAATCAAGTACTCCTCTAAGATCTTTCCATTGCTGCGATAGTATTTATTAGAATGGCTTAACATGATATTGCCTTCCTTTTTAAAATCAGAAAGAAACATCTCTTCAGATTGAACATTACCTTTTACTGAAGGATAATGCTCAATTTTTCTGATCAATTTATTCTCCGGATCCACATAAAATACCCAGCGGTCATGCCCTACTTTTGGATCAAAGGTTACATCTAATACCTGTACTTTTTCACCATTTAATACCGACATGCCGCCGTTATGCGGTTTTACTCCGTAATCAGCCAGCTTGAAAGGAAAAGACATCCGGTACAGAGCCATTTCACTTGCACAAAGGGGTGAGCAATGTTCATCATCACACATAAACTCCATTTCTTTTGCAATTTTTACGGGGTTTACTTCATTATCTTTTAAAAATGCCCAGTAACCCTCTTTGTCATGACCCACCATCACCTGGTCGCCATCAGGAGTTTTAGACTTTATTAAAAGTTGGTGACCATCTTCATTGTTTTTAAAGAAGAAAGTTTCTTCCGATTCTTTTACAACCTTTCCATTTTCATCATACAGATGATGAGTTCGTACAAAACTTCCATCTTTGATATTTTTCCACTCCTCCATTCCACCCACAGCCTTTATCATCTCTTTTACAATCGTTTTCCCTGCGGGTGGCGCTAACAACAGCCACCAGCCAAGTATGCCAACCGCTAAGAGCAACAGAATGATACCGCCGGTTTGCAAGATGCGTATACGTCTTAACCTTATTGGCTTGATCAAATCTTTTACTTCCAGTTCAGCCTCCCATGGAAGTTTTACATTTTCGTCTCCATTGGGGTGATTAAAATCTTTCATAGCAAAAACTTTTGTGATGTAATTTAAGAAAAATTTCGCATGTAAGCGCCTATTGAGCAGTATTTAAAATTAATCAGGTAAAAACAATTGTTTTTCATTGCGGCCTTGCGACCGGAGGTATCACCCTCGACTAACTTTTTAACTTTATTGTTATGGCGATTGATTCCTGACTTAAAACTATGAAGAAGATGGAATACTCATCACCCAATCCTTAACTCTTGCAAAAGCTTCCGGCAGTGCAGCTTCCACTGCTGCACTTATGCCAATTCCAATATCTTCATGCTCCTCCGATTCGCAACCCAAAAAGAGCACTTGCTTCGGCAGCAAATTTATAGCCTTAGCTATCATCAAAGCTTTCAAGGGATTGATATAATGCATGTCGGCTAAAAATTCATTCTTCTCATTAGTCGGAAGTTGCGCTATATCTTTTACTTCCACTTCTTTGAAATGAATGGTTCCGGCAGCGCCACCCCATTTTACAATATCCAGCAAAATCAAAACATCGTATTTATCAAATAACTGCTGCACCAGGTGAATGCCCGCCGAACCAATCTCCATAACTGTTACTAAAGGTGGAAAAGAGGCTTCCTGCTGCAGCTTCTGCGCCAGCAATACACCAAATGCATCATCTTGCCGCAATTCATTTCCTACTCCGGCAATCAATATCTTTTTGTTCACTTGCCATCTTTTATGTCAAAATGGTCCGCAGAAAATTCTTTATCCAGAACAATATTAAAATGTCTTGTTTCAGATACCATTTTGTCCGGCTTGTTCAAGCCGCTCGCATCGTACCCTTTTCTAACAGCAGGCAGCAATAAACCACCCGCTTTTTCAAATTGCTCATAGCGCGTATAATCCCAGTAATTGTTCTTTCCGTTTAGTGAGTTGGCAAGCAATTTTCCAGTGCCGGGTTCGAAATAGTAATACCAAATATGGTCTGGGTTACTACCCGCACCTTTCGTGTACGATGTTTTTACTACCTGCGCCGGAACACCATCCGCTAATGTTACCTGTCCTGCATATTCAGCCTTTATACCGGGATCTTTTAATTTAAATGGCATGCACATGACAAACTGTGAACCAAAACATGAATTCCAGGCGCCATCAATATCCTTTTGGTCTCCGGATATTTTGCCATTTACTACCTTCCGTGCCTTCTCTCCATCATGAATTAAGGCGACTGCCGTATCGTGCAGCATGTATGTAAATTTTGTTCTGAATTCCGGCTTCATCATATAATCCAAATGCTGGTCAATCTCCCGGGTTATTTCACCTGTGCTGTCAAAACTGATGCTTTTCTTATCAAATGACAAAGTTTTCTTTTGCTGCCACGCGTCATAACCTCCTGCATAAGCAATGGCACGGTCAATAATAACACGGGAAGAGTCATCCATAGTTACGGGCAGGTCGCTAATATTGTTTCGATGGCAGGAGATGGCTGCAAGCATCACAAGAATTATTATTGAAACAGCAGTGAATTTTTTATACATAAGAAGCGGAGAAAAATTTATTTTTTTAGAAATACAGAAATTAGTATCAAAGCCATCCTTTTTATAATATTTTTTTACCCGTTAACATAACTTTGGGTAAACATCGTACTAATAAACATGAAAAAGATAAGTTAGTTTTTAATCTTTTTCATATTATGTTCATTTTGTATAGCTTCAATAGCCTCTTTAGGGGTTTGGATTCCTCTTGCGCCTCACACTTTTATCGCAACAATAAATCAACCATTTTCAATGTATGCCTTTGCCCCCTTTTTGAGCTTACATATTTAGTCCTATTCGTATCTCCCCTTCTTCGCTGATAGTCACCGGGTATTCTTTTAGCCTGTGCAAAGGGTTGGTTTCCATTACACCATCCGACAAGCGATATGCGCAGCCATGCCATGGACAAATCAAATATCCTTTTTCAATAGCCGCTCCTTCCAAAGGCAAGGTAGTATTGCCACAACAATTTTTTACAGCATATATATTTCCTTCCGACTTGCATATCAAAATATTCTCTCCCTCCTCTGCATATTTATAAGCTGCGTTTTCTTTCAGAGCATTTACTTTTCCCACTGGTATCCAACGTGGATACTTATCATTGCCATTTCCACCCGATAAATCTTCCTGTGTTAAAGCGCCATTTTGAATATCAGTATGAAACAAATCGTACAGACTAAACAACAAATTAATTGCCTTATCACCTTCCATTTTTGTATGCAACTCAGGATGATTGATTACGATTTCTTTGAACAAACGCGTAAGTGCCTCCCGGTGCAGCATATCAAAATTCTGCAGCAATTCGTGCACATCCTCTTTTACTTTCGGGTACGGGAGGTCATCTACCTGCGCCACTAAATCTTCCGTTTGGGAAGCTAGTTGCTCATACTCTGTGTCAGATAAAAAGATGCTTTGCATAATTTTTTAATGATGATGGCGGCTGTCGGCACAATTATGAACACAGTCTTCCAGTTTTTCACCTTCCAGGTAACAAAATTCACAATCCGGTCCGCATTCGCCATGCCCCCCTTTTTGCATGCCTTCAAAAGCATTTCTAAAAATACTGCCTGCTTCTTTTTTACCTGTTGGAGTTAGTTTTACAGAACTGCTTTCATTTAATTCCTCATCTTCTGTTTTTAAATAGCCTGTTTCTATATTTTTCTTAAGATGAAATAAGAGATTGTCTTTCGTTGTATTTAATAAAGACAGTAATCTGTTGAAAGGAACAGCGTCTTCTAATCCTTCTCCTTCCATCCAATACAATACCTGCAGAATTTCTTCTCTCCAGAAAAGCGCATCCACCGCATTTTTATTTGTATGATTGTTATTTTCAAGCATCGGTTTTTTCTTCAATTAAAGTATCACCATAAAGCGGTTTAAAATTAATCAATTCTGCGCTGTCTGCATCAGAAAGATGTTGCAGTGTCAAAATTAAATCAGGAATTGCCTGCTGCATTTCTTCTGTAAAATCTTCGCCAGCTTCTTCGGTCCCAGGTTCTACATCCACTACAAAAGTTTCACCCGTCCATATTTTAAAATGTTCGCCAATGATAAGTAGATTTTCAACCGATATAACTCCTGTAACAGCATCGCCAATGCAGCGCTGTATCAGTTCTTCATCAGGCAGTTTCCCCATCCATTTATAAACTGTTATGTCTCCAATTTTTCTTTCCGGTCTTTCAATAGCTGCAATCAAAATTACCCAGTCGTAAGGTGTTGGTAAAGACTGAAATTTTTGTACAATAGCAATTGGTCCCCAGTTAAGTTCATCTATCTCAACACCTTCTGCCCATTGCATTTTTTGCAACTGCGGTAACAATGCCGGACCAATGGAATGATTGCGGAGGTTGTGATAACCGACTGTGCCAATGAATGTTTTTTTCATGAGGTTCAAATTTCCTGGTTAACTATTTTCTTATTCTGATTGCATTCGGTTGAATGACTGTAAAAGAATTAATCAGTTCGTTAGAATGTTTGAGAATTGCATTTAAAACTATCTCAGCTTTTTCGGAAGGTTTATAACCTTCAAGTCTTATAAGTATAACTCCATGATGAGCATTCTTTAATCGAAAAATCAATTCACCAAAATCTTTATCCTGCGTAAGTAATATCCTTTTATCGGCGTTAGCTTTTGCAAGAATAAATTCGTCATCAATACCCTGGTTTGTTTCTAAAATATAAACCACATCAAACCATTGCTTCTTAATTCATCCACAATAGGTTTGTCAATTCCTTCATCAGCTAATAGGTTCATATTTTAACAGGATAAATATTTTCACCCTTCAAAGATTGGGCTGCAAAACCCAGCGCAGCTTTTATATTGTCTTTTGTAATATGCGGATGAGAAAGCAAAATGTCTTCTTCGGTTTCGCCGGAAGATAATTTTTCAAGAAGTAATTCAACCGTTATCCGTGTGCCTTTAATAACAGGTTTGCCCATCATAATTTTTGGATTAATTTCTTTATGCTGTGCAATTTCCATTTTGAATTAGTTTGTGTAAAGATAACTTGTTTGTATAGGAAATACCATTTCTCCGCTTTCGCATCCTATTGGCTCCGTATTTGTTTGCTTTCAAATTAATTTGATGTTGCTTATGTTACAATATTAAATAATTGGAAGATTGGGATACGGACGTTGCAGATGAGGATTTTTTTTTTTAATGCCACAAATAATTTGTGGCAATTGTTTTGAGTACGCTAATTAACCAACGTTTCGTCAAATGTTATTTTTATTCCGTCTTTCACCTTTTCATAAAAAACAATTGGAGCTTCAATCACTTCCGAAAGGGCTTTCTTTGCTTCATAGGTTATAGGTTTTATGCTTACTGCTTTGTTGCCTATAATTCCATCGATACCTAATGACTCTTCTGCAGGTTCTGCTAAACGATAAGTTGTCTTAAAAAAATTCGCAACACTTTTTAAAATAGCTTCCTGAAATTTTAAACCGATAAAAGTTTTTATTATTACTAAATCCTTAACCCATCGCTCAACCATATCCCCGTTAATTTGCGTCCTAACATCCTTGAAATTATTAACCATCTCAAAAATTTTATTTGCTGCAATTATTATGGCTTCAGGATGTTTTTCTAAATACCATTCTTCCCAATCTTTAATTTTATTGCCTTTAAATTCCTGAATGATCTCACTCATTTGCCCAACAACTGTGGGTCGTGTGCCTTGTGCATTTTGATTGGCAAGATTTAAAATTTGTGTAGCGTATTTGGGAAAAGGTGAAGCTTCTGTTTCAAGCAGCGTTAGAACCTCGCTGTTTAATATCTTGATTGTTTTCATTTAACATCGTAGTTGGTTCTTGGAAAATATTAATATTATTTTCTTATGCAACTCTTTTAAAAGCTGATAGCGTAGCAGAATTCTCAATTGAATTTTTAAAAATTTTCATAAGCCCTATTGTCAAATTGAAAATTTCTTTATAATCAGTTTCAGTAATTTGTAAATATTTTCCGTGAGCAATGTTATTCCTGTTTCCCACAAGTCTTTGATTAATAAATTGTCGTTTCGTTTCAAATAAAAATGTTTCAATTCCAATCACGGTGCAATATTCTTCAAAGACTTCAAAATTTAAATTACTTGTCTTAAGAGGTATTTCCTCAGGAAATATTCCTCTCTTTTCAAATTCGTTAAATAAAATTGAGATCGCTTTTGATTGTCTTACAACTTTTCTTGAATCGATTATTTCATTGAGTTCTTTTCTCACTGAGATAGCAACAAAGCAATCAGTTAATTCTTTCAGTTTAAATCCTTTAGTTGTTACAAAGTTATAATAGTGATAAGTGGTTTTCTTTATGAAACCTTCCCAGTGTGCGTATAATAAAGTAATCCCAGCACGAATTAAAGATGATCTTGTTGATTCATCTTTTGTTTTTTCCAACACTGATTTAAAATCATCAAGTTCTTTTACTCGCCATGTCCATTCTTCACTTATGTTATCTAAAAGAATATCAAGCGTTTTGTTTTCTTTACTCATTTTTCAAAATATTGCTTACCAAACGGAATGACACTTTTAATTCTTGACTCAGAGTTTGTCCCCTTTCCACCTTCTTTATATTTTGTAAATCCTGCTTGATTTTCTAAATCGTCAATTTTGACCTTAATTAAATCAACTTCGTTTTCAGAATAGCTATCTATATTATTATATAATCCTATTGCACAAGCTTCAAAATAGGATTCCAAAAATTGTTGTCCCTTACCTTCTTTTTGGAAAACCGAATCACCTTTTGCTTTTAAAAGCAAATCAAATGTTCTTTCAAATTTGCTTTTTTCATTTTCCAAATTGAAATTTTTTGATTCTATTTTGTCAAATAAGCTATCCTTCTCATAAAAAATTGCTTCGTTTATAAAATCATCAACTTTCCCCTTTCTAAAATCAAAAAGTGAAAAGGTGAAAAGTCTAAGTACTAACTCTTGATCATATTTTTCCTCAAGTAATTTATCTGATAATCTAATGCAATTTTGGAAGTTGGGATATTTTGATAACCCTAGCATCCATTGATAAAATGCTTTATTCGTCATGACTAATAAAGCATTTCGGTATTCCTGTCCAGATAAAATTGTTGCCCAATTTAATCTCTGAAAAACTTCGAATTTTGCGTTTTTATCAGACAAATATTTAATAATCTTAATTTCTATTCTGTTATCTCTTTTAAAATCGATTTGAAGTTTTTGGGGCAACTTAGACCATGTCATATCTTTTAAAAAAGGTAAGTTTTTTGTGTCCTCTAAAATAGTAGGCTTTAAATCTTCACCTTCTTTATCTTTTCCTTTTAACACGCCAACAAATTGAAATATTGTTGACAAACGCTGTACGCCATCAACAACCTCCCATTTACCATCTGCGTTTTGAAAAACAAAAATGGAAGGAATAGGTACACCAATCAAAATCGACTCGATAAATCTTGTTTGTTGAGTTACAGACCACCTAAAAGCACGCTGAAAATCTGGATCGATGATTATTTCTTCTTCCTTATACATACTTAATAACTCGCCAATAGACATTGAATAGCCATCCGTAATGAACTCTTTTTTCGCATTGTTTACTTGCTCAATTAATGCTTGGTCATCGACAGCTAATGCTTGCATAGATGTAAAAATTTTTCTTTATATTTATATTCTGTTTGATTGTCTACTTGGACTAATCCGCTTCTTATTAGGTGAGCATTTATGAAGGTTTTATTTTCAAGATATAAATAACAAAGAAGATTGTTGTCTTTATCATACTTCAGTGCGTCGTACTTCATAAAAACACGCTTTCCTTTTGTCTTGTCTTGTAAAAAGGCTTTGGCTTTACCGTTAATATTTTCATCAGCTTTGACACCAAGTAACTTAACTGTTGTGTCATTACTTAACCTTAAAAATTCACTACTAATCACTTCTTTAACAGTAAAAAATTCTTCTCTTTTTCCAGAACTTTCTTTATCGATTTTGGAGCCGAATTGAAGTTTCTTAATATCTATTTTCTTGTATAGTTTGTGAGGGTCACTGAAAATATAGGGCAAGGCAAGAATTTCTTCCTCGTAATTAGTTTTTTTCTCTTTCCTGGTAACAAAATGAAAGCTTGTTCCGTCAATATCTGGCTGTACTGCACCCACCTTCTCCTTCAGTATTGGAATAAAATCAGGATTAATTTCAAAGCAAGCTGAATTGCGACCTAAGTTTTTTGCTGCAAGAGTTGTTGTTCCACTTCCTCCGAAAGGGTCTAATACATTCTCACCATGAAATGAAAACATCTTTATCAATCTCCGCGGGAGTTCTTGCGGGTACATGGCAATGTGATTTGTTTGCCGTGCGCCTGTAAAATTCCAATGACCTGCAAAAAATGTATTCCACTCTTCTGCTGTCATTTTTGATAATTCTTTCTGTTCTTTTGTTGGCTTAAGCGCATCTCCTAATTTTTTAAAGATTAGAATAAATTCATAATCGAGCTTGAGTATGCCATTTCTTGGATAAGGATATGAACCCATATGTATACCTCCGCCAGTAGTATTTGATGTTGTTACTTTTTGCCAGATAATAGCTCCCATGTAATCAAATCCTACATTCTCGCAAAACTTTATGATTTCCTCCCGGATTGGAATTACTTTATATCTGCCATAGTAAACAGAACGTGCGAATTGGTCGCCAATGTTTATACAAAGTCTGCAACCATCATGTAATACCCTGTAACATTCTTTCCAAACAAGGTTTAAATTATTTATATAATCTTCATAGCTATCATCAAAGCCTATTTGGTTGTCTGTTCCGTAATCTTTAAGTTGCCAATATGGCGGCGAAGTAATAGCAAGATGCATTGAATTATCCTTTAACTCAATCATTTGCCTGCTGTCACCGTTTATAATTTTGTGGAATGTACTCACTTATCTTAGTTATTGGTCAAAGTTAAGAAAGGACAGGTCAGGTTTACGGTAATGTTCAAAACTTGCGAAATGTTGGTAGGAAGTTTGCCCAATAGTTTGCCACTTGCACAATTATGCAACGCAACAAAACTTTAAACAGTACCCCAAAAGCTTAGTACAAAAAACCTACTCCAACCCACAAGCACAAGTAGTGACTTCTCTCGTAACCATGTAGTCACTGTTCTCCACCTGTATGTGTGTGGTGCAGGGCATGCAGGGGTCGAAGCTTCGAATGGCTCTTAGGATGTCAATGCCTTTAAACTTTTTGTCGGGGTTGCCGGTGTCTACGTTTTCTAAGATGGGTGTGTTTAGCACCGCTTCTTCGTACGGACCGGGAGTGCCCCAGGGGGTGTGGGGCGAAGCATTCATAGAGGAGGGTGTAAGTATTTGATAGTTGGAAATGGCGCCGTCGTCAATGATTAAGTGATGCGTTAAAAAGCCACGACCTGCACCCCAGAAACCTACACCTATTTGCGTGCCTTTTTTAGGAATGGTAAAAGGTGTGCTCATGCTGGTTTCGCCTTTGCGCAGATAATCCATTGCCCTGTACCAGTTGTCGAGCGCTACCAATGCACTGTACGGAATGCAGAAAGCCCGTGCCCTGTTGCGTTCAAAAGCATTCCATACTTTGGGTATGTGCCACTCCATTGTTGCAGCGGGCATGTTGTGTTTAGGCACATGCAATATCATGCTGTGACCTGTTGGTTCTACAAACCTGCGGCTAACCACTTTGTTTGCTTTGGCAGTGATGTACAAACGTGCATACGCGCCTGCTTCCACGCTGTTGCGGTCCCATGTGGGGCAGGTGTCCCAGGTGTAACGATCACGCCAGCTTTGCTTGCCGGGTTTGGCAATAGTTTCTTTATTCCACGGATGGTTGGGGCTTAAAGGTGTTCCTTCTTTATCCGTTTTAAAACGGTGTCCGTCCCACTTTTCATAGTAGGAATGTTCTACAAATTCTTCCAGACCTACATTGATTTGTTTAAGGTTTGTTGTCACTAGTTCACCATCAATCAACACACCGGGAGTTGACCAGCGGGCTTCTCCCCATTTATCACAATTGGCATACGACGCATCATAATAATCGGGGTGGTCCCATACGCCGGTTTCAATCATGGTGGCAGGTCGTGCACCTACTTTTTCATAGTCAGG
>JAABUR0100007500.1_pt1 | contig 12886 bp, 13 predicted proteins | sample 5560091 | NCBI WGS metagenome assembly JAABUR01 (sample SAMN10711879, study PRJNA513375) | rock metagenome | isolation source: Antarctica rocks | place: Antarctica: Victoria Land, University Valley sud
GATGCGGATGCTAACTGAGTTGGGAGCGTCGCGCGGCAAGAGTCCGGTCGAAGTTACTCCGCGAGCTCCTCACCGAACTCGAGGCCCGTTCCCTACGCGCCTTCCACGACGCCGAGGACTGACCCCCTAATGGGCGAGATATCCGACGGCAGATGTGCGGAACGTCAGCTTTAGCGGCCGAGGGATTCCTGGCCTGCTCGGCGGGCACCGCCGCCAAAGGTCTTGCGCCGCGCCTCGATGAAGCGCTGCCGGGCGTTGCTCAGGTCCGACTCGAACAGGCTGTTGATCTCAGGTTCGACGGGCCGTCAACGGTGAACTTCGACCCGTCGATGCCCATGGTCTCGCTCGATCTGTCCCGCATCCACGGCTCCGACCAGCTCGTCGCGATGGTGATGACCTGCGCCTCAGCGTGGATGGAGTCTGCGCTCGCCGATCCCGCCGCGGGGCAGCGGTGGGTTATCTATGACGAGGTCTGGCGGATGATCCGCCAGCCGGCGCTCCTGGCGCGGATGCAGTCGCAGTGGAAGCTCTCACGCGGCCTGGGGATCGCCAACCTCATGGTCATCCACCGGCTCTCCGATCTCGACGCCGTCGGCAACGCCGACTCCGAGGCCCGGGCTCTCGCGCAAGGACTTCTCGCCGACTGCTCGACCAAGATCATCTACCAACAGGAGACATCCGAAGCGCCCCACACCGGCAGCCTGATCGGCCTCTCGTCCGCAGAGCGAGCCCAGCTTGCCAGACCTCCAAGTCGGGGAAGGACTCTGGCGCGTCGGCCAGAGAGCCTTCGTTGTGCGCCACGTCTTGACGGACAGGGAGACCCGGCTCTTCGACACGAACTCGAGAATGTTCAGGCAGCCGGATGCGCGCGATCGAGTGCCTGGTGCGGAGAGACCTGCCTCCATGATCCTCGGCACGACCCGCCCGGGCCTGACCGCTTCCGAACATGGCTACACCGCACCGAGTCCGAGGTAGATGGTCTTGCTCCAGGTGTAGAAGTCGACTGCCTGGGGCCCTTGTTCGCGGAATGTGTTCGTGGAGGAGTCCTTCACGCCGCCGAAGGGAACGTTGAGGTCGAGTCCGGTGGTCGGGCGGTTGACCTTGACCACTCCCACCTGTACGTGGTTCGCAAAGTGATAGGCGGCCGACAGGTTTGTGGTGCAGATGCCCGCGACAAGCCCGTAACGGGACTCGTTGATGCGGGCGACTCCCTCGTCGAGGTCGGCGACCGCGAGGACGGTAAGGACGGGCCCGAAGATCTCGTCCCGGACGGCATCGGCATCGTGGGCGAGGTCGGTCAAGATCGTGGGTGCGAGTAGCTGCGCGTCGGGGGCGGTTCCACCGGTGACGACCGTGGCGCCCTGGCTGCGCGCTTGGCGGATTGCGTCGAGGTCGGTTCCGAGTTGCGCCTCGCTGACGACGGGGCCCATCTTCGTGGACTCGGCCAGTCCGTTCGCGGGTGCATAAGCCGCGGCGAGGGCGGCAAGCGCGCTCACGAGCTCGTCGTAGATCCCGGGTGTGCAGTACACCCGCGAGGTCGCGGTACAGGCTTGGCCGGTGAGTCCGAAGCCTCCCGCGGAGATGATCGTTGCCGCGGAGGCGGCGTCGGCGTCGTCGAGGACGAGGTAGCCGTTCTTGCCGCCCATTTCGAGTTGGACGCGCGCGCGCCGTGCCGAGAGAGTCTCATGGAGCGTGAGCCCGACGCGGGTCGAGCCGGTGAACGACAGTGCGCCGACGCGGGGGTCGCGCGCCAGAGCCGCCCCTACAACGGCGCCTTGTCCGTGCACGATGTTGAGCACGCCGGGGGGCAGGCCAGCGTCGAGCAGCGCCGTGGCGAGGCTATTGGCCGAAAGTGGTGTCAGCTCGGCTGGTTTGAGGACGACGGCGTTGCCGGCGATGAGGGCGGGGGCCGCTTTCCAGGTCGGTATCGCGATGGGGAAGTTCCAAGGGGTGATGAGCGCTGCGATGCCGATGGGTTCACGTTGGCTGTAACTAATGGTGGCGGCCGTCGAGCTGGGGAAGGTGGGCCCGGCGGACTGCCAGCCGAGCGAACCGTAGAAGCGCAGCAGGTCGATCGCCCGACGAGTTTCGCCGGTCGCCTCGGTGAGGGTCTTGCCCTCTTCGCGGACAAGCTCGCGAGCTACGTCAGGCAGCCGCTGCCGGAGCAGATCCGCAGCGTCAAGCAGCACTGTCCCGCGGGCCGGCCCGGGCAGGGCCGCCCAGCCCGGCTGCGCCTGTTCCGCGGCGGAGAGCGCGGCGTCGATGTCGCTCGTGGTCGACGCCGGTGACACTGCAACGGTCTGGCTCGGATCAGCGGGGTTTCGGCGTTCGATGGTGGGGTCGCCGACCCATTGGCCGTCGATCAGGTTCTTCGCGAGAGAGGCCATGGACTGTTCCGTTCCGTCTAGGTTGATTTGCGGGAGAACAGCCGAACTGAGGCTCGCTCGATGTGGTCCTTGGACAGGTCTGCGGCGGTCTTGATCTCGCCGTCTTGGATCGCCGTGAGAATCGCCAGGTGCTCGGCGTGTTCCAGGTCCCAGGTCGGGGTGTTGCTGCGCCATCCGGTTGCGGCGGCGAACTGCATCTGGTCCCGCATCTCATTGAGGACCCGGCGTAGTTCGGTGTTCTCGCAGCGCTGGTAGAGCAGCTCGTGAAAGTCGCGGTTCGCTTTGCTTAGGGCAGCGAAGTCGCGTCGTTCCGCGAATCGTTGCGCGTCGTCGAGAAGCCGGTGCGCCTGGACGATCAGTTTCTGGTCGATGTGCGGTCCGGCGCGGAGCACCGCTTCGGGTTCAAGCAGGGCACGGACCTCGTACAGCCACTTCATCGTGTCGTCGTTGAGTGTCGCGACCTGGATCCCTCGCGGCGCGCTTGGCTCGAGGAGTCCCCGCGCACGCAGGCTGGACAGCGCCTCGCGCACCGGGGTCTTCGATACGCCGAGCTGCGCCGCGATCTCACCCTCCCGCAGTTGCTCGCCTGGCGTGAACTCACCGGCAAGCAACGCCTTGCGGAGGGCGTCGTAGACGTCGCCACTTCGGGACGACCGTTCCCCAAGCGGAGCGAATTTAGGTGCCGCCATGTGCCGCTCCTGCCGTCGTAGTGTTCACATCGAAGCCGAACAAGTGTGCCGCTGTCGTGTGGAAGATCGCATCGTGGTCTGCATCGGGTGCCCGAGCGAGGGCCTGGGCGACCGCCGCCCGGGAGCTGCCGTAGCTTCCGGTGACCATGTTGTGCGGCCAGTCGCTGCCCCACAGCAGTTTTCGCGCACCAGCAGCGCCGTAGAGGCCATGCACGAGCGGCCACATATCGCGATGTGGGAAGGCGTTGCGGGACAAGGCGTCGATCGCGGAGATCTTGACATACACGTTTGGGAGCTCGATCAGGCTGCACAGCGCTGGGGCCTCACGCTCCTGGCCACTGCAACGGGCCAAGTGGTCGACGATGACGTTAAGCTGCGGGTGCGCTTCGGCAACCTGCCGAACGAGCGGCAGTTGGTTCGGGTCGACCAGGAAGCCGACCGGCAAGTTCAGCCGCGCACCCACCTCCCACAGCCGTTGGGCGCCCGACCAGCCAAACCATTCGGCGTTGTGTGTGCCGAGTGCGATCACCCGGAACCCGGCCGTCAGCGGCGAGCGAACATGCCGAAGGAGGATGGTGGCCGCGTCTGGTCGGCTAGCGTCGATCAACGGCATGACGCGTGCCCGGCCGGACATCGACGCCGCCGCCTGATACACGTAGCTGTGGTCGTAGCCGTAGATGCGCGGCTGGATCAGCAGGACCCCCGCGACAGACTCGTCGGCGGAGTCGGCATCGAACTCGGCGGGTGTCCGCGAGTCCTGCGGCGTGGGCAGGTCGTCGAGTGGCTCGAACGGATACCGCACCCGATCCTGTGTCCAGACGTGCGCGTGCGCATCGATCACCGCCGCGGTCATGTCAGGTCGTTCAGCACAGCGCTCAGGAGATCCCGTTGGGCCGCTGACTCAAGGCCGGACGCGGCGGCGACACGGGGCATACTCATCCGGCCCTCTGACACGACCTCCGCGCCGTCGCGGTACACGGCCACCGGCGTCAGCAGCGCGTCCAGGCTCTCGCGAAGGTCGCCGGTCAGGATTACGGTGTCGGCTCGGGCGCCGGGGATCAGCAGCCCGCGGTCCGCGTCCAGTCCAAGCGCTCGCGCCGGTTCCCCGGTCACCAGGTTGACGAGCAGCTCGACCGACAGGTCGAAGCGAAGGCGTAGCTGCCGCAGTGACGCGGTGAACCGTCCGACGCTGGGGCCGAACGCGTCGCTCGTGACGTAGAGGCCGACGCCTCGTCGACGCAGCGGCGCGAGCAACTCCCACCGGGTGTTCGGGACGGGTTCACCCTCGGGCCAGGACACGACCCTACCGTCGGTCTCCTGCAGGTTGCGTAGCGCTCCCTCAATGTTCAGATCGACCCACACCCGCTGGTCGGACATCGCGGCCACGGTCGACCAATCGACCTCGACGGTGGCAGAGTTCTGGCCGAGCCAGTTGCAGTGCGCGACGATGTCGATTCCGGCGGCGACGGCGCGCGTGATTCCCTCGGTGGCGTTGGCGTGGCCGACGACCCGCCTGCCCAGCCGGTGCGCGTCGTCGATCGCCGCCTTTAGCTCCTGTTCAGAGTACTGCGCTCGTCGTCGGTTGGAAGAGGGGTCGATGGCGCCCCCGGTGACCATGATCTTGATGACGTCTGCGCCACCGGCGACCGCAGCGCGCACGGCGCGGACGAGCTCGCCCTGGTTGTCGGCCGTCATACCGAACTCGGTGCCGTGGCCGCCGGTCGTGGTGATGGCCGCACCGGCAGCCAGCACCTTGGGTCCGAGCGCCAGGCCGGTGTCGATCACCTCGGAGACACGTAACGCCAGGCCGTCACGGGATCCGACGTCGACCACGGTGGTGATCCCGGACTGCAGGGCGGCCAGACCGGAGGCCAGCCCCCACGCGACGGTGCCGATCTGATCAACCGAGGCGGCCGCCCAGGCGGAGCTGGTCGGGGAGCCGAGGCACAGGTGTGTATGCGCGTCGATGATGCCGGGGATAACGGTGTGACCGCGCAGGTCCCGGTTCGCACTCGACCGGGACAGGGCCTCGTAGTCGGCGTCCCACGTTCCCACCTCGACGATCCGGCCGTCGCCGATGACCAGGGCCACGTCCTCGACAGCCGGCTCGCCGGATCCGTCGATCAGCACCCCACACCGCCAGACGGTCACGGCCGATCCGCCGTGTTGCTCGCCCGGTCCTCAGCTGCCTGAGCCGATCGCGGGCGAGCCGGCATGGGCGGGGGATAACGCGGGCGCAGGTGCTCACCGCCGTCCAAGGGAATGACAACGCCGGTCATGAATCGGAACGGCTCGTCGAGGACGCTGACGACGGCGCGGGCCACCTCATCTGGTGAGCCGTACCGCCCCAGCGGCGTCGGTTGGTCCCGCTGCGCGGCACCACCGGCCAAGTCGACGGGCCCAGCGGCAATCGGGCCGGGCGCGACCATGTTCACCGTGACCCCGTCGTTGGCCAGTTCGGCGGCGAGCTGCCGGGTGAGTGCCGTCAGTGCTGCCTTGCTGACGCCGTATGCGCCGGTGCCGAGGGTGGGGACCAAACCTTGAATCGAGCCCACGAGCAGGACCTTGGGGGCGCTCGAGCGCAGCAGGATGGGGAGGAACTGTTGCACACAGACCAGGGCGCCGGTCAGGTTGACCTCGAGGAGCGCCCGCCAGGCGTCGAGATCGAATCGAGCGAGTTCGCCGCTGACCCCGAGGCCGGGAGTGCGTCCGGTCAGGGCTGCCGCATGGACGAGCCGGTCCACCCGTCCATGGGTCGCGTCGACGCGGGCGGCGACGGCGGCGATGGCATCCGCGTCGCTGACGTTGGCCTGGATGACCTCCACATTCGCGATGTCGGTCGCCGCCGCGTCGACCGCGATCACGCGAGAACCTGCACGGGCAAGTTCGACGCAGATCTGCCGGCCGATCAGCCCGGCTGCACCGGTGACGACGGATATCTGCCCGGTGGCCGCACTCACGGGTGCACCCGTGCCGCGATCACGTGCTGGCGCAGCTCGTCCTCGTACGCGAAGACCGCTCCGACGCCCCCGGTGTGGACGAACACGACACGCCCAGAACCGTCTAACGGTCGCGCGTCGAGATCATCGAGGGTGCCGGCCATTCCCTTGGCCGTGTAGACCGGGTCGAGGATCAGGCCTTCCAGCTCGGCCGCGACGCGGATCGCCTGCCAGCTCTCGGCCCGGCCGACGCCGTAGGCGGGGCCGCCTTCCGGACGGATCACGATGTCCTGCTGGTGCACCGGGCCATCCAGGCCGAGGAGCGCGGCCGCAGCGTTGATCATCCCGTGCAGGCGTTCAGGTACGCCGCCCTGCTGGGGGCGCCAGTCCAGGCCGATGATCTCCCACGGCAGGCCCAACAGCTTCGTCCCCAGCAGCAGCCCGCCGAGCGCTGCCCCTTCGGAGGTGACGTAGATCCGGGTGGGCTGTTGCGCGGTGTCGGGCAGCTGAGCGTGAAGTTCCAGCAGTGCATTGACGTAGGCGATCACCGACAGTGGATGCAGCGAGCTCTCCAGCACGTAGGGTCGACGGCCTTGTGATCGCAGTTCGTCGGCGAGGGCCTGCATGGTCGCGCTCGCCGACGTTCGGTCCCGCAGCTCCGGGTCCGAGTCGATCCACTCCGTCCGACCGCCCATCAGCTCATGTAGAAGGGCGTTGCCGCTCGAACGGGCGTCTGACCGACGCTGGAGGACGACGATGGTCTCCAGAGCTATCCGGTTGGCGCTCGCCGTGCACTGGACGGCGTGGTTGGACTGCTCCCCCCCGCCGCCAGCGATGAGAACGTCACAGCCGGTGGCGAGCGCGTCACCGAGGACGAACTCCATCAGCCGTGACTTGTTCCCGCCAAGCGCGATACCGGTCAGGTCATCGCGCTTGGCCAAGAACTCACCTACCCGGGCGTGGGTAGCGAGCCGTGGCAGCGGCTGCAAGCCGGTGGGCAGCACGGCGATCCGCTGCCGGGGCAGCGCGTCGATCAGGACGGCGAGCTGCGTCGCCGTGGTCAGTGCTCCGGTCATAGGGCGTCGTTCCTGCCGGCAGCGAGACGCGCGACGGCGGATATCTCGACGCGAAACTCAGGACGGCCGAGGGCAGCGATCTGCACCGTCGTGCGACTGGGCAGGACGCAGCCAGCGAAGAACTCCCGGTATGCGGCGTCGACCGAGTCGATGTCTCCCATGTGGGTCAGGTACACCGTCGTGGCCACGATGTCTCGGCGCGCGGCACCGGCGCTCTCGAGGGTGTAGTCGAGGTTGCGCAGGACGGCTGCGGCCTGTTGGGCCCCGTCGTCACCGTCAGTCGTCCCGGCCTGGTCGACTGGGACATGACCGGACAGATAAGCCCATCCGTCGACGACGACCGCTGGCGAGTACGGCCGGGTCGAGGTCCAGTTGCGCGGATCCCGGCTCGCCTTCATGACGGCGCCTCCGCGTCAACCGCGGCCTCGTCGCGTAGCTGCCGCAACGTCTCCGCGTCCGGAGGGTACGTTCCGCGCAGCGGTAGTCCGCTCTCCACGCGACGCAAGATGAGGCGCTCGATGTCCTCCTCGCTGGCTGCTTCGTGGGCGATCTCCGCAGCCAGGTGCCTGGGGACGCATACCACGCCGTCGTCATCACCGACCAGGACGTCGCCGGGGTACACCGGCACACCAGCGCAGGCGATGGGGACGTTGAGGTCGACAGCATGGTGCAGTGCCAGGTTCGTCATGGCCGAGCGGCTCTTCACGAAGACAGGGAAGTCGTCCATGGCGGCGATGCTGCCGCAGTCGCGTACCGAGCCGTCCGTGATCATGCCGGCGGCCCCGCGCCGGTGTAGTCGGGTCATCAGGATGTGACCAGCCGATGCGGCCCGGTCGTCACCGCGGCAGTCCATGACGAGGATCGCTCCGGGCGGTGTCTGCTCGATCGCGGCTCGTTGCGGGTGGTCGTAGTCCTCGAAGGCGGAGAGGATGTCCAGGTCCTCCCGCGCTGGGATGTAGCGCAGCGTGAATGCCTCACCGACCAGGCTCCGCTCGAGGGGACGCAGCGGGGCCAGCCCGTGCAAGAACGTGTTGCGCAGGCCGCGCGCGAAGAGCTTCGTCGTCAGCGTCGCCGCGCTGGTCCTGTGGAGCAGATACTTCACCTCGGTTGTCAGTGCGAATGGGTCAGTCACCGGGGTCTCCCTCTGTCGACACGGTCGTAGCGGCATGCGTGCCCGCGGCGATGTCTCGCCAGAAGTGGCACGCCACTGAGACCCCGTCGCCGGCGGGTTCGAGCTGCGGCGTTTCGGTGGCGCAGCGGTCGCGCGCGAAAGGGCAGCGGGTGCGAAACCGGCAACCTGACGGCGGGTTGGTGGGGCTGGGGATCTCACCCTGCAGGATCAAGCGGTTTCGCGGGGCGTCCGGGTCTGGGACAGGTATCGCGGAGGTCAGTGCCTGCGTGTAGGGATGCCGAGGCGTGGCGAACAGGAGGTGGCTCGGCCCCTCCTCCATGACCCGGCCTAGGTACATCACCGCGGTCCGGTGGGCAAGGTGCTGGACGACGTTCAGGTCGTGGGTGATGAACAGGTAGGCAACCCCCGTGCGGCGTTGCAGATCCTTGAGCAGTTGCAGGATCTGCGCCTGGATGCTGACGTCCAGGGCTGCCACCGGTTCGTCGCAGACCACCAGCGCCGGCTCGATGGCCAGCGCGCGGGCGATGGCGATGCGTTGCCGCTGACCTCCAGAGAACTCGTGCGGGTACCGTGCGACCGCATCGGCCGGTAGCCCGACGAGGTCGAGAAGCTCGGCCACTCGGCGTTTTCGTGAGGGGCCGTCCCCGATCCGGTGGATGTCGAGGGGCTCGCGGATGATGTTGCCGACCCGCATCCGTGCGTTGAGGCTGCCAAACGGATCTTGGAACACCATCTGCGCCTGGGCCCTGAGTTTCCGCTGCCCGAGCCTGCCTTCCGATCGAAGTTCCTCGCCTTCGAAGGTGACCGACCCCTCCGCGACGGGCACCAGGTCCAGCACTGCGCGCGCCGTGGTGCTCTTCCCAGAGCCGGACTCCCCGACCAAACCGACCGTCTCGCCTTGGGCGATGGTCAGTGACAGGCCATCGACGGCGCGCACCAGGGTGCGCCCACGGGTGCCGGGCGATCGGGCTCCCTTGAACGTCACGCAAAGGTCGACCACCTCAAGGAGGGGGCTATCCACGGGGCTCATTGGTGCACGCTCCCCTGCACGGTTGACCCGGCGAGGTGGCAGGCCGCCTGCTGCCCGGGCAGAATGGTCCGCAGTTCTGGCGCCTCTGTGGTGCACCGGTCGAAGGCAAGCGGGCAACGCGGCGCGAACGGGCATCCCGGTATCACCGTGCCCAGCACGGGTGGAGCGCCGGGAATTGGGCTGAGGTCGGTCGTGTCCCGAGACCCAAGGTCCGTGACGGTCCTCAGCAGCGCCTGTGTGTAAGGATGTTCAGCGTTTCGGAATAGGGTGCGCACGTCGGCGCTCTCGACGATGCGGCCGGCATACATCACGTTGACCAGGTCAGCGGTCTGAGCCACGACCCCAAGGTCGTGGGAGATGAGCAGCATCGCCATGCCGAGCTCGGATTGGAGCCGCCTTAGCAGTTCCATGATCTGGGCCTGCAGCGTCACGTCCAGCGCGGTGGTGGGTTCGTCGGCGATCAGCAGATCCGGCCCGGCCGCGAGCGCGGACGCGATCATCGTCCGCTGCCTCATCCCGCCGGAGAGCTGGTGGGGGTACTGCTTGAGGCATCGTCCGGGATCTACCACTCCGGCAAGCTCAAGAAGTTCCAGCGCGCGCGCACGTGCGGCGCTTCCGCGTAGCTGGCTGTGCCGGCTGAGCACGTCGACAATTTGGTGGCCGATCGTCAGAACCGGGTTGAGTGCGGCGCTGGGATTCTGGAACACCATGGCGATCCGCTTGCCGCGGATCGCCCCGAGTTCGCGCCCAGACAGGGCCTGGATGTCGATGCCCGCGAACCGCATCGCGGTCGCGGACATATGTGATCCAGGCGGCGTCAGCCTCAAGATGGCGAGCGAAGTCAGACTCTTCCCCGAGCCGGACTCCCCCACCAGTGCGACGGTCTGCCGCTCGCCGACCTCCAGTGACACGCCATGCACGGCGATCCGCTCGGCGGCACCGGACCCGAACGAGACCCGAAGGTCCTGGATCGTGAGCAAGGTTTCGCTCATCCGGTCACCGCCCGATGTCGTGGGTCGAGCACGTCCTGCAGACCGTCGGCCAGCAGGGTCAGGCAGAGCACCAGGACCGCAATCAGCAGCACCGTGAAGACGGTGCTGCCAGCCGTCAACGAGAGCGTGACCTGCGCATCGCTGAGAATCGCGCCAAGTGACGGGTTCGGCGGCTGCGTGCCCAGGCCGAGGTAGTTCAGAGACGCCGACGCGATGAGAGCCTGCGGCGCGGCGACTGCGAACTGAACGACGAGCGGCGGAATCGCGAATGGCAAGATGTGCAACCGCATCACCCGCATACTCGAGGCCCCAGTCGAGCGGGCTGCCTCGACGTGTTCGCTCAGCACAAACGTCAACGCGACAGCACGGACGAGTCGTGCGAACACCGGAAGCTCGGCGAGCGCGATCGCCAGGACTACCTGTCTTTCGCCTGGCGAGAACAGCAGAACCAAACCGAGCGCGAGAAAGATCGCCGGCCAGGCGATCAGCAGATCCAGGACCCGGCTGATCACGGCGTCCAGCCAGCCGCGGAAGTAACCTGCCGCGAGCCCGACGATGGTCCCTGCCACTGCAGCCAGCGAGACCGCCGCGAGGCCCGACACCAGCGACGGGCGCAGCCCGTACAGCAGCCGGCTCAGCAGATCCCGTCCAAGGTTGTCGGTGCCCAGCAGATAGGTACTAGAGGGGCCCTGCAGCCTGTCGGCGAGGTGCTGAGTGGTCGGGTCAAATGGAGCGAGCAGCGGCACGAACAGTGCCACCAACACGATGAGGCTCAGGCCGACACCCCCGAGCAGCAACTTGGTGTTGACCAGACTCCATGGCCGGCGGGACGAGACGATCACCGGGTCGGCGGCGACCTCCACGCTGGCCATCAGGAACCCACCAGTCGGGCTCGAGGATCGAGCACGCCGTAGGTCAGGTCGACACAGAACGTCAGTACCAGGAAGATCCCCGCCGCCAGCAACAGCGATCCCTCGACGAGGGGGTAGTCCAAGGCCCGGATCGACTGAATCGTCAGATACCCGACGCCCGGATAGGAAAAGACTGTCTCGATGACGACCGCGCCGGCAAGAAGACGACCCACCTGAATCCCAGCCACGGTGATCGTCGGGATCAACGCATTGCGCAGGCCGTACTGCACAACCGTCGTCAATTGGCTCAGCCCTTTGGCGCGGGCGGTGAGGATGTAGTCCTGCGACATGGTTTCCGAGAGATTGACTCGAACGAAGCGGGTGAGGACGGCGGACTCCGGGATCGCCAAGGCGACCGCGGGCAGCAGCAGATAGCTGAACGCGTCGCCGAAGGATTGTTCTGGCACCCCGGCGCCCGAGGACGGAAACAACTTCAGCCGCACCGCAAACACCAGAATCAAGATCGTGCCAAGTGCGAAGCTGGGCACCGACAGTCCTCCCGCGGCTATTGTGGAGATGAGCGAGTCCACCCGGCGACCTCGGTTGAGCGCCGCAGTCACCCCGATCGCAAGGCCGAGCACCAACGCGATCACCGTGGCCAGCAGGGCCAGCCGCGCTGTGTACCCGAACGCCGTCGCCACCGTTTCTCGCACCGGCAGGCTCGTGCTGAAGGACTGGCCCAGATCCAGTTGCAGCGCCCGCCCCAACCACAGGGCATAGCGCACCGGCAGTGGACGCTCGAGCCCGAGCCGCTCCCGCTCGACCGCAACCTGATCGGCCGTTGCCGACAGACCCAGATGGATCCGGGCCGGATCACCCGGCGCATTCTCGATCACCGCGAAGATCACAATCGAGGCGACGAAGAGCATCAGCACCAACTGCGCCAACCGGCCTGCGGTGTAGCGGATCATGTCGACTCGCGGGCAGTGGGGCCACCGGTCAGGGTCGAGCGCAGCGGGACCAGCATCGCTAGCGCTTCGCGTTCGCGAGCATCAGGTTTCCGGCCAGGTCCGCGCTCTGTCCCTTCAGCTTCGATGACCAGGCCCAGGTCTCCGAGAACGTCGCCGTGGAGATGGCGTACGCGTCGTCGACGACGATCTTGTTCAGCTGTTGGTAGATCTGCTTGCGCTTGGCCGTGTCGGTCACGCTCGCGCCCTGCGCGACCAACATCTCGAGCGTGGGATTCTTGTAACCGAACCGGGACAGCTCACCCTCGCCGCCGCGGAAGCCGGAGTTCGCCGCGAAAAAGACTGCGCCGTCCTGCAGGCACCTGTTGACCTGCCACGGGACGAGGTCGATCGTTTGGTCTTTGCCGGAGCCGAGGTCGATCCATCGGGCGTTGTCGACCGTTTGGATGTTCAGCTTGACGCCGATCTTGGCAAGATCGGACTGCCAGATCTCACCGTATGCCTGCAGGTTCGGGTGACTCGTCGGCGACGGATAATTGATCGCCAGGTTCGTCACACCCGCCGCCTCGAGCAGGCTCTTGGCCTTGTTTAGGTCGAAGGCCTGCGCGTTCACCAGCGCCGGGTCGTACCCGGTTGCGGCCGCCGCGAAGAACGGACTAGTCACAGGCTCTTCCAAGCCGAAGTTGCCCACGGCCGCGAACTGGGCACGGTTCATCGAGTACGACAGAGCTTGGCGGACTTCGACCTTGTCGAATGGTGGCTTCGTGCAGTTGACCGCGACCAGCCACACACCGAGGCGAACATTGGTGGTGAAGTAGTCCG
>JAABUR0100007501.1_pt1 | contig 12884 bp, 12 predicted proteins | sample 5560091 | NCBI WGS metagenome assembly JAABUR01 (sample SAMN10711879, study PRJNA513375) | rock metagenome | isolation source: Antarctica rocks | place: Antarctica: Victoria Land, University Valley sud
GCAGTTCACGACGTGCCTCTGGCGCGAACCCGAGGAGCAGTCGCAGCGGCGATCGATCAAGGCGGCTTCCACGCGGCCTGCCCCGATGCTACGGATGGGGATGAGTCGCTGAGTCGCAGAGCGATCGGCAACTGGGACGCGGCCGAATAATGGATCCATGGCTTGTTGGGTGCTCGTGCACAGCCCACTGCTGAGTCCGGTGTTCTGGGGACCAGTGGCGGCGGTGCTTCGTGGACGTGGACAGCTCGTGTTCACCGCTGACATGAGCGGCGCGCTCGCGATGAAGCGCGAGTACGCGGACGCGCAGGCCGACCTGGTCGCATCTACCGTCGACTCCGACATGGTCAGGCTCGTAGCTCATAGCGGAGCGGGACCGATTCTCCCGGTGATCGCCGAAAAGCTGCGCAGCCGTGGGGTCACGGTCTCCGACAGCGTCTTCCTGCTCGGTCACCGGTGGGGCCGGCTTGATGCCGGCGTTCATGGCAGTGACCGGTACGCGGCCAACGCGCTCGGCTCGCTGGCCGACTTCGACGCGCTGCTGTCCGCGGCGCACACTTGTGGACTGCGGGTGCTGGTCGACTTCGTGCCCAACCACACCTCCGACCAGCACCCGTGGTTCCTCGATTCGCGCTCGGGCCGGGACAGCCCACGACGGGACTGGTACGTGTGGGCCGACCCCGACCCAAACGGCGCTCCGCCGAACAACTGGCTGTCGACCTTTCCGGCCACCGGCGCGGCGTGGACCCTGGACGCCGCCACCGGCCAGTACTACCTGCACTCCTACACGGCCGCCCAACCCGATCTGAACTGGCGCAACCGGCAGGTCCGCGCCGCGATGGCGGACGTGCTGCGGTTCTGGCTTGACCGCGGGGTGGACGGCTTCCGGGTCGATGCCGTGCCCCGGTTGATCAAGGACCCGGTACTGACCGACAACCCGCCATCGGTCGCGGCGCTGCGTACGGCGCTGTCGCCGGGGGCGGAGCTGTTGCGGCACATCGACCAGCCCGCCGTGCACGAGGTGCTGCGCGAGCTGCACGCGGTCGTCGCCGGCTATGGCCCGGATCGGTTGCTGCTGGGCGAGGTCGGGGTCGCCGACCCGACCAGGTGGGCCGCCTATTACGGCCGCGGTGACGAGCTGGCTCTGCCGCTGAACTTCGCGTTCTGGTCCCAACCCTGGTCCGCGGCCGGATTCCGTCAGGCCGTCGCGACGACCGAACGGGTGCTTCCGGCCGGCGCCTGGCCGGTGTACGCGCTGGGCAACCACGACCTGCCCCGCCTGGCCAGTCGCTACAACCACGACGGGCACGGAGCTGCTCGTGCCCGGCTGGCGGCGATGCTGCTGCTCACCCTGCGCGGCACCGCGCTGCTGTACTACGGCGACGAGATCGGCATGACCGACGTCGCTGTCCCACCCGAGCAGACCGTTGACCCCGACGGCCGCGACCCCGTCCGCACCCCGATGCAGTGGGACTCCGGACCTACGGCCGGGTTCAGCACCGGCCAGCCGTGGCTGCCCGTCCCCCCGGCCGCCCGCACCGTCAACGTCGTCACCGAGGACCACGACGCCGGCTCGTTGCTCACTCTGTACCGGCGTCTGCTCTCGCTGCGTCGCGGCGAGCCGGCGCTGTCTATCGGCTCCTACGCCGCGCTGCCTCCCAGTGGCGAGGTGCTCGCCTACCGGCGCGAGTACCAGGGACGCCGCATCCTCGTCGCGCTGAACTTCGGCGACCAGCCGGCCGCTGTCGACCTGCCCGATGCCGCCGGCGGCCGGATCCTGCTCAGCACCGACCCACATCGGGCTGTTGGCGAGCAGGCCGACACGGTGACCCTGGCCGCCACCGAAGGAGTACTCCTCAGCGCCACCATCGAGGCAGGATCGGCGCCATGACCCGCCACTACGCCCACCTCGGGGTCTACAGCGACTGGGTGCAGCTCGCTCCTGGTCCGCGCACCCGGGCGACCCGACCCACGACCGACAGCGTGCGTCGTCTGGTTGCAGACGTCCTGGCCGTCCCCGACCACGCCCCGAGCGCGGCGGGCGAACAGCCCGCTGACGTGCGGGTGGAGCGGCGGTGGAACGCCGCCGGACTGGCAGGGGAAGAACTGTCGTACTCCGTCGGCTACGGCCCGCGAACCCGCGCCTGGCTGCTCAAACCGGCCGACGCCACCGGCCCGCTGCCCGGGGTACTGGCACTGCACGGCCACGACGGGTTCAAGTACTACGGCAAGGAAAAGATCGCCGACGGGCCCGAGCCAACCCCACCCGGGTCTACCGCGCTACGCGCCAGCCACTACGCGGGGCGAGCGTTCGCCAACGACCTCGCCCGCGCCGGGTTCGTCGTGCTCGTCCCCGACGTCTTCGGCTGGGGCAGCCGCCGCTTCCCGCTGACCGAGATGCCGCCCCTGCTGCAACAGCTCGCCCAGCTCAGCGCTGGAGTAACCCCGCCCGACCCGGTCGGTGGCCCGGTGTCCGCCGAGGTCGCCCGCTACAACGCCGCAGGCTGGCACCACGAGCACCTGCTGGAGAAGTACTGCGTCCTGCTCGGCACCACCCTGGCCGCCGTCGTTGCCCACGAGGACCGCGTCGCCCTGAACTACCTGCGCGACCGCCCGGACACCACCGGGCAGAGCGGCAGCGTCGGGCTGTCCGGCGGCGGCTGCCGCTCCGCCCTGCTCCTGGCCACCAGCGAGCACCTGACCGCTGCCGTCGTGGTCGGCATGATGAGCAGCTACGACGCCTTGCTGGACCACAACGTCATAGACCACACCTGGATGCTGCTACCGGCTGGCTTCGCCGCCCACGCCGACTGGCCCGACCTCGCCGCTTGCCACGCTCCCGCCCCGCTGCTCGTGCAATACAACCGCGACGACGACCTGTTTCCCCTCCCGGGCGCCCACGCCGCCCACGAACGGATAACCGCCCACTACGCCGACGCAGACACGCCCAACGCCTACACCGGCCGGTTCTATGACGGCCCCCACAAGTTCGACCTCAACATGCAGCAAGACGCCTTCGCCTGGCTGCAGGCAGCGACCGGCGAACAGACTCCCCCAGGGCCTGAAGTCGTGCCGTAGCCGGATCCGCTTACGACAACGAGATCCGGCGCGCGGTTATCTACAACGCGATCGAAATCGTCGCCGCAAGCGGTTCCCTTTGCGATCATCCCGTGATCATGGTCTTGGCGGTGTTCAGAGCCGCCTCGACGTTGCCCTTGGGTCGAGGTGCGCGACTCGGGCCGGGCGGCGGTCAGTATGCGACGGTGAATCTGGTCCGGTGATGCTTGGGCTGCTCGGCCTCGTCGAGTAGCGCTACCGCGAGGTCTTCCATGGAGATCGTCGAGTTGCTCGCGGCGTCGAGTAGTAGTTCGTCGGCGCCTAGCCGGTAGCGTCCGGTGCGCTGTCCAGGCTCAAGCAGCGCGGGCGGGCTCAGATAGGCCCAGTCCACCTCGGCCTCGGCGCGGCAGGCTTCGAGCTGTTGTGCGCATGCCAGCGCGAGATCCTGCAAGGCGGCGGGGAAATCGGGGTCGCCCATCACGGTGCTACCGCCGGTGCCGGGCACGGTCAGGGTCGCTGCGCCCCCGACGACCAACAGCCGAACGCCAGTGTCGGTGAGGCCGGCCAGCAGCACCTGGGCGGTCGTGACGAGATCGTGCTCGCTGCCCGGCGCCGGGCGGGTCGCACTGATCACGACGTGCTGGCCGGCACTCAACGCGGCCACGTCCTCAACCTTCACGGCGTCGCCAGCGCGGAAGTGGGCGGCGGAGTGTAGTTCGTGGAAACGGGCCGGGTCGCGCACCACGGCGGTGACCTCGTGGCCCCGGGCCAATGCCTCGGCCACCACTCGGCTTCCTACGTTTCCGGCCGCACCGAACACTGTGATGCGCATGGTGCTCAACTCCTTGTAGATGGATTTGGTTGATCAGACACGCGGTCGCGCTCAGGTGTCGACGCGGTCGGGCTGGTGAGTGGTCTGGGTTTGTGCCGCGACGATGGCGGCGAGGACGACGAGCCCGCCCAGGGCCTGTGCCGCGGTGAGTGTCTGGCCCAGAGCGAGCCAGCCGAGGGTGGTGGCGACCAGGGGGCTGAGTAGGGCGAGGAAGCTGACGGTGGTGGCGGACAGGGCGCGGATCCCTCGGAACCAGAGGGCATAGGCGACGGCGGCGCCGGGAATTGCGAGGTAGCCGTACCCGGCCAGGTTCGCGGTGCTCAGCGTCGCCGGTGGTGCTCCTTCCACGAGCAGTTCGACCGGGAGCAGCAGCAGGCCGCCGGCGACGAGCTGCCAGCCGGTGGTCGCGAGCAGGGACGCGGGTGAGGGCCACCGTTTGCTCAGGACGATCCCGGTGGCGAAGACGACCGCGCCGCCGATCGCGGCAGCGACGCCAAGGCCATCGAGTCGGGCGTCGGCTCGCAGCACGAGCAGGCCCACCCCGGCCGCGCCCGCGGCGGCGGCGATCGTGGTGCGCAGCGTCAGGCGCTCACCGAGCAGGCGGGAGGCGAGACCGGCGACCAGAAGCGGCGACAGCGCGAGGACGGTCGCGGCGATCCCGCCGGGCAGCCGGTAGGCGGCGATGAACAGCAGCGCGAAGAACGCCCCAATGTTGAACGCACCCAGCACCAGTGAACGCCACCACCAAATCCCCTTCGGAAGACGGCGTGTGACAGCGACGAGCAACAGGCCAGCTGGCAGGGCACGCACCACCGCAGCCAGTAACGGGCGGTCCGGTGGCAGCAACTTGGTGGTGACCAGGTAGGTCGTCCCCCAGATGATCGGCGCCAGCGCGGTCAGCAGCACCATCCCGATCCGATTGTTTAGCACTAAGCCAATGTATCTCACGACTAAGGTATTTGTAGGTGATGTACCTCACCGCTAAGGCATCGACTAGGCTGTGGTGGTGGCAGATCACGTCGACCGGGTACTGGGGCAGTGGGCGACCCAGCGCCCCGACCTGGACGTGTCACCGATGGCGGTGATCGGGCGCTTGAAGAGGCTCTCGCAGCTGATCGGCGCCGAGCTGGGCCGCACGTTCAGCGCACACGGACTCGACGCCGCGTCATTCGATGTGCTCGCCACCCTGCGCCGCAGCGGACCACCGCACTGCCTGACCCCGGCCCAACTGATGCGGGCGGCGATGGTCACCTCGGGCGCCATCACCCAGCGCCTCGACCGCCTGCAGGCTCGCGGCCTGATCACGCGCACCCCAAGCGAGTTAGACGGCCGCGTCACGCACGTCGCGCTCACCGACGACGGCCGCGCGCTCATCGACGATGCCCTGCCCGACCACGTCGACACCGAGAACCGACTGCTCGCCGCGCTCACAACAACCCAGCGCGACGCCCTCGCCGAGACACTCCGCAATCTCCTGGAGTCCCTCGGCGACACCACAGAACAGACTCACTCGCGGATCTCGACCGACCGCACACGTGACCCAGGTAGCCTTCGAGACCCCGACTAGCGGCAAGGAGCAAGATCGCTACGGCCCGCAAGCGGATCCTTGACAGACACAGCAGAAAACGTCGGAGTCCGGCTTCGCCGGACAACGTGATGGAGTGGGTGCAATGCCAGATCATTGTCGCCTGGCGTGGTGAGAGGAACCGATGGGAATGGGTGAACGGCGGCCGGACGTCATCGTGCTCGGGGCTGGCGTCATTGGGCTGACCACGGGGGTGTGCCTGGCCGAACAGGGGTTGCAGGTGCAGATCCGCACTCGCGCAGCTCCGTCAGCGACGACCTCTGCGGTGGCCTCGGCGATGATCGGGCCAAGCTTCGCGCTCGCCGATGATCCAGTTGGGCTTCGTGAGCGGGCGGGTATCGAGGAGTTCACCGTGCTGGCCGGCGTCGAGAACACCGGGGTGGCCCTGCGCCGCGGGCGGCTGGTCAGCAGACAAGCGGGTCCGTTACCGACCGGAGTCGAACTGTGCGCGGCCGCCGAGCTGCCGGCGGGCTTCACCGCCGGCTTCTGGGCCACCCTGCCGCTGGTGGACATGCCGGTCTACCTGGACTACCTCGTGCGACGGCTGGCTGGCGCCGGTGGGCAGATCGTGCTGGCCGAGGTGAACTCGCTGAGCGAGCTGGCCGGGCAGGCGCCGTTGCTGGCTAACTGCGCCGGGCTCGGCGCCCGCGAACTCGTCCCGGACCCTTCGGTGCGCCCGGTGCGCGGCCAGCAGGTCATCCTCGACAACCCCGGCCTCGAGGAGTTCTTCATCGAAGCCCCGTTCGGGCCGGCGTGGACGGCGTACTGGCCGCACCCCGATCACGTGGTGCTGGGCGGCACCCTGAACGAGGGCGACGAGAACCTGGAACCGACCCCGGCCCTGGCCGAGGAGATCCTGCGCCGCTGCATCGAGGTCGAACCCCGGCTGCGGCACGCGCAGGTCCGCGGGCATCAGGTGGGGCTACGCCCGGGGCGGCCGAGCGTGCGGCTGGAGGCCGAGCAGGTCGGCGACGCCCGTTGCGTCCATAACTACGGCCACGGCGGCAGCGGGGTCACCCTGTCCTGGGGCTGCGCACACGAGGCAGCCGCACTGCTCACCGATCAGGGGTCGCAATGACCCGCGGTGACCGATCCGGTGGGACGCGACCTGGCTCGGGTCGCCACCGGAGCGTGACGAATGACCAGCTCGGGTTTCGTCGTTCCCGCCGGCGGCGGTCGGCCGGTTCCAGGCGCCGGGGGCTCGCTGCTCGCTTCCGCCGCCGACACCGGCGGCGCGTTCAGCCTTCTGCTCAGCCACGCCCCAACCGGTGACCGCGTCCCCCGGCACGTGCACGACACCGTCGACGAGGCCTTCTACATCCTCGACGGCCAGTACCGCATCCGTTGCGGTGAGCAGGCATGGTCAGCTGAGGCCGGCGACTTCGTCTCCCTCCCCGCGGCGTCCCGCACAGCTACGACGTCGTCCATGGTCCCGCGCGCAAGCTCATCATCGCCGTCCCCGGCGGGATCGAGGACTTCTTCGACGACCTCGTCAATGGCGTCGACCCTGCAGCGATCACCCACCGCCACGGCGTGAGGTTCCTCGACTGACGCCGATCCCTCCGTTGTGGCCCGACCACCTCGGCACCGACAGACAAGCTCACAGCGCGTGTCGGTTCAGGATCCCGCTGCGGAACTGTATGGGTGTCAGGACGCCGCGATGGCCTCGATCTCAACGAGCCAGGCAGGATCCCAGATGCCGGTGATAATCACGGTGAGGCTTGGACGGTGGTCACCGAGGAAGTCTTGCCGAACGGCAGTGTTCATCCCGGCGTACTCCCGGTCAGACAAGGTCGTGATCTTGACGAGGTTGGTGACTCCCATGCCCGTCTCCTCAAGCGTGAGCATCAGGTTCGCCCAGACCAGCCGGCATTGATCTTCGATGCCGGCCGGAACATGACCGTCTCGGGTCTGCGGGATTTGCCCACTCACGAACAGCAGGCGCGAAGCGCCTGCGACCTCGAGAGCGTTTAGGTAGCCCCGGTCGCCTCGGGAACGCTGGCGGGGTCGACTGGGCTCTGCTGCACGATCAAGTCCCTACCGCCGGCCCGATGGATGCCAACGAATCACTGGCCCATCAATCGTCGCGGGAGGATCCCCCTTGCGGTGATCCAGTCGTCTTGGTTCCCAGCTCAGCGTCTGCAATGTCGAGCAGGTTGCCGATGCCGGCGCGGCCGGCGGCGGTGAGGTGTACTGCGCGGTTGGTTTCGGCTCGGCGGATCCAGTCGAGCTCGAAGAGCCGGTTGAGCAGGCCGCGGCCGACGGGACCGGCGAGGTGGTGGCGCTGTTCGCTCCAGTCCACGCAGTAGCGGATGACGGGGCGCCGTGGCGGGAGTTCCACGCCGAAGTCGGTGAGGAAGCTGTACCCGCCGGCGGTGAGCCGGTAGTCGAGGTCATGGCCGTAGCCGGTGCGCTTGTCATGCTCGGCCCGATCCGGGTCGAAGGTCCCGTCGCCGCCGGTCAGCTGTCCTCGCTCGAGCATGACGTCCATGAGGGTGACGCCGAGGCGGCCCGCGAGATGGTCGTAGCAGGTGCGCGCCTCACGCAGCGCGTGGGCGCGGGTGCCTTGGCGCAGCGAGCGGATCGGCTGGGCCGGCGCGAGTCGGGTGAGGATCTCGGTGAGCTGGCCGACATTGGGGCCGGCGAGGCGGTAGTAGCGGTTGCGCCCGTGGCGCTCGACTGTGAGCAGGCCGGCGGCGACGAGCTTGCCCAGGTGGCTGCTGGTGGTGGCGGGAGTGACCCCCGCCTCAGCGGCGAGCAGGCTGGCCGGCAGCGCCCGGCCGTCGTCGAGGGCCAGCAGGACTCGGCAGCGGCTCGCGTCGGCCAGCAACGCTCCCACCGCTGCGATGTCGGCATCGCCGCCGTGCTCCGCCGGCCCGTCGGGCCTTACCGCCGGTGCGCGATGAGTAAGAGCAACCGTCACGTCCCCCAGGATATCGGCGCTCACTTCGACAGCCGTCGAACCTTCCCGGCGATAGCGTGAATGCTGATCGAGACGGCGAATCGACACGACAGGAGTCCGAAGAACCCATGGGCACGAGGAGCGAACGGAGCCAGGAGGCTGAGGCCTTCCTCGACGCCCTGCAGGACACTGCACCTGAGGTGGTGAGCGCGTGTGATGGCTGGACCGCCCACGAGATCACCGCTCATCTGGCCGGCGGGGCGGCCGAGGTCACCCGTCACCTGGAGCCTTATCTTCGAGGCGAGCAGGTACCGGCTACGCAGAGCTTCGAGATTCGCGAAGCCCCCTTCCGGGCCATGAACGACCCGGCCCTTCGCCGACGCCTGGAGGTCGAAGAAGAGAAGATGCGATCGGTCATCGAGGAGGTGTTGGCACAAGAACCCGACGCCGTCATTCCTTGGACCGGGCGGCAGATGCCGGTGGCGAAGTTTGTCCCGCACATGCGCAACGAGTTCACTGTCCATCGCTGGGACTTCGCCGGCGACGGCGAGATCGGCCCTCACCTGCTAGCCCAGCCCGAACTGACCGAGCACGCGGTCACGGTCCTCGGCCGGATGCTCATGCTGAGAGGCGCCCAACGCGATCCCGAGCCTGACCAGGACTTCGCCGTGCGGCTGCGAGCCGACGGCACCCGCGACGTGCGGGTGGTGGTGGAATCCGGTCAGGCCGGTCTGCAGTTGGCCGATGATGACACCGATGAGCCCTACGCCGAGGTCGACGCCGCGGCCCGGACGCTGATCATCTGGGGACGTCGGCCCGACCAGCGGGACCGATTTCGGAGCCACATGCCCCCACCGATTCTGGCGCGGCTCCAAGCCTTGTTGTCCGGCTACTGAGATCCGTGACCGGTCACCGATCCCCTTGCGGGATGGGACCACCTTCTGACGTTCGGGTTCCCGGTAAGGGCCACCGCCTACGAATCCTGGCGCGGAATCGGTCGTGGTCGTCATCAGGCTGATCCGGCGAAGGCGGGACCTTCCGTCGGCTGCGTCCGCGTCAACCTCGCGGTGAGGCAGTTAGATGGGCCGATGAGTGTTGTCGACTGGTTCTTGACCGCATGTGGGCGAGCGAATGCTGCGACGACGCTGGACCGTCGACACGGTGACGGTGCGGCATGGTCATCGGGTAATGATGTGCGCGCGTTGGTGCACGGCGGCGCGTACTTCCCGGAGCTGTTGCGCTGTGTGCGGCTCATGCGGGCGGGTGACCTGTTGGTGTTCACCGACTGGCGCGGAGATCCGGATCAGTTGCTGGCGGGTGCGGGGAGCGCGATTTCGGACGTGTTCAGCGAGGCAGCGGCGCGCGGCGTGGTTGTGAAAGGGCTGATCTGGCGTTCGCACCTGGACAAGCTGGCCTTCAGCGAGCAAGAAAACCGGCACCTCGGTGAGCAGATCGAAGCGGCCGGGGGTGAGTGCCTGCTGGACATGCGCGTCCGGTGGGGAGGTTCGCATCATCAAAAGTTCGTGGTGCTTCGGCATCCGGGACGTTCGGAGCTGGATGTGGCGTTCGTCGGCGGCATCGATCTGTGCCATAGCCGCAACGACACCCCAGACCATCTCGGTGACCCACAGCCCCAGCAAATGGCGGACGTATACGGCCCGACTCCGCCGTGGCACGACCTCCAACTCGCCGTGCGGGGACCCGCCGTGGGCGACGTCGAAACGGTCTTCCGGGAACGCTGGCAAGATCCCCAGCCGCTGACCCGCAATCCGATCGACCGGGCCAGTGAACTGCTGCGCCACGACGATCGATCCGCGGGTCGGCTGCCCGACCAGTTGCCGGATCCGGCACCGGCCGGTAGTGCCATGGTCCAGGTTCTGCGCACCTATCCGGCTCTGGGTGGCCGGCGCCGGTACCCGTTCGCGCCGGAGGGCGAGCGCAGTATCGCGCGCGCCTACCAGCGGGTCATCGCCCGGGCTCACCGGCTGATCTATGTGGAGGACCAGTACTTTTGGTCCTCGGAGATTGTCGGATGCTTTGTGCACGCGTTGGCCGCCGAGCCCAAACTGCGGCTGATCGCGGTGATCCCGCATCACCCGGACCGGGACGGCCGCATCACCGGGCCGTTGAATCTGGTCGGGCGCGAGCAGGCATTGCGGCAGGTGCAGGCCGCTGGCGGAGACCGGGTGGCGGTGTACGGGATCGAGAACCATGCGGGCACACCGGTATACGTGCACGCCAAAGTGTGCGTCGTCGACGATCTGTGGGCATCAGTCGGTTCGGACAACATCAACCGACGCTCTTGGACCCACGATTCCGAGGTGTCCTGCGCGGTCATCGACGCCGACATCGACGACCGCGAACCTGTCCAGATCGACCGCTACGGACACCACGCCCGCAGGTTCGCTCGCCGGTTGCGCCTTGAGCTGGCACGGGAACACCTGGACCGGGCCCAGAACGACGATGACGACCTCATCGACCCAGCCGACTTCTTCCGGGCATTCGCCGACAGCGCCTCGCGGCTACAGGCCTGGCGCGACCACCCGGAACGCGGTCCACGCCCGCCCGGAAGACTGCGCCCCTACCTGTTGCCACCGATGACCCGCGCAACCCGCGCCTGGGCCACCCCCCTGTACCACGCCCTTGCAGATCCAGACGGCCGGCCAGCACGATTGCGCCGCGCCGACCAGTTCTGACCCCGCCGTCGGTTACCTCCGATCCGACGGACGTAGTTGACGATCGCTTTTAGCCCACTGTGACGGTGGTCGATCGGGGTGATGGATCGCGGGTGGTGCGGGCGAGCAGGGTGGAGGTACAGATCAGGTCGAGGTCCGGGCCGGCGCGGTGTACGCCGCCAGGATGGTCTCGACGATCAAGTGTCTGGCGTCGGTTCGATCGATCCGGCCCGCGGCGACGTCGGAGGCGGCCCCCTTTCAGGAGATGGTGCAGGACCGTCATTACTCCAAGAGATGTCCAGTTCGCGATAGCGCCGATGTTGCGATGCCTGGTCTGCTGGGGCATACTTTGGGTTCAGGCGATGAGGCTCGCCTTTGCCCGCGGGATTTCCGCTGATGGCCTCTACCAACCGCTTCGACGTGCGTCTGCGTCGGGCCAGAGGTAGAGGAGCCCGGCGTGACGATCCGTGAAAAGTGTTGTAACGCAACGCATCCGGGCAGTTCACGCGGTGAATCATCAGCCTGTCGGCGCAATACCTCTGCGATGGTCCGTGGCCCGCCCTGAGTCCAGCCCCACCACCCCTGCGCCTGCGCTGAGCAGGCGCATCCGTCCGAAACCCGATTCCACCCCATCGACGATCGGCTGGCGCTCGGCGTTCAGGCCACCGAAATCTTCTGGAGGACCGCCATGAACTGTTTGAACCGTCCTGGGATTCCTGGAGGGTGGGTTGCTTACGCCGACTCCCGGTCGGGGGTGGCGGTGGTGCGGTCACGGTAGCGCTGTTCGTACTCGATCGGCGAGGTGTAGTCGATGGAGGAGTGCAGCCTGGTCGTGTTGTACCAGTGGACCCAGCGGGCTGTTTCCCATTCGACTTCCGACCGGGATGTCCAGGTGCGGTCCGGGGCGTTGATGGCTTCGGTCTTGAGCAGCCCGATCGTCGATTCCATCAGGGCGTTGTCCAGCGCGTCTCCGACAGTGCCGATGGATCCGGCGACGCCGGCATCGATGAGTTCCTGGGTGAAAGCCAGGGAGGTGTATTGACTCCCGGCGTCGGAATGATGCACCAAACCATCTGTGGTGAAACGAGTGTCGTCGCGGCGGCGGGTGTACAGGGCCTGCTGCAGCGCCGCTGATACCAGCGCGGTTTGTTTGCTCGCCGATACCCGCCAGCCCAAGATCTGCCGGGAGTACACGTCGGTGACCAGCGATACGTAGCAGAACCCGGCCAGCGTCCACACATACGAGAGGTCGGCGACCCACAGCTGATCCGGCCGCTCGGGCACTGTCCAGTCGCGTTTGACCAGGTCCGGATGCCGCGGCGCCGACTCGTCGCGGCGGGTGGTGATCGTGTGGTGCCGGCCGCGGACCGCGCCGTGCACGCCGGCGATGCGCATCAGCCGCCCGACCTGGTCGCGGCCGAGCTGGTGGCCGGCGTTGCGCATCGCGTGCCACATCTTGCGGACCCCGTAAACGGCCCAGTTCGCCCGGTGGATCGTGACCACCGCGTCTGCCAGGTAGGCGTCGGTCAGCACCGCGGCGCTGACCGGACGAGCGAGGTGGGCGTAGTAGGTGGACGGCGCGATCTGGATGCCGTGCTCAGACAGCACAGCGCAGATCGGCTCGACGCCGAACCGGTCCCGGAACGAGCTGATGTAGGTCACGATCACTTGAGTCGGCGGTCGAGCTCCGCCGAGGCGAAAAACGCGCTCTTGCACTCAACCGGTCAGCGCAACAATGGGTCCAGTGTATCGGCAGGGGTCTGGAAGCCGAGGCGTTTGCGGGGTCGGGTGTTGAGCTTGGTGGCGATGGCATCGAGGTCTTGTTGAGTTAGTCCG
>JAABUR0100007505.1_pt1 | contig 12883 bp, 15 predicted proteins | sample 5560091 | NCBI WGS metagenome assembly JAABUR01 (sample SAMN10711879, study PRJNA513375) | rock metagenome | isolation source: Antarctica rocks | place: Antarctica: Victoria Land, University Valley sud
CGCCATCGCCGGGGCGGCGGCGTCCATGCGGACGAGGGTGGCCTAGCATGGGCGGCTTCTTTGGGGTGGCTCGGGCGGTCGCGGGGCGGCAGGTCTACAAGTACTTCACCAACCCAGCCTTTCTCGCACCGGCGCTCTTTCCGCTGTTCTTCTTCGTTGCCTTCGCGGGCGGCCTGACGCGGGTTGGAGACATACCCGGCTTCGATTACGCGGCGGGCTACATAGCCTTCCAGTACGTGTGGGCGCTCTTGCAGGCCGTCACTATGGGCGGGGCGTTTACCGGGTTCTCCATTGCGGGAGACTTCGAGAACGGGTTCGCGCGTAGGCTCATGCTCGCGGCGCCGAACCGTTACGGGATCATCCTGGGCTACACTCTGGCTTCACTCGTGCGCGCCACGATGACGGGTACGCTTATCACCGTGATCGCTCTCGTCACCGGGATGCCGATCAGCGGCGGCTTCGACCTCTTCGGCCTGATAGCTATCGCGGCCCTCGCCAACATTGCGGCAACCCTGTTCGGGGCGGGCGTCGCGATGATCCTCCGTACCCAGGAGGCCGGACCGATCATAAGGACGCCCATCTTTCTGGTCCTCTTCCTCGCTCCCGTCTTCGTCCCGCTCAACCTGCTGACGGGTTGGATCCAGACCGCCGCCCGCCTTAACCCGTTTACCGCCATCCTCGAAGCCGCCCGAGGCTTCCTGGCCGGCAACCCAACGAACGTCATACCGGCCTTCGCCATAAGCCTCGCCCTGATCCTCGTCCTCACACTCTGGGCCGTCTACGGCCTCCGCCGCGCGGAGAAAGCCGGATAAAAAAGGAACATCGACCGGAAAGGAGATGCTCATGGCAAACCTGTCCTCAAGGGCTCAAAACGTAGTTGGAAAGGTAGTGACAAAGGCTCACTCTTCTGTCTATCGCGCCACGGGCGGTAAGTTCGCGGGCACGATGGGGAGCGGAAAGCCGATACTGCTGCTCAACACCATCGGGCGCAAGAGCGGAGAGAAGCGCACGCACCCTCTGCTGTATCTGGCCGACGGTGAGGACATGGTCATAGTTGCCTCGGCCGGTGGCGCACCCAAGCATCCCGCCTGGTACTGGAACCTGAAGGCCAACCCCGAGACGACAGTCGAGGTGGGCGACCGTGAAGTCCGCGTGCGGGCGGAAGAGGCTAACGCGGAGGAGAAGGCCCGGCTGTGGCCGAAGGTCGTCGAGATGTACTCGGGATACGCGGGGTACCAGGAGAAGACGGACCGGGAGATACCGCTGGTCGTGCTTCATCCGGTCAGCAGTTGACGACTTAGAGACTGGATGCGAAGGAGGAATTGATGGAAGACGGTTTGAAGACCGTAGCGAAAGAAGAACTGAAGGAGAAGATGGACCGGGGCGACGAGTTCGTCCTGCTGGAGGTGCTGTCGGAGGAAGCCTACCGGCGGGCGCATCTTCCCGGCGCAATACAGTTCCAGGACATGGACCTTATCCCGGACCTCCTGCCGGACAGGGGCGCAGAGGTCGTCGCCTACTGTTCTAACTTCAACTGACACTCCTCGACGCGGGTCGTCCGTGAGTTGACGGCCATGGGTTATGAGAATGTTTACGACTACGAGGGTGGCAAGCAGGACTGGGTCAACGCCGGATTGCCCACCGAGAGCGGGGACTGATAAGGAGTATCGGATGACGACCACGCAGATCGTCTCGTTCCGGGGAGAAGAAGACCAACTCCAGGGCTACCTCGCCTATCCCGAAGGTAAGGGGCCTTTCCCTGGAGTCGTGATCGTTCACGAGGTATTAGGCTTGAACGAGAACATCCGCGACATTACCCGCCGCTTCGCAGATGAAGGCTATGCGGCATTCGCGGTGGACCTCTTCGCCGGGCGCAACCGGGCCGTGTGCATGGCGCGATTCATGGGCGGGATGCTGCGCGGCACGCCGGATCGCTTCGGTATCGGCGACCTGAAGGCCGCGCTTGGTGTCCTGGCGGAAGCGAAGCATTCGTTCTTCAACGACCGGGGAAAGAGCTACGATCCCGCCGCCTCCGAAGACGCCTGGCGCCGGACGCTGACTTTCTTCGGAAAACACCTCGCCTAGAACGAACTCCCCAGAGACCGTCCGCGCAACTTTTGCTCCGCGCGGGCGTACCTGGATGCGTGGTCGGATCGCGAGTAGCGGAGGTTGCATGAGGAGCGCGGGATGCCCGTTATAGAAGCTGAAGGACTAACCAAGACCTACGGTAAGGGTGAGAGCCGGGTCGAAGCCCTGGAGGACATGGGCCTGAGCGTCGAGCCTGGCGAGTGGGTGTCGGTGATCGGTCCGTCCGGCTCCGGCAAGAGTACCCTGATGAACCTGCTCGGTCTCCTGGACCGGCCGACCTCCGGTTCCTACTCCTTGAACGGGCGCGAGGTGTCCGGCTTGCGTGGCGGGGAACTGGCGCGAGCCCGCCGCGAGCTCATCGGGTTCGTTTTCCAGAGCTACAACCTCCTTCCCCGTCAGAGCGCTCGCAAGAACGTCGAGCTACCGATGGTATACGCGGGCGTTGGTGGCGGGGAGCGCAAGCGGCGCGCTCTGGATGCTCTGGAGAAGGTAGATCTTCTCGACCGGGCGCGGCACAAGCCGCCGGAGCTCTCCGGCGGGCAGAAGCAGCGGGTCGCGATCGCGCGGGCGCTGGTCAACGAGCCGGCGCTCCTGCTGGCGGATGAACCGACGGGCAACCTGGACAGCGCGTCGGGCGCGGCCATACTGGATCTGTTCGGCGAACTAAACGCCGAAGGCGTAACGCTTATGGTGGTCACGCACGACCCGGAGGTCGCCCGCCGCTCGGACAGGACCATTGAGATACGGGACGGCCGGGTCTTCTCCGACGAGCGTTCGGGGACAGCAGGAGTCGAGCAACGATGAAGCTCCTGCGGATCGCCGGTATGGGGCTCTCCGGGCTGCTGGTGAACTGGGGCCGCACCGCTCTGACCATGCTCGGAATCATCATAGGCGTAGCGGCCGTCATCTTGCTCACGGCCCTCGGGAACGGAATCCAGAAGAGCATCTCCGGCCAGATAAACGATTTAGGACCGAACCTCGTCACCGTGACCCCCGGCTCCGACGAGAATGGCGGGGGAGACGGCGGTCCATTCGGCGGAGCCTCGGTCAGCACGCTCAAGCCGTCGGATACGCGGGCCGTTGCGGACCTCCCTGGTGTCGCCGCGGCTTCCTCCAGTGTCTCCATAGTAGCTCCCGTGGATAAGCAGAGCGTCTCGTTCTCCGGTGTGGACCCTTCCTACGGGGGGATCCGATCCGTAAAGCTCGCCTCCGGCCGGTTTGTGAAGGACCGGGGCGAGGCTGTGCTCGCTGCTTCAGCGGCGAAAGACCTGCTGGACAAATCCCCAAAGAAGGCTCTCGGCCGGAAACTGGACATCCGGGGCGAGAAGTACGAGGTGGTGGGGGTTGCGAAGAAGGCGGACCCAGGCTTCGGGCCGCCAGTGCCGGATACTTCGTATATAAGGACCGAAGACGCGCTGCACATCTCCGGCTCTAGGACGGTGGGGCAGATAGTTGTCCAGGCCCAGAGCACGGGTTCGGTGGGAACGGTGGTGGATAAGATCAAGGACGCGCTCGACAAATCCCACGACGGCGCGAAAGACTTCTCCGTCGTCACCCAGAAGCAGTTGCTCTCGGCCTTCACCAAGATCACCGACCAGCTACAGATCTTCCTGGCCGGTATCGCCGGTATTTCACTTCTCGTCGGCGGTATTGGGGTGATGAACATCATGCTCGTCTCTGTAGCGGAGAGGACGCGGGAGATCGGCGTTCGCAAGGCCCTGGGCGCGACGAACGCCGACGTGCTGCTCCAGTTCCTGCTCGAAGCGGTCCTGCTCGCCCTGATCGGTGGTCTCGTGGGCGTCGCCGTGGGCATAGGAGGATCTATCCTGCTCCCCGAGCTACTGAAGGACCTTCCTCCAGCGGTGGTCACGGGACGGGAGGTAGGCCTTGCCTTCGGGGTGGCGGCCCTGATCGGGGTGGTCTTCGGCGTCCTCCCTGCCTATCGCTCGGCGCGACTCGCCCCCGTCGACGCTCTCAGAAGAGAATAGGCGTGTAGATCCGTTCTCCAGCAGACGAGAAGAGGTTCCACGCAACCCGACCAGGCGTTGAAAAGAGTCAGGACGATTGTGAACCACCAGATGACGAGATACCAAAGATGAAACATTCGAGGATATCCTAGCGTGGAGATCTACTCTCACGCATTTTTCACCTGGGCGCTTGCCAAGCATGGCGTCAAGGCGGGCCGGGCGGCCGGAATAGCGGGCGCGGTAGGAGCCTCGCTACCGGATCTGCCCGCCGTCGCCGGAACCGCCTACTACGTTGGGGCGGCCTTCCTGTCTGGCGGATGGAGTTCGATGCACTCCGAAGGCATACTCGACAAGATCTACTTCCACGGTCCATTCGGCGCAACAGGCAGCGCGCTCCACTCGGCTGTCCCGGTCGTTGCGCTGCTTCTCTACTGGCTGCTAAAGCTGGGAAGGCGGGACCCCCGCCGGATACTCTTGTGGTTCCTGCTCGGATGGTTCGGCCACACTATCGCGGACTTCCTCACCCACGTAGACGACGTGCGGCCGCTATTCTGGCCGATCACGGATTGGACGTGGTCAAGCCCCGTCTCCTACTACAACCCCCGCTACCACGGGCGCGAGTTCTTCGCCATCAACCACGGGCTTATGCTCCTGATAATCGTCGGACTTTTCATCCGCCGCATCCGCGACCGCAAAAAGCTGGCCACCACCGGCCAGAGCGCCTGATTCCACAACCTGCCGGCAGACTACCGGCTAGAAGACACCTTCGGCGCGCTCTCTGAGGCTCCATTGGTCGAGCACGACGAAGCCGCCGCGTCCGCTCCGCGACACGAAGCCTTCGCGCTGGAACTCGCTCATGGACTTGGAGACGGCTTCACGGGTAGAGGCGATCATGTCGGCCATGATCTGGTGCGTGAGGCGCAGGTCTATGAGAACGCCTCCCTCTTCTCCCTCTACTCCGACCCGCTCGGCCAGAGACAGCAGCAGGGCAGCGAGCCGGCTGGCGACTTCCCTGGGCAACAGCACCGTGGAGAACTCCTCGGTGAGCCGGGTCCTCTCGGAGAGCGCAGAGAATAACGCCATGGACACTTTCGGGTCCCGCGTGGCGAGCCACGTTATAGCGGACTTGCGTACGCTGACCACCGTGCAGGTCGTCATCGCCTCGGCGAAGTCATCCTGGATGCCTCCCTCTTCCAGGTCCGGCCTGCCGAACATCCCGCCGTCTTTTAGCAGCCCGATGGTTGCCTCCTTGTAGCCGCCATAGAGCTTGTAGAGTCTCACGGTACCGAAGCGCAGGAAGTGAAGCTGGTCCGCCGGTTCTCCCGGCGAGTAGATCGGCTCGCCGGGACCTAGAACGCGCTCTGTCGTCCGCAGACCGGCCTTCTCCAGGTTAGTGAGCACGAACGTCGTCGGAGATTCTCGCACCGGGGCCGGCATGTCTTCTATGCGCCGTCCACCGGCGTAGGGGGTAGAGGGCCGACTCTTGTCCGGTGAGCGAAACACTCCAAAGAGAGCCAGCGCGTATAGCAAGAGACCGAGCGACGGCCTCTTGAAGGCCATCGTCGCCCCAAGAACCAGTTTGTCTATTAGATGCTTTAACAAGCGATCCACCCCTGACCTCCTCCTAGCAAATGATATGCTCGCGTCCGCAACGAACATTCGAAGTAACGCGCGTAACCATTATGCTACCCCATCATTACCTTTACCGGCTCCCGGTTCACAAATAGTAAGGACCTGGTCGCGAAAATTTATGCTGAATGAAGTATTTTCGTGGGAAAGTGAACTTTTTCACAATACTTTCAGATGCAAAGATTGAAACTGCAAAGATCGGACGTAGACTACTTGGGCAATTGAGATTTCAGAGGATCGAGTATGGTGGAAGAGCAGAGTCAGGTAGAGACAATGAGGGGGGTTCATCCGGTGTTGCCGTCGCTGGCGGTGGCGTTCAAGCGGATGTTGGCGACGATAGAGCGGGAGTCCGGTGTCGCGGGCATGAAGTGGTTCGTGCTGACGTTGCTCGACCGGCGGGATGGATTGAGCCAAGGTGAATTGACGCAGGAGTTCGAGTTGGACGCCTCGCGTGTTACCCGGACGGCCCAGTCGCTTGAGAGCGATGGGTTTATCCGGCGGGAACGGGACCCGGAGGACAACCGGGTTATGCGGATGTATCTGGCCGAGGGCGGCCGGGAGCAGTTGCGGAAGCTGCCGGAGATCAACGACCAGCTCCGGCGCAGGGTACACAGCGTCCTGAGCGAAGAAGAGTTCGAGGAGCTTCGGCGGATGCTGGGGTTGCTCGCCGGGGCGATGAAGTAGTGATGCGAGTGTCTTTTAGAGCGATGGAACTTTTATTTGATGGAGGATGTAGATGAGCTTGAACGCTACGGGAGTCGAACAGTCCGGGCGGCGGGAGACCGTGCTGGCGGTGGCGGGGCTCATGCTCGCGCTGTTTTTGGTGGCGTTGGACCAGACCATTGTCGGGACGGCGCTGCCCAAGATCATCGCGGATCTGAATGGGTTCGAGCACTACGCTTGGGTTACGACGGCGTATCTGCTGGCCTCGACGGCCATGATCCCAGTAATAGGCAAGCTCGGAGATATTTACGGCAGGAAGTGGTTCATCATCGCGGGTGTGGCGCTTTTCCTGGCCGCCAGCGCGCTCTGCGGGGCGGCGTGGGGGATGACGGAGCTAATACTCTTCCGGGGGTTGCAGGGGCTCGGGGCCGGAATGATCTTCGCAAACATCTTCACGTCGGTCGCGGACATATTCCCGGACCCGGCGCGCCGGGCGAAGTATCAGGGGCTCTTCTTCAGCGTCTTCGCGCTCACTAGCGTTATAGGACCGACGTTGGGCGGTTGGATCACGGACAACCTCTCCTGGCGCTGGGTGTTCTACGTCAACCTGCCCCTGGGCGTCTTCTCTCTGTTTGCCCTGCCGATCGTGCTGCATCAGAGCGCCCGGCGGTTCGGGGTGAAGATCGACTTCTTCGGTGCGGCTACCATAACGGCCTCGGTCGTGTCGCTCTTGCTCGCGCTGTCGTGGGTCGGTGAGGGTTACGACTGGAACGCTACCCGTGTAATCATTGGGTTCGTGGTCGCGGGAATACTTCTCGCCACTTTCATCCCGATAGAGCTTAGGGCTTCCGAGCCTATAATTCCGCTCTCACTGTTCAAGAGCCGGGTCTTCACTTCCGCCGCGCTGCTCATGTTCATGGTCGGCATCGCGATGTTCGGAATCATCTTGTACACTCCGCTGTTCGTGCAGGGCGTCCTCGGCAAGACCGCCACGGGCTCGGGTACGGTGCTTACACCGCTAGTCCTCACGATGACGGCCATGGGTGTCGTCGTCGGCCAGATCGTAGCCCGCGTAAAGCGGATAAAGCCGTTTATGATCTTTGGCGCGATAGTTTTGACCGTCGGCGTCTACCTGCTTACGACGCTCGACGTTAACTCCAGCCAGACGACGGTGGCACTCTTCCTCGTGGTTGTGGGCCTCGGGCTCGGGCCGCTCATGCCGTCGGCTACCCTGGCCGTCCAGAGTACGGTCGAGAAGAGGCTCCTCGGCGTCGCGACCTCGGCCACGCAGTTCATCCGCTCGCTCGGCTCGACGGTAGGGACGGCGGTCATAGGTTCGCTCGTCACCTCCGGCTACGCGGATCACCTCAAGAACAACGCCCCGGCGCAGGCTCCCGGACGCCTGGTTACTGCCCTTAAAGACCCGAACGCCCTGGTGAGCGACCGGGCCCGCAACGCCCTCGACCGCGTCGCTTCAGCATTTCCCGGTGGGGACCAACTCGTCAACCAGATCCTTCAGGTTGCCCGCAAGGGACTCTCGGACTCCATCCACGACGGCTTCGTCTTCACCCTCGTCGCCGTGGTGTTCGCTATCGTGGCCGCCCTGTTGATGAAGAACATCAAGCTAGGGGAGCCGGTCGCGGCGCCCGCCTCAGCCCCAGCGGCGATGTCGAACGGCAGGCAGGAATCCATGCTCACGGGGATCACCCTGGAGTACCTTGCCCGGCGGATCGAGAACGCCAACGGGGATTCTCCGAACCTTATCTCCGCGGCTTCGAGCCTGGCGCCGGGAAACGAAGGCACGCATAAAGAGCGCGCCCGGATCGCCGTGGATCAAGTCCTGCGTCCCCTGGCGCTTGAAGCCCTGAGCGCGAGCGTGGAGCGTAACGGCTCGGACGGGATGACGAAAGGCGACTCCCCGAACGGCAAAGGCTCGGTCGAGAAGCGCGCCCACCCCGGAAGCGCGTAGGAAAGAGCACGCGGGACGCCTGATTGCGGAAAGTTTGGAGGAGAGGAGCGAGTGACGGTCGGTCAGGCTGACGCCCCGAACAATCGAAAGTGGCTGGTGCTCTCCGCCGTGTCCATCGGGACGTTCCTGAGCACCCTGAGCGGCAGCATCGTGAACATATCGTTGCCCACCATCGCCCATGACTTCGGGGTTGGCATCTCGGAGATCGAGTGGATCGTGGTGGCGTACCTGCTCACCGCCGGGAGCCTGCTTCTGACCTTCGGCCGTCTGGGAGACATCCTCGGGTACAAGAGGGTCTACATCGCGGGTTTCGGGATATTCACGGTCGCCAGCCTCTTCTGCGGACTGGCACAGGGGGTGGGGGAGCTAACGGCGCTTCGGGTCTTGCAGGGGGTCGGCTTCGGCATGGTCCAGGCGATAGGACCGGCGATCATAACCTCCGTGTTCTCCGCGTCCGAGCGGGGCCGGGCGCTGGGACTGACGGTGGTTAGCATCTCCATCGGGCTCACGCTTGGGCCGACGCTCGGCGGCGTGTTGACCGAATGGGCATCGTGGCGTTGGATCTTTTTTATCAACCTGCCCGTTGGACTGGCCGGAATCTTGTGGTCCTGGAAGGTGCTTCCCGGCGGCCGGAACGAAGCAAAAGGACAGTTCGACATACCCGGCGCGCTCCTGATCGGGACCTCCCTATTCTGTCTGCTGCTTGCCCTCATGGAAGGCGAGGACTGGGGATGGGGCAGCGCCCGGATCCTTGGCCTCTTCGTAGCCTTCGCGGCGCTTGGAGCGGCCTTCGTGGCGACCGAGCTGCGGGTCCGCCAGCCGATGTTCGACCTCAGACTCTTCACCATCCGTCCCTTCTTGGCCGGCAACGCGAGCCTGATAATCGCTTTTCTGGCCCTGTTCGTCGCCACGTTCCTGATGCCGTTCTTCCTGCAGCGGGGGCAAGGTTTCTCCGTCCTGCAGGCCGGACTGCTGCTGACGCCGCTGTCGCTGACCACCCTCGTTGCGGCCCCCATCAGCGGATCTCTGTCGGATAAGATCGGGAGCAGAGTCCTCGCCACCTCCGGCCTGATCGTCATGGCTCTGGGACTCCTCGCCCTCGCCCGTATGGACGCCGGGACGGGCGCTTGGGACGTCGTCTGGAGGCTCGCTATCGTGGGCTTGGGCCTCGGGATGTTCTCCAGCCCCAACAACAGCTCAGTCCTCGGCTCCGTGCCCCGCTCCAGGCTCGGTACGGCCTCGGGTACGGTCGCCCAGATGCGTATTACAGGGCAGGTACTCGGGATCGCCGCGGGCGGCGCGATACTTGCCAGCCGAGTCTCCGACCACGCCAGGAATCTCGCTGGCGACGTACCCCGCAACCTCGTGCAGCGCGACGCTCTCATTCTGTCCATCAACGACGCGCTCTACTTCGCCGCCGCCGTCTGCGTAGTTGGCGCGCTCGCGAGCCTGGTAAGAGGCGAGAAGGGAGCGGACGAGTCTGCGTCTTCCGCGGGTTCGGAGAGTCTGGAAGCCTCGGATAAGACACCGGCCGAGAACTTGCTGCTCTCGGGCGTGGTCCTGGCATATGTGGCGCGAAGGATCGAGAGCGCCAACGGGGATTCTCCGTGTCTGATCCAGGCCGCCTCCAACCTCGTCGAGCCGAACGGCGACGCCTCCGAGCGGGCGCGGGCGCTCAGGGCCGGGGAAGAGGTTCTGAAACCCATGTCCCAAACGTTGATGTTGAGCTATCTAGTAAGCCGGACAAGCGAATCAGGAAGGAGAAAGTAACTATGACCAAGTACATTATCGGGGCGGCGGGGGCGCTGCTGGGCGCTCTGGCCGGAGTGTGGCTGATACTCGCTCCCTTCGCGCTCGCCTACCAGAACTCGGGCTCGGATTGGGCGGACCCGACCTACGTGGACTTCTGGACGGGGCTTCCGCTCGTCGTGATCTCCGTAGTAGGCTTTATCCTCTACGTGATGGGGCTCGTAGAAGAGTTGCGTCGCCGGGGCATCATGCGGCGTCCTTACGCTCCTACTCCCGAGCAGCAGTCTCAATCTCAGCCCGCTGGCGCGCCAACGGAGGCCGCGACGGGTTCTCAGGGCAACATGGAGCAGGTCCTCATGCCGCTGGTGGCGGCGATGCTGAAGGATATGCAGGAGCGTGACCGCGGGCAAGATGGCGACCATCAAACGGCGCCCAACAACGTGCAACCGTCCCGAAGCGCCGGAGAAGAAGGGAGCGTGAGGAGATAATGGCCCCACAGGCAAGGATAGGAATAATTACCACCATCATCGGGTTCCTGGCGGGAGTCTGGATCTTCCTGGCCCCGTTCATCGTCGAGTACCAGAAAGTCGGCCAGGACTGGATCGACGCCACCAAGAACGACCTCTGGACCGGCGGCGCGCTCATGGCCGCCTCCGCCCTGACACTGCTGCTCTTCACCGCCTTCGCCCTGCGCGACGCCGACCGCGCTGCCAGGCTAAAGAATGCCGCCTCCAGCACGGACCACGACAGCTAAAAAAATGTAAAGAGCGCCCTTTGTTACAGACGATGCGAGACGATGTTGCCTGCCCCGCATCGCCTCGGCGTGTGTTCGTTTACGCCCTTATGAGTTCACGGCTCCGAGTAGAAGCTGGCACTGTAGTTTTGGCGACGGACGATAGCCGAAGCCTCGCTGGGACGCCTCCATAACCAGGTACCTCTACGCGCGCCGTAGTGACGTCCGAGCCTCCGCCGCCATATCCGTATGCCACTGTCTGGGCTACGGTTCGACCCTCTTTGGCTGGCCCGCTATACCCCGGCGCCGCAGTCCGTACTATCATCTGGTCGCGGCCCGATCCATCAACACGAATCCTTCTGTAAACACTCATCTCATATGCTCCTCTCAAAAAGCTTGTGCAAGGTCGTAGCTTACTTGTGCCGCTTTGTAGCTACGTGCTCGAAGCATATACCTTTTGGGTTTGAGAACAAGGGCCGGGCAGCAGCATCGTGTGAACCGATGTACAGTCGAGGCGGCACTGAGTCTACAGTTACATGCGCGAGACATCTGGTAAAATTTTCCGGCGTCGTTCTGGAGAGGTGTCCGAGTTGGCCGAAGGAGCGCGACTGGAAATCGCGTAGGCGGTTTATAGCCGTCTCGTGGGTTCGAATCCCACCCTCTCCGCTTTTCTTCCGTTTTGCAGGACAAATACAGAAGCTGCAATAGCAAGAGAAGGGGGTCTGCGTCTATCGTAGATCCCGATTTACTGCAACGAATTCTGAAGCCGTAGAAGGTCTGCTTGATGGGCGTGTCCCTACCGAAAGCCGCCTCTCCCTGGAAGCGTTCGCATCTGGAAGCGTTCGCACCTGTAGGCGCGAGCAAAGAGACAGGCAGACAGGCGCGCAGGGGCATCGAGTCCACGAGTACGAGAGCTGGGAACCACCCAGTGTAGTGACTACAGAAGAACAGGTGGATAACCTTTGGTGTCCATGCCAAGTGACTCGCCTATGATCTCGATGGTGAGGACCTCCGCGTCGGAGGCGGAGACCTTGAGGGAAGATCCATGCTGACGGATATGCCTTCCTTCGAGTTGGTCGTCGATAAGACAGAAGACGGTCATGATGAAGGTGCTGAGATCCACGATAGGAGACCTCCTTTACGCTGTTTGGTTTGTTCGCTACCGAGCGTAGGGAGGTCTCGTTTGTTATTCGACCGTTCAGAGAGACTTGCACACGAGGTTGGCTAAGTTAGAGAGAGCCGGATATGGTATGCTCGCGAAGAAGTAGATAGTTGGGTCACAGTCGATGGATCGCCGCCCGATAAAAGAGGGGCGGCTTTTTGTTTGTTGGAGACCAAAAACAGAAAGGTGGGTCCCAGAAATGGCCCAAGGAACAGTAAAGTGGTTCAGCGACGAGAAGGGTTTCGGCTTTATCTCTCCGGACGATGGTGGCGAGGATCTCTTCGTTCACCACACCGGTATATCGGGCGGCGGCTTCAAGAGCCTGGACGAGGGTGCTAAGGTCTCCTACGAGGCGACCCAGGGAAAGAAGGGGATGCAGGCGGATAACGTCTCTCCCGTCTAAGACCGAATAACCGCTAGAACGCAGGGGCTGGGTTTATCTAACCCGGCCCTTTTCGTGGTCGGCTTCTGAGAAAGGCTGCTCTCGGCATTCCTCAGAAGCCGGAGCTTGCGGCTCTGTCTGCTCGTCCTCCTCCGCCAAGCGGATCCAGCCCACGACGCTCCAGGGGTAGAGAAGTACTGAGGGGACTGGCTTTGATCGCGGTGGCGCGTCACCAGCATGACGACACCCCTGTCGTTGACGTCTTCCAGGTACACGGGGGCGGCGGCACGGAGATCGCTGGAGATAGCTTCCGCAGTCTCCAGCATCACTTCCTGTCCGATCCACGGCTCGGGGATACTTCCTACCGAGCCGTCTAAAGATAAGTGTACGCCCTACTGCGATCCTATGGAGTAGTGGTGTGAACCCATATTTCCGGACCAGTAGCCAAGTCAACTCCTGGTCTTCGGAGTATGTAGGGCCTCGAATTCTACCGGAGGTAGATACCCGAGGCTCGAGTGTAGCCGCTTCTGGTTGTAGACCT
>JAABUR0100007509.1_pt1 | contig 12878 bp, 14 predicted proteins | sample 5560091 | NCBI WGS metagenome assembly JAABUR01 (sample SAMN10711879, study PRJNA513375) | rock metagenome | isolation source: Antarctica rocks | place: Antarctica: Victoria Land, University Valley sud
CCGCAGCAAGCCTCCCAATGGCCGGGGACTCTCTGAGCACACTGCTATTATGAATATTTTGTATGGATTTGCTGCTCTTGAGCTGGAGGCAAGTCACCAAGGCTGGCGTGAGCCTGGCCCATGCTTTCGAGGCTGCAGCAGGCGCCCGAGCGGCTGCTGACAGCTTTCGCGGCCGCCGCAGACCGCCCTGCCTCTGCAGACGCGCACCGCCGGGGCCGTGGGCGGCACGGCAGCGGCGCCCACCACCAGCTCGTCAAGCAGGCGCGCGCCGCAGTACGGCGCCGGCCCTAGGGCTTGCAGAGTCTGCCTTTAGAAGGGTATGCAGCGCCGGGTTTGCCGCACCTGGGATGATGAGCGAGTCTCTAGCGGTCCAGCCCGCACGCGCCTGCAGCCTTTCACTCTCTTCCTCAGCACTTGTGCCTGCTGTTGTGCCTGCCGCTTTGCATCACATGCAAGCCCTGGCTGCAGTCTTGTCACACCTGTGCATTACGCAGCACACATGTCGAGCACATGCGCATGCCGGCATCGCCATGTGTCTGTCTACTGTGTTGCCCAGTGCATGCTCACCGCTGGCAGTCATGCACAAAAACGCCCATCTGACCTTTGAGCCTAACCTCTCCCCGTCACATGCACGCAGGCCAGCGTGCCGGCCGGCCGCGGCCACCGCAAGGGCTCGTCTGCGGAGGATGTCGGCGGCAGCGGCGGCCACGCCGCGGCCGCCGAGCGGCGTGCGGAGCGGCGGCAGCGCGAGCGCGCGGCGGCCGCGGGGCGCCGCGCTCTGTTCGTGCATGTGCGGCTCAACCGCGTGCACTGCCGCGCGACGTACCAGGCGCGCCGACCAGCACCCCCTGAGGCCTGCGCCGGCTCGCTCTGAGGTCCGTCAGGGCATGCCAGCGGGCCTCCACAGGCTGCAGGGCAGTGTGAGTGCGTGGCGTGCAGACCGGCTCGCCAGCATGCAAGGCGGGCCAGCGCAGGGAGGCCGCCTGTTGACTGGGTGTTGCCACTTGCTGGTCGGGCGCACTGTCAGCGAGCGGGCCGCCGGCGCACATATCGCAGATATGTGAGAATTTGACCCTGCTCCGTGTTGCTAAATGTGAGAAGTAATGTCGGGGCCGCGTCCAAGAGCAAGGTCCCGGGGCGCCGCAGGGCAAGCCGCTGTCATTTTCGGACTTCAAGCTGCTGCTGGACCGGCGCGTGTACGAGCGGGTGGAGGGCCGCTGGCGAGACCTGCTCAATCGCCTCAAGTGGGACACGGTCAAGTCGGCAGTCAAGAGCGTCGCGGGCCTGCAGGGCCGCAAGTTCAAGGCGCGCGCCGCCCTCCCCTGAACGTCCGCCCATGATGTGCTGGGCGGCGAGCCGCGTGCCCGAGCCGCTGCGCGCGCCATCTGTCTATGCTGCGGAGCGCATGTACGGCTTGACAGGTCGACGAGCCGGGTGTCCTGGTGCGCGTCACGCATCTGCTCACGAGAACCGTCACTGCCTAGCTAGCTGGGTGTGCTGGGTGCAGCTACATTCTGCTCAACTACGGTTGGGCTAGAGTAGGGTAGGCCGCACGTGCCTGCACGCAAAGCCCTCTCTCACGCAGGCTCGCGCGCGCAGGAGCTGCTGGAGGGCTTCGATGGCGAGGCGGCGGAGGCCGCGCGCGGGACGCAGGCGCCGCTGCTCGCCTGGCTCAGCGGGCTCACGCGCAAGGGACGGCCCGAGGAGGAGCTGGATGAGGAGGCGCTGCGCGTGCGCCCCTGCCGCCCGGGCGGACGCTACCCTACCCTGACCGTGGGCACGAGCGCTGCAGGATGCGGGACAGATCCCCTTACAGCTGCCTGGCACCTGGGGACCGGCTTGAAGGGAGCAGGCTGGGGCGGCCCTGGCGCTCGGTGGCGTCTGTGTTCACAGGGCGCTCACCTTGACGTGTGGGTGATCGCACGCCGCCCCCGGCTGTCTTGCCGAGGCGGCAGGTGCCTGCCAGGCCGCACCCGCCGTGCTGAAGACGTGCTGCCCTGGCGCAGACGCGGCAGAAGGAGCGGCTGCTGTTCGGGAAGAAGCACGTGACGCGCGCAGCGGCGGCCGCCGCCGCCGCCAGCTCCGGCGCGCCGGCCGAAGGCGGCGACGACCCCGACAAGCCGAAGCCCCATACCAGCACCGGCCGCGCGGCCGCGGCGGCCGCCGCCGCCACGCTGCACAGCATCGGCGCGGCGCTGCGCGGGGTCGCGCATCCCAGCCACGACGGCAGGGCGGGCGCCTCCGCGCGGCTGCCCAGCCCGCGGGCTGGCGGCCCGGGGCTGCCCCTTGCGCGCAGCGAGAGCGGCAGCGGCGTGGGCAGCCCGCACGGGTCGTTCGACGCGGCGGAGTGGGCGCTGGGCAGCCCGAGCAACTCTGAGAGCTGCCTCGGCGCACTGGGTGAGGCCGCCGGCGCCGGCGCGCGGCGCGAGCCCGCCGGCGCGCCGCACGGCCGCCCGCCGCTCGCGCGCCTGAGCAGCCCGCGCGGGTCGCGCGAGGTGGCCGCCGCGCCGCTCCCCGCCGACGACGCCGCGCCACACCCCGCTGAGGACTGCCACGTCCGCGACGCCGGCGCGCAGGCGCGCGCAGCGCCGGTCGCGCCCGGCGAGCCCCCGCCGGCCGCGGAGCCCTCTGAACTGGAGGCTGCGGCCCGCTCGGCCGTCGCCCGCCGGCTGGACCTGGGCGCGAGCGGCGCAGCAGACGCGGGCCAGGGCAGGGCCCCGGACGGGCCTGGACCGCTCGAGCGCGGCGCTGCGGCGCTCGCGCCCGACAGCCTGGACAGCCTGGACAGCGCAGCGGGCCGCGGCGGCGCCGGCGAGCGCCGCCCGCGGCCGCTGGCGTCGCCGTTTGCGGGCAATGAGTCGCCAAGCGCGCCGGCCCGGGCGCAGGGCGCCGCTGCTGCCGCCGGCGCGCCGGCCTCGCCGCCGGCCGCGGCGGCGCAGGCTCGGGCGGAGGTGCCGGCGCAGACGCAGCCGGAGCCTGCCGCGGCGCCCGCCGCGCCGGCCCCGGGGCGGCAGCAGGCCCCAGAGCAGGCAGCTCCAGCGCTGTCCACGCTGGGTAGCCGAGCAGAGCAGAGGGCGGTCGCGGCCGACGCGGCGCCGGCCGGCGCGCTGTCCGCTGATGACAGCGCGCGGCCCCTGGCCGCCGCGGGCGGCGATGCTCCTGTGCCGGGCCGCGGTGGCGCCGCGGCCGATGATAGCGTGCCTGGCGGGCGCCAGAACGTGGCGCGAGTAAGCCCAGGGCGGCAGGAGGGCCCGCGCCCGGCAGCTGCCGCCATGGAGCAGGGCGCAGCAGGAGCCAGGGACGCGGGCGCCTCACGGGCCGGCGCTGCGCATGCGGACGGCGAGCGCGCCGGCGCGCCGGTGGCCGAGCCGCAGCGCGCGGGCTCGCCACAGCCCGAGCGGCCCGACCCCGCGCCGGCACAGGAGCCGGCCGCAGAGGCGCCGCCAGGCCTGCGGCTGGAAGACCTGCTGGCGGCGTCCGCCGCTCCTGGGCCAGAGGCAGGGCGACCCGGCCCTGCACCCCAGGCCACCGCGCCCGCCCCATCCGCGGGCCTGCGCCTGGAGGACCTGCTGGCGCCGTCTGCCGCGCCTGGCACAGGGACAGGGCGACCCGGGCCCGCACCCCAGGCGGCCGCGCCCGCCCCACCCATGGGCCTGCGGCTGGAGGACCTGCTGGCGGCGCCGGCCGCGCGTGGAGCAGAGGCCGGGCACCCCGAGCACGCGCCTCGGAGGCGCCCGCCCCAGCCGCCCGGCGCAGACGCGGAGCGCGGTGACTTCGGGCGGCCGCCGGCCAGCGCGCGCCGCAGCAGCGACCTCGGCAGCGGGAACGGCGGCCGCGACCGCAGCGCGAGCGCGGGCGGGGGCCAGGATGCGCCGCCCTACGCGGGGGCCCGGGCGCTGTTCGGCGGGCTGCGCGGCGCGGACGGCAGCGGCGACGCGGCGGACGGCGGCGGGCGGGCGCGGCCGCGCGGCTGGCCGGCGGCGGGCGCGGAGCCGGGTGGCAGCGGCGAACGGCTGCGCGGGGCTGCGAGCAGCGCCGGCCGGCAGTGCGCGGCCCTCCTCCAGCCAAGCCACCTGTCGGCGTGCCTCGTGTGCGGTCAGGCGCAGTTAGTGATCTGTGGCAGAGCGAGACCAGGGTATGGCCTTGGAGGGAGGGGATACCGCCTTTATGTATGCCCCTGGCAGCGTGCAGCCCAGCTGTTGCACGCCTGTGCTCGCAAGTCATAGATTTTTGAAGCGGTCAATTGGCGAACTGGGTGCATCTTCATTGTGACCACGTGGTGCTCAGCTGACACAGCGCGCGCGTGCGCAGGGCGAAGCGGCTATTTGGCAAGGCCGGCAGCCGGCTGCTGGACCTGCAAAGCGAGCTGCGCGGGCACATGAGGCGGCCGCCCGACAAGTGAAGCCCTGCCAAAGCCCTGCCACAGGTGGGGCACCCCACCCTGCTGAGAACGTGCGCCGGGTGCTGGAGGCGTGTGGGGTGCAGGCAACGCAGAGTGCGCCAGGGGTTAGAGTCAGGGTGAGCGGGCAGCCTGGCGGCGGGCTTGCGCCCTGCGGCAGCGAACCTGCGGCCAAAGGGGGCAAGGGGCGGCAGGTCAATGGCAGCGTCAGGGCCTGTTGCAGGGCCCAAGCATGCAGTAATGCAGGCGCGGCTGCTGTGGGCTGCCCACTGTAGCGTCTGTGCCCCAGGCGCAAGGCCGCGAGGGAAGTGCCAAACGCTTTATACAAATGGGTCTCCGTGTGCCGCGGCAGGACCTTATGCCGCCGGTAGTGAACATGGCTTGCTGGCAGTGCAGCAACGTGCGGGCTTTCATTGCTTGAAGCACAACAGTGCTTTGGGAGAACTGTATGCTTCCCGTGTACCTTCGGTAAAAGTAGGTCAGAGGCTTTGAGCGCTGCGCATGCTGGCGTCAGTTTTGGGTTGCACCACGGTACTTTTTTGTAGGACATGGCTCATATGCAGTTGTCCACTGGCTGGCAGTATTTTGCCAGCATACTGTTGACACGGATAGGATAATGGTGAGTTGTGAAGCAGCATGATGTGTACGCATGGCAAGCGAGCGGGATGCATTGGAGCCTGCTGTGACCAGGCGCACCAGAGAGTGTTGTGCAATCAGGAGTTGGGGCGCACAGCATTTTGGACTGCACTTTCGGGCAGGTACTGTCGCACTGTAGGATGCTCGCCTGCGACGCTGTGCGCGTCAGGAATAACGCATGGCCGAGCGTGACTGAACAACATATGGCCATGGCGCATGTCGGCCACCTGCATCAGGCGGGGCTTGCTTTGGCGCCAGGCGCCTGCCCAGCAGCCTTTGTCAGGGCTGTCATTGTATGGCGAGTGCGGTCACCAGTTATTAACATGTGTGATGTATGGCTGCAAGACTGCCAGGGGCTGCACGGTGTGCGATTGTCAATCACGAGTTATGTGTATGCCTTAATCACACTCCAAATCCTCTGGCCGCACTGGCCGCTTCAGCGGGACGACCGAGCGCTTGGCCACGTCCCGCGGCATGGCCTTGCGCATGTCCAGCGCGTCCTCCTCCCCGCTGTAGTAGCCCAGCACCCTCCGGTACACGGTATACCCGAACTGCAGGCGGTGAGAGGCGGGCTTAGCCCGGTCAGCACGCTCCACGCCATGCGGCAGGCATGCATTGTCAAGACTGGTCAGAACAGATCTGCTTTTGGTCGACCACCTGGCAGCATGCAAGCACCTTATGCCTGCCTTGGCTGCTCGTCTGAGTGTCCACCCGGCACAAGGGACTGGGTGCGGGCACCAGGCAAAACGCACAGGCAAGTCAACAGGAGTCCGAATGCCCCACACGACATGCCGCATGCCTTGTTGGGTGCAGGGGACTGGGTGCGGGTTCCAGGCAGACGCACTGGCAGGTCAATGGGAGTCCGCATGCGCCACGCGACAGGAGCCCGCATGCCTTGTTGGGCGCAGAGGACTGGTGCACGCACCAGGCAAACGCAGTGCAGGTCAATGGGAGCCAGCACGCCCCACGCGACGGGCCGCGCGCCTTGTTGTACATGCTGATGGCGCTCGCGTTGCTGGCGCGCACGAACAGGTCCACGAAGTAGCCGTCGTGCACCTTGATGGTCACCTCCTCCAGCAGGTCCATCAGCCTCCTGGCCAGGCCCTGCCGCCTGACCAGCCCTGCAGCATTCGCAATGCAGCACGTGCAATGCATGGCGTCGCGCATGCCCTGGGAAGGGGGTGTCACAGGACAAAATTCAGCCCTGCCGCCTGAGCAGCCGATTGTCCTGCAGCACGCGCATGTACTTGAGAGGGGTTGTCCCAGGAGAAGGGGGCGTGCAGCTTAGCAGTGTGGTGATGCAGAAAAGAGCCCATGGCAGAGTGACTCGATGCATGTGCGTGCCGCGCTGCAAGCAGCGGTTCCCTCAGGCGCTTCCTGTTTCCATGCTGCATGCTGGTGAGGTCTTTGTGTGCACGAGGAACCAGGAGGCAAGTGAAAGCTTGTTTGCTGGTGCCAGGTAAATAGATGCAGCAGCGACTCGGAGCGGCAGAGGCGGTGCGCTGCCTGTACAAGCGCTTGCTACGCAGCTTAGCAAGGACAAGCTGAGGCTCCGAAGTGGCTGGGTGTGAGGTCTCATGACATAGCAGCGTGACTGGAGTCTTGCGCACCTGTACTCAGGGGCGACTGTCACCGCGGTCACGTGCCCGTGCCAGTTCTCACCCCGACCCTCCACCTTGCCCAGAATGTAGCCCATCACCTGGCCGCCGGGGCCCTCCGCGACCAGGCAGTACTCCGGCCACTTGGCCAGGTACTCCAGGTAAAAGGGCAGGTCGAACTGCGCGGACGATGCTGAGCACCATTGGGAAAATCTGAGCCTTCCACTGAAAGCGTGCAACTGACCAGAGAGAGCAGCCCTCATGTACAACAACCACAACAAGCATGCGTCGAGGTGGTCGAAGGCACACTCTGTTTCTCAGCTTGCAGGCACGCCTTTCGCTTCAGTATTTTGGGAGCACTTCCATAGAGCAGTGGCACTACGAGCAGGCGCTCACTGTCTCTGTGAAGTAGTCCAGGTTGACATTGTTGAAGCTGAACAAGTCGTCGCAGGTGAAGCGCCTGATGGTGGTCATCTACGCATGGTTGGCAGCGCCCAAGCACAAGCACAGAAAGGTTGGGTAGCTCTTCCCCGGCGCTCGATGTTGGTGCTTTAAAAGCTTTTCAGTCCGCTCTTTTCCGTGCAAGGGGAGTCGCTAGCTAGCTATAGGCAGCCCAGTGGCAGGGGTCGGGGTGGATCAGCCGGTCGCTCCAACACCTTTCTGCAGACGGGCCCATACTGCCTTCATCACTCAAGCTTAGTGAGGCGTGGTGCTGACAGCCTTTGCTTGTCGGGTGCCTGGACTAGCCAGGGAGCAGGTGTGCGGATAAGTCGCGTCAGGCACGCGCTTGCGCACCATGGCGACCAAGGTCGAGCGGCCGGAGCCTGTGCCGGAGCCGAAAGAGCTGGAGCAGCCGACGGACATGGAGGTCGAGGCCGCGGGGGAGGAGGACGATGACTTGTACACGCGCCTGAAGACTCTGCAGCGGCAGCTGGAGTTCTTTGAGATCCAGGCACGCCCCAGGGCCCTTGCGCTTGGGTGCGTCTAACCCGTGGACTGGCTTGCACTCGCTGCTTATGGTGCACCGGTTGCGGCGCGCAGGAGGAGTACATCAAGGAGGAGCAGCGCAACCTGAAGCGCGAGCTGCTGCGCGCGCAAGAGGAGGTGAAGCGCATCCAGAGCGTGCCGCTCGTGATCGGGCAGTTCTTGGAGATGGTGGACACGGCGAGCGGGATTGTCGGCTCCACCACCGGCTCCAATTACTACGTGCGCATCCTGTCCACGCTCAACCGGGAGCTGCTCAAGCCGAGCGCGAGCGTTGCGCTGCACCGGCACTCCAATGCGCTGGTGGACATCTTGCCGCCAGAGGCCGACTCGTCCATCTCGCTGCTGAGCCAGTCCGAGCGCCCGGACGTGACATATCAGGCGCGCGCCTCTGCCTTGCTGCACCACTGGTGGGGTGGGTGAGGAGCAGGTGCAGGCGCACTGCTCCTAGCAGGCGTTGCAACAGACTGTATTTTGTCAGAGCCGACCGCTCTGCTGCTCTGGGAGTGGCAACTCCTGGGACCTGCGAACAGCTGCGGACATCCTGTGCGCACGGCGCGCTCATAAGCAGCAACGCTTGCGCTTTGCGCAGGACATTGGCGGCAACGACATCCAGAAGCAGGAGATGCGCGAGGCTGTGGAGCTGCCGCTGACGCACTTTGAGCTGTACCGCCAGATCGGCATCGACCCGCCGCGCGGCGTGCTGCTGTGGGGCCCGCCCGGCACCGGCAAGACGATGCTGGCCAAGGCGGTCGCGCACCACACCACTGCCGCCTTCATTCGCGTCGTCGGGTCCGAGTTTGTCCAGAAGTACCTGGGCGAGGCGCGCCCTGGGCTTGCGCCGCATGCGACCCTGCGGGCGGAACCGCGAACTTTCTGCCAGGAGTGCACACCAGCATCCTGCCATGCCCACTCTGGACGTATCCTGACAAAGGCCCGTCAACAAGTCAGTAATGCTTGTGCAAGCGGGCGCGGCTGGTGGACATGCAGGAGCAGCACGCGCTTGGTGGTCCAGTGCTTGCTCCGTGCTCCCCACAAAGCGCGGCACTCTGTTCCGAACTGGCACCGCACGCGGGGGGGCGGGTCAGGCGCACACCGCGCGCTACATCTAACCTGTCTGCAAACACGGCGGCATCGGCGCCTGCAAGCTTACGCCTGGCTGCCCGCGCAGGGGCCGCGCATGGTGCGCGACGTGTTCCGCCTGGCCAAGGAGAACGCGCCGGCCATCATCTTCATCGACGAGGTGGACGCGATTGCGACCGCGCGCTTTGACGCGCAGACGGGCGCCGACCGGTGCGCCGCGCTGCTGCGCGCAGGTCGCAAGCCTGGGCGACCTGGACACGGCTGCTCTTTGCATCCTGCGCCTGCCACTGTGTGTCCTGCTGTGCCGCACAGGTTCTAACCGTGCACCATGCTGTGCGCACCAGCTCCGAAGCGCACTGGTCGGGTCCTCGAGCGCCACCCATTAGTCTGGTGAGGCTGACGGCTGGGGGGCGCGCCGCGCAGCGAGGTGCAGCGCATCCTCATGGAGCTGCTCAACCAGATGGACGGCTTCGACCAGACGGTGAACGTCAAGGTCATCATGGCCACCAACCGCGCGGACACGCTGGACCCGGCGCTGCTGCGCCCGGGGCGCCTGGACCGCAAGATCGAGTTCCCGCTGCCCGACCGGCGCCAGAAGCGGCTCGTGTTCCAGGCGCGGCCGCATGCCCTCGCTGTGTCTTGCGACGAGGGTCCAGCATGGCTCCTGGGGCCTCTGCCGGTAGCCCAACAGAGCCATGCTTGCTGCTGGTGCCGCCTGCAGGTGGGGGGGGGGCTGCTCGGCGGCACTGACGCTGCTCAAGGGGGCTTCAGTGTTGTCTGCAGCCGCTGAGCCGGTCGCGCAGCCTGTTCCCGAGCTGAGGCGGCGGTCTGCTGCGGTGTCTGCGCTGCCTGGCAGCCAGGTTACTGGCATGATCCGCTGTCAGAGCTCGCTGCGCTGCACCTGCCGGCAGGCGTGCACGGCGTCGATGAACCTCAGCGACGAGGTGGACCTGGAGGACTACGTGGCGCGGCCGGACAAGATCAGCAACGCGGAGATCGCGGCCATCTGCCAGGAGGCGGGCATGCACGCCGTCAGGAAAAACCGCTACGTCATCCTGCCAAAGGACTTTGAGAAGGGCTACAAGGCGAATGTGAAAAAGAACGACACAGAGTTTGAGTTCTATCAGTGAGGGGGCTGCTGTATGCTTGAGCTTCATGTGGGTTCAGACGCGTGCGCATGCGGGCTGGCAGTATGTGCATAGACATGGGAGCGGGAGCGCATGAGCGTGGGGTTGGCTGCTGATCAGGGCTTTGTTTTGGTTGTGATAGGCTTTAGTGGCAAAGTGCAGCACTTGAAGTGCTGTTTGTGACATCAGTGTGTGTAATTGTGGCGTTGTACTCCGTTCAGCGCAGACCTCGCACAGAACTGTCAACAGTTGATGCACAGCATGGAAGCGACCAAGCACAAGTAGTAGCTGCCTTACCGAAAGCTATGAGTCTTGGCTGGAAGCGCTTCTCGTTCTTTGAGAGGGAGGAGCGCAGCGACCACGCCGTCCCGGACAACGCGTCATGCGCTGCCGGCGATGCAGAGCACTGCGTGTTTGGCTGCGCTGGCGGTCAGGCGCGCACCCTTTCGCTGCAGACTATGCCGCACCGTGACTCTGCCAGCGACTTACGTCAGCAGTGGGGGAGGCCGACCAGGTGGTCATGCTGGACCGCACCTTCAAGCAGCACCTGGCCTTCCAGGCGCACCAGCAGCACGTGTACGACGTCTTCTTGCTCACGGTGCGACGCGCCTGTGTCTGCTCCGTCAACAGCACGTTTGCTCTCTCTCAGACCAGCCCAGACAGGAACACATCCTGGAGCGCAATGCTCCCAGGCCATGTTGAGGCTCCGTGCACTCCCGTCTGGCTAGTTCACAGTGACACTGGCCGCCTGCATCGCTGTCACAGGTCTAACGCCCCCAGTGTGTTGTGCTGTGGAGCACCTCCGTAAAACAACTGCGGGCTCTGCGCGCCAAACATATGCAGCGGCGTCCACCCGTGCTGCCCCGCGGCGCGCAGAAGCAGAAGGTGCTCGCGACACTGGGCCGCGACGACGCGTCCGCCGGCTCCGCCTGCCTCAAGCTGTGGGGCCTGGACGGCGTGCGGCCGGGCGGCGCGCCGGCCTGCCAGCGCACGCTGCGCTGCTTCGCGCCGGCCGGCAAGGCGGCCGAGGCGGCGGTGACGGCCGCCGCGCTGCACGCGGACGCCTGGCCGCATCTGGCGCTCGCGCTCGGGCTCGCCGATGGCGCCGTGCTGCTCCTGCGCGGCGAGGCTGGTGCGCGGGCTGGGTGCCTGCGAAGCCCCAGCGTCCAGGGACGGCAGTGTGGACGCCTTGGAAGGCGCCGCACAAGCGGTCATGCCGTGCCGAGACATGGAACAGTGGAGCTGCGGTGCTGCCGTATTTGAATACCAGTTTCGTATGCGCTGTATGCACTGCCACAGGCACCGGCTCCTGCTGGAGCGCGCAGGCAGGGACAAGGTGCAGCGCATCATGCTGGGCAGCCGAGGAGAGAGTGGCGGGCAGAGCGAGATCACTGGCCTGGGCTTCCGAGGCACGCGTTGGGAGCTGGCTGTGCTCTGCCGTGCATGTATGGAGGTGCAATGTAGGAGGCAGAGGGGCTTTGTTGCAGTCCTGTCACCCTATGTGCATGCAGCCTCGCTGTTGGTCCTTGCTTCGCAAGTCCTCCATGCAAGCAGTCCTGGGTGTGCATGCACCCTCGCATGTGTAGATGTGCGGTGCATTTCCCACTGGCACTCTATACTGGTAGAGGCAATTTGCCTACTGAGATGGAGGAGAGCAAGATCTTGATGACTGCAGCCGTGTGCAGGCGAAGACAGCATCGTGCACCTGTACGTGGTCTCCCATGCGCAGACGGCGGTGTATGATACAAAGACGTCCAGCAAGGTGCGCTGCTCTGCGGCCAATACGGGTGTGCCACGCTTCCCCGCGTCTCCTCTTCTTGCCGCACCTCTGTCTGGAAATTTTGTTGGTGATTTGAGGGTCTCGGATGACGACTGTGATGTGATGCCCTGCCGTCATGGCGAGCGCGCGGCGGGCACGCCAGGCGGTGCTGGACGAGATGGGCGCCGAGCGCGGCGCAACGGCGCTGGACGCTGAGGGGCAGCTCGTGGTCGCGCGGCCCGAGGCCGTCTACTTCTACACCCCGGACGGCCGCGGGCCCTGCTTCGTGTTTGAAGGCGCGGCGCCTGGCGGCAGCTCGTGCGACAGACAGAAAAGTGCAGAAGGTATCAGAGAGTGAGAAAGTGGGTGCTTGATGAGCTTTGCGGTGTGCACCAAGTCTTCTTGGTCACTGGAATCTGCCCTTACATACACCGGTGCCCTGGGGCATGTGCATCTATGTTATGACAACATGTGAGGGTGTCTGCAAGCAGAGCAAATCACGATAGGCGTGCCCGGCAAGCAGTCATGTGCTGTGGTTTGAGCTCGAATACCGGCACAGCCCCGCGCGCCCGCCCGCCGACGCTAGCGCCGTCCTGCGGCAGGCGAGAAGCGTCACCTGGGCTGGCTGCGACGATACCTGGTGGCTGCCACGCGCGGCGGCCCGGCCGGCCACGCCGCGCCCGGCGCGGCGGGCGGCGCGCTGCACCTGTACGATCTGCGCAACAAGCTCGTCGCCGCCAGCATGCCGCTCGCCGCGGTGCGGGGAGGGGGTTGCCGGACCGATGTGAGCAACCGTGCGACGTGTGCGAGTCGCGCGCACGCGTACTACATACCGTGCCTGCATGAGGTCTTGTAGACACCTTGAGACACGCTGGCAGCGCCTGAGCCAGCTCAGCCAGCGCCCCCGCGCGCGCCCTGCGGCAGGCGCTGCGCCGTGGGGCGCGCGCCAGGGTCTGCGTGGTTGCAGGGCAGGCTGCCCTGCCTGCGGACGCCGTCTCGGCCTGTGGCAGCGGAGGCGCCGCGATGCCTGCAGGAAGACCAATCTGCCGATGAGCCAACGTTACCGAAAAGCCGCAGTCAGGGTAAGCCTAGCCATAGCTCAACCCCCTACGCGCCGGCAGGAGCCGCGGCATGTGGTCTGCGCGTGGGGCCTGGTGATTGTGGCGGGCGCCGATGGCGGCGTGGCCTGCCTGCGCGAGAAGCCGCTGGCCGCCAAGCTGGAGCTGCTGCACGCCAAGAGCCTCTACGTGGTCGCGCTGAACCTCGCGCAGTCCGAGCAGGCGCGCGCCGCG
>JAABUR0100007510.1_pt1 | contig 12876 bp, 12 predicted proteins | sample 5560091 | NCBI WGS metagenome assembly JAABUR01 (sample SAMN10711879, study PRJNA513375) | rock metagenome | isolation source: Antarctica rocks | place: Antarctica: Victoria Land, University Valley sud
CGGTCGGAGGAGTGCGCGCCGCCCGGTTCGAACCCGCACCAACCGAAGAGAGAAGCGAGGAGATGGCGAACTACACCACCGCCGACGTCAAGCGGCTCCGTGAACTGACCGCAGCCGGAATGATGGATTGCAAGAAGGCACTGGAGGAGTCCGACGGCGACTTCGACGCCGCCGTGGACATCCTGCGGGTCAAGGGCGCCAAGGACGTCGGCAAGCGCTCCGGGCGGACAGCGGCCAACGGGCTCGTCGTCGCGTCGGGCCAGGCCCTACTCGAGCTGAACTGCGAAACCGACTTCGTCGCCAAGAACGCCTCCTTCCAGGCCCTGGCCACCGCGATCGTCGAGGTCGTGGCGGCCTCCCGGCCCGCCGACGTACCGGGCCTGCTGGGTCTGCAGCTCGCGGACGGTCGCACCGTCCGGGCCGCCGTCGACGACGAGTCGGCCAAGCTGGGCGAGAAGCTCGTGGTGAACCGCTTCGTCGTCTTCGACGGCACCACCGCGGTGTACCTGCACCGGCGCAACCCGGACCTGCCGCCCCAGGTCGCTGTCCTCGTCGAGTACACCGGCGGGGACGACGCGCTGGCCCGCGGTGTCGGCATGCACATCGCGGCGATGAGCCCGAGCTACCTCGACCGTCAGGACGTCCCGGCCGAGGTGGTGGCCAACGAGCGACGGATCGCCGAGGAGACCGCCCGCGAGGAGGGCAAGCCCGAGGCCGCCCTGACCAGGATCGTCGAGGGTCGGGTCAACGGCTTCTACAAGGACGCCACCCTGCTCGAGCAGGTCTCCGTGCGCGAGGAGCACAACAAGCAGACGATGCAGAAGGTGCTCGCCCTCGCCGGTGTGACGGTCACGCGTTTCGCGCGTTTCGAGGTCGGCCGGGCGTAAGGCAGGATCAGTCGACACCCCCACCACCCTGGAGGCACCCGGCGGATCGCCGGCGCGAGGAGGCCGTCCGTGATCGACCCGAGCGGCATCTCGGACGTCGCTGCCGATCCCGGCGATGACGCGGTAGCGCCCCCGGCGTACCGCCGCGTGTTGCTGAAGCTCTCCGGCGAGACGTTCGGCGCGGGCCGGGTCGGCGTCGACCCGGACGTCGTCGACGGCATCGCCCGGCAGATCTCCGAGGTTGTCGCTACCCGCGTCCAGGTCGCGGTCGTCGTCGGTGGGGGCAACTTCTTCCGCGGGGCCGAGCTGTCCCAGCGCGGTATGGACCGCTCCCGGGCGGACTACATGGGCATGCTCGGCACGGTCATGAACTGCCTTGCGTTGCAGGATTTCCTGGAACAACGCGGTACGCCGACGCGGGTGCAGACGGCCATCGCGATGGGCCAGGTGGCCGAGCCGTACATCCCGCTGCGCGCCATCCGGCACCTGGAAAAGGGCCGGGTGGTGATCTTCGGTGCCGGAGCGGGCATGCCCTTCTTCTCCACCGACACCGTCGCTGCCCAGCGGGCGCTGGAGATCCACTGCGATGTGTTGTTGATGGCCAAGAACGGTGTCGACGGCGTGTACGACGCTGACCCCAGGCTGGTCCCGGACGCCAAGCTCTACCAGCGGCTGGGCCACTCCGAGGTGCTGGCCCGCGGCCTGCAGGTCGCGGACTCCACGGCGATCTCGCTGGCCCGCGACAACAGGCTGCCGATCATCGTGTTCAACCTGCTCGTGGACGGCAACATCGCCCGGGCCGTCACCGGTGAGAGGATCGGGACGCTGGTCAGCGCCGAGCTGTGATCGGTCGCCGGACCGGACCAGGCTCGCGGCGGGCCGTCACCGGCTCGCCGACGTTGCTCGACAGGAGGGATCGGCCGTGATCGACGAGGCGCTGTTCGACGCCGAGGACAAGATGGACAAGGCTGTCTCGTTCGTCCGTGAGGACCTGGGCAGCGTGCGGACCGGTCGCGCCAGCCCGGCGATGTTCAGCCGGCTGATGGTCGACTACTACGGCGCGGCGACGCCGATCCCGCAGATGGCCTCGGTCAACGTGCCCGAGGCCCGGATGGCGGTCATCAAGCCGTACGACGCCACCCAGCTCACTGCGATCGAACGGGCCATCCGCGACAGCGACCTCGGGGTCAACCCCACCAACGACGGGACCCTGATCCGGGTCGTCTTCCCGCAGCTGACCGAGGAGCGCCGCCGCGACCTGGTCAAGGTCGCCCGGCACAAGGGTGAGGACGCGCGGGTCTCCATCCGCAACGTGCGGCGCAAGGCCAAGGAGGAGCTGGAGCGGATCAAGTCCGACGGCGAGGCCGGCGAGGACGACGTACGCCGTGCCGAGAAGGAGCTGGACGAGACGACCGCGAGGTACATCGCGGCGATCGACGACGCGGTGAAGAACAAGGAAACCGAGCTGCTCGAGGTCTAGGTGGACTCGGGTCAGGGAACGACGAGCGGCGGGGGCGCCGAGGTGACACCACCCGCGGTCCAGAACGACTCAGACGAGTCGGACGCGGGTCAGCGGGGTCCCGACGTGTCGCCTTCGGGGGGCGACGGTCCCCCCACGTCCCCCGCGGGCCGCGACAGCAACCCCGTCTCGCGCGCGGGTCGCGAGCTCGGCCCGGCCATCGGCGTCGGCCTCGGCCTCGGCGGTCTCGTCCTCGCGACCCTGCTGCTCTACCCCGACGGCTTCGTAGTGATCGTCGCCATCGCCGTACTCGTCGGCCTCTGGGAGCTCGTCCGGGCGCTGGAGGCCGAGGACACCCGACAGCCGGTATTGCCGCTCGCCCTCGGCAGCCTGTCGATGATCGTCCTGACCTACCTGCGCGGGACCGACGGGCTGGTCGTGTCGTTCATGATCACGGTGCTGGCCTGCCTCGTGTGGCGGCTGGCCGACGGCGCACGGGGATACCTGCGCGACATCAGCACCACCGTCTTCATCGCGACCTACGTGCCGCTGCTGGCCGCGTTCGCCGTTCTGCTCGTACGGCCCGACGACGGACCCTCCCGGGTTCTCGCGTTCATCGTGACCGTGGTCTGCAGCGACGTCGGCGGCTACCTCGCCGGTGTGCTCCTCGGCCGGCATCGGCTCGCTCCCTCGGTCAGCCCCAAGAAGTCCTGGGAGGGCCTGGCCGGCTCGATGCTGTTCTGCGCCGTCGGGGGAGCGCTGCTGCTCACCCTTGCGCTCGACGGCCGGTGGTGGCAGGGCGCCGTCTTCGGCCTGGCGATCGCCGCTACCGCGACGCTCGGTGACCTCGGCGAGTCTATGATCAAGCGCGACCTGGGCCGCAAGGACATGGGTTCTCTGCTGCCGGGCCATGGCGGCATGATGGACCGGCTGGACTCGTTGCTGCCCTCGGCCGCGGTGGCCTGGATCCTGCTGTCCTACTTCGTGCCGCTGACCTGACCGCCCGGTTCGGGAGGATGCTCGGCAAGGACGCGTTCGTCGAGCTCGCGGCCGCCGGGCCCGGTCGGCGTAGCGAAAGTCCCGTCCGCGGCCGGCCGGTAGGCCACCACCGCGCGCACGGCGGAGACCGGCAGCGTCCCGTAGAGATGCGGGAAGCGCATCCCCTCCGGATCGGCCGGGTCACCTGGCTCCCACAGCACCACAGCGTCCAGCCGGTCGGCGTCGATGCACAGCAGCACGATGTCGCTGCGGCCGCGGAAGAGCGCCGTGGCCGGTAGCTGCACCTGCCGTGTCGTCGACAGGTGGATGAAGCCCTCTTCGGCGACGGAAGCGGCGGCGTACCGGCCGGTCGGCACCGCCTCGGCCCAGAGCGCACGCGTCGTCATGTGCAGCAGGAGGGTCACCTGCGTACCACCGCGTGCTGGCGCACCCAGGCGTGCATGGCGATGCCCGCCGCGACGCCGGCGTTGATCGAGCGGGTGGACCCGAACTGCGCGATGGAGCAGACCTGCACTGCGGCCGACCGGGCGGCTGCGGACAGCCCCGGTCCCTCCTGTCCGAAGAGTAGGACGCACTCCCGTGGCAGCACCGCGGACTCGAGCGGTACGGCGCCGGGCAGGTTGTCCACCGCGACGACCGGCAACCCGGCCGCGGCGGCCCACGCAGCGAGCGCGGCGGGATCGGGGTGGTGGCGCACGTGCTGGTAGCGGTCGGTGACCATGGCGCCGCGCCGGTTCCAGCGACGCCGGCCGACGATGTGCACCTCAGCGGCCAGGAACGCGTTGGCCGTGCGCACCACCGTGCCGATGTTCAGGTCGTGCTGCCAGTTCTCGATCGCGACGTGGAAGCCGTGCCGGCGGGTGTCGAGCTCGGCGACGATCTCCTCGACCCGCCAGTACCGGTACCGGTCGACCACGTTGCGCCGGTCGCCGTCGCGCAGCAGTTCCGGATCCAGCCGGGGGTCGGTCGGCCAGGGAACTGCGTGCGGCCCGACACCGATCTCGGCCTCGCCCGCTGTCGTCACGGCTCGGCAGGTTACCCGCACCGTCCGTGGAACACTGGACACGCCACCATGACGACCTCCTCCTCCGGCGCGCTGCCGCTGGTCTTCGCCGCGCCGCGCCGGGTCCGCCCCGCGCGGCACCTCGCCGACCTCGATCCGGCCGGACGCCGGGCCGCGGTCGCTGAGCTGGGGGAGCAGCCCTTCCGCGCCGATCAGCTGTCCAGGCACTACTTCGCCCGCCTCGAGGACGACGTGCAGCGGATGACCGACGTGCCGGTCGCGTCCCGCGAACGGCTCGCCGGCGCGTTGCTGCCGCCGCTGCTGAGCGTCGTCCGGCACGTCACCTGCGACGGTGGCACCACCCGCAAGACGCTGTGGCGGGCGGCCGACGGCGTGCTGGTGGAGAGCGTGCTGATGCGCTACCCCGGCCGCGTCACCCTGTGCGTGTCCAGCCAGGCCGGCTGCGGCATGGCCTGCCCGTTCTGCGCCACCGGCCAGGGTGGGCTGACCCGTAACCTGTCCACCGCCGAGATCGTCGAGCAGGTCGTCGCCGGTGCCCGTGCGATGGCCCGGGGCGAGGTCGCCGGAGGCCCCGGCCGGGTGAGCAACGTGGTGTTCATGGGGATGGGCGAGCCGCTGGCCAACTATTCCCGCGTGCTGGCCGCCGTACGCCGGCTCACCGACCCCGCCCCGGACGGACTGGGGCTCTCGCAGCGGTCGGTCACAGTGTCGACCGTAGGCCTGGTGCCGGCGATCCGACGGCTCACCGCCGAGGGGCTCGCGGTGACGTTGGCGGTGAGCCTGCACGCCCCGGACGACGAGCTCCGCGACACCCTGGTCCCGGTTAACACCCGCTGGAAGGTGGCCGAGGTCCTCGACGCTGCCTGGGGGCACGCCGAGGTGACGGGACGACGGGTGTCCATCGAGTACGCCATGATCCGCGACGTCAACGACCAGGCCTGGCGCGCGGACCTGCTGGCCGAGCTGCTGAGGGGCCGGCTCGTGCACGTGAACCTCATCCCCCTCAACCCGACGCCGGGCAGCGAGTGGGACGCCAGCGCTCCGGCGGCCCAGCGGGAGTTCGTCCGGCGGCTGCGCGGTCGCGGGGTGGCCACGACGGTGCGCGACACGCGTGGTCGGGAGATCGCCGGCGCCTGCGGCCAGCTTGCAGCGGTGGACTGAGTCAGTCGCGCCAGGCGTTGCGACGCTTGAGCCTGCCCCGGATCAGCAGCAGCGCCATCACCGCGGCGACCCCGATCAGCCAGAGGTCCTCCACGTGGCCGATGTGGTTGCCGAAGATCATCAGCAGCAGCGACACCGTCGCGACCCAGCCGATGATCGGCGTGCTACGGCGCCACTCGTGATGCCAGCCCCAGTCCTCGGGCTGTTCGGGTGCGACGTCGGAGGGGCGGGCGGGCCCGGTGTCGTCGCCGGCATGCCGGGTGTCGGCCACGGATCTCCTCCTGGGTCGGGCGTGCGCTGTCGCTCGCGCAGACTAACGCCGGGCCCGGCGCCCGGGCGCGTCTGGGTCAGTCGTCGGGGTAGAGCTCGCGGACCGAGGGGCCGGGCTGGTGGCGCAGGACGGCAGCCGGCCCGGCCCGCACCGCGTCGGCGATCCGTTCCGGCTGGTAGGGGTTGATCTCGGCCGGCAGCCCGCCGGGGTCGAACCAGCCCACCCGCACCGCCTCCGGGCTCGGCCCCGGCTCACCGGCCAGCACCCGGCAGGTGAAGACCAGGACGGGGTCGCCGTCGGGGGAGCGGTCGTAGACGCCCGACAACCGGTCCACCTCGACGTCGAGCCCGACCTCCTCGCGGGTCTCCCGTACGGCGGCGTCCCACGGGGTCTCACCGGGCTCGACCGAGCCGCCGGGCAGATTCCAGATCGCCGGCCGGCGGCGCAACGCGAGCAGCACCCGCCCGTGCTCGTCGCGGATCACCGCGCTCACGCCCAGCGTGACCATGGCCGGCAGCCTCCCACGGGCACCGCCGCGACCTTCCGAACCGACTTTGCCTGTCGGGTGGCCCCGCACATCGGCCATCTCGGTCATGGTCGCGGCCAGCCGGCAGGCAAGGTCATCGGTGGCTTCGCGGCAGCGGGCGGGTGCGGTCCCCCGGGTGGGGGAGGATGAGCCGGTGAGCCAGCCGCGCGAGATCGTCCTGCTCGGGTCCACCGGATCCATCGGGCGGCAGGCGATCGAGGTCGCGCTCGCGGCGCCGGACCGGTTCCGCATCGTCGGGCTGGCCGGCGGGGGCGGCAACGTCGATCTCCTGGCCCGGCAGGCGCTGGAGCTCGCCGTGCATGTCGTGGCCGTGGCTCGGGCGACCGCCGCCCAGGACCTGCAGCTCGCCTTCTACGCCGCCGCCCGGTCCCGGGGCTACGCCGAGGGCCAGTTCTGCGTGCCCCGGATCCTGGCCGGTCCCGACGCGGCCACCGAGCTGGCCGGCTGGCCCTGCGACATCGTGCTCAACGGCATCACCGGGTCGATCGGCCTGGCTCCGACGCTGGCCGCTCTCGACGCCGGCCGGATCGTGGCGCTGGCCAACAAGGAGAGCTTGATCGCCGGCGGCTCGCTCGTCCTGGATCGTGCCAAGCCGGGGCAGCTCGTCCCCGTCGACTCCGAGCACTCCGCCCTCGCGCAGTGCCTGCGGTCGGGGACGGCGGCCGAGGTCCGCCGGCTGGTACTGACCGCCAGCGGGGGGCCGTTCCGCGGTCGCACCTACGCGGAACTGGGCGGCGTCACGGTAGCCGAGGCGATGGCACACCCGACCTGGGCCATGGGCCCGGTCATCACCGTCAACAGCGCGACCCTGGTGAACAAGGGACTGGAGGTGATCGAGGCGCACCTGCTCTTCGGCGTCCCGTACGACGCCATCGACGTGGTCGTGCACCCGCAGTCGATCGTGCACTCGATGGTGGAGTTCGTGGACGGTTCCACGATCGCACAGGCCAGCCCCCCGGACATGAAGCTGCCGATCGCCCTGGCGCTGGGCTGGCCGGACCGGGTCGACGGGGCCGCTAGCGCGATCGACTGGACCGCGGGCGCCCGGTGGGACTTCGAGCCGGTCGACGACGAGACGTTCCCGGCGATCCGGCTGGCCCGGGAAGTGGGCACCGCGGGCGGTTGCCTGCCGGCGGCCTTCAACGCCGCGAACGAGGAGGCGGTGGGCGCGTTCGTCGAGGGGGTGCTCCCGTTCACCGGCATCGTGGACGTCGTGCGTACCGTGGTGGACCAGGCCGCCGAGTCCGGTGCGTTCGGCCCGCCGCAGACCGTCGCGGACGTGCTCGCCGCCGAGTCCTGGGCGCGGGCACAGGCCGGCGCCGCGCTCGGGAGGCGCACAATGGGCCGGCCAGCCGGACGACGTGAGGAGCACCCGGGAGCGTGATGACCGCCGACGTACTTCCCGCCGCGGAGGCGGCGTGATGACCGTCCTCGGCATCCTGCTGTTCGTCGTGGGACTTGCCTTCTCCATCTGGTTCCACGAGCTGGGTCACTTCATCTGGGCCCGGCGGTTCGGGATGCGGGTCACCCAGTTCATGGTCGGTTTCGGCCCGACGTTGTGGTCCAAGCGGCTCGGGGAGACCGAGCACGGCATCAAGGCGGTCCCGCTCGGCGGCTACATCCGCATCGTCGGCATGATGCCCCCCGGCGAGGAGGACCTCACCGGCAAGAAGGTGGGCCGCCTGCGGCAGCTGGTCGAGGAGGTCCGCGGTGCCTCACTGCTGGACATCCGCCCCGAGGACGGGGACCGGGTCTTCTACCGCAAGCCCTGGTGGCAGCGCGTCATCGTGATGTCCGCCGGACCGGCGCACAACCTGGTCATGGCCTTCGTGCTTTTCACGATCATCCTGGTCGGCTTTGGTATCCCCGGTCCACCAACCACGACCGTGGACACCATCAGCGAGTGCGTCCTGCCGGTGACCGCCTCCCAGCAGGCCGACTGCGGCACCACGGTCAACCCCGAGGGCCAGTTGTGCGAGGCCGGACCGGACTGCGCGCTGCCGATCAGCAGCCCCGCCCGCGAGGCCGGCTTCCGGCCCGGCGATCGGATCGTGGCCATCGACGGACAACCGCGCGAGAGCTGGGACGCCGTACGCAATGTGATCCGGGACAACCCCGGCACGGCGCTGACGGTCACGGTGTTCCGAGACGGCGCCGAGGTCGACCTCACGGTCACGCCGCTCCCGAACCAGGTGTACGCCGACGACACCGGTGAATCACCGGAGACGGTGACCGTGGGCTTCCTCGGACTGGGCCCGACGCAGCCGTACGTCTCCCAGCCGATCACCTCCGTCCCCGGTCAGATGGGCAGCTTCATCGCCGAGGCGGCCGTGCGGTTGGCCGGGATCCCCGAACGGGTCCCGCAGCTGTTCCGGGCCGCCTTCCTGGGCGAGGAGCGTGACGTCCAGGGGCCGATCGGCGTGGTGGGGGTCGGCCGGATCTCCGGCGAGACCTTCGGCCTGCCGTCCTCCGAGGCCCCGGTCAAGGTGAAGATCCTCTTCTTCCTGGGCCTGCTGGCCAGCCTGAACATGGTGCTCTTCCTGTTCAACCTCGTGCCGCTCTATCCGCTGGACGGCGGCCACGTCGCGGGAGCGCTGTGGGAGAAGGGCCGCTCCGTCGTGGCGCGACTGCGCAAGAAACCGGACCCCGGGCCGTTCGACACCGCCCGGCTGATGCCCGTGGCCTACGTCGTGGCGAGTCTGTTCATCGTGCTGTCCGGGCTGCTGCTCGTGGCCGACATCGTCAACCCGATCACCCTGGAGCAACTGCAGTGACCTCCGTTGCGCTCGGTATGCCCGAGCTGCCTCCCCCCACCCTGGCGCCGCGCCGGGTCAGCCGGCAGATCTCGGTCGGGCGGGGTGACCGGGCGGTGCTGGTCGGCGGCGACGCGCCGATCTCCGTGCAGTCGATGACGACGACGAAGACCGCCGACATCAACGCCACCCTGCAGCAGATCGCCGAACTGACCGCGGCCGGCTGCCAGATCGTGCGTGTCGCCGTACCGGACACCGACGACGCCGACGCGCTGCCGGCCATCGCCGCGAAGTCCCAGATCCCGGTGATCGCCGACATCCACTTCCAGCCGCGCTACGTCTTCGCCGCGATCGAGGCCGGCTGCGCCGCGGTACGGGTCAATCCGGGCAACATCAAGAAGTTCGACGACAAGGTGGGCGAGATCGCCCGGGCCGCGGCCGACGCGCGGGTACCGATCCGGATCGGGGTCAACGCCGGCAGTCTGGACAAGCGGCTGCTGGAGAAGTACGGCAAGGCGACCCCGGAGGCGCTGGTCGAATCCGCGCTGTGGGAGTGCTCGCTGTTCGAAGAGCACGACTTTCGCGACATCAAGATCTCGGTGAAGCACCACGACCCGGTGGTCATGGTCCGGGCCTACGAGCTGCTTGCCGAGCGGTGCGACTACCCGCTGCACCTGGGTGTTACCGAGGCCGGCCCGACGTTCCAGGGGACCATCAAGTCCGCCGTGGCGTTCGGTGCGCTGCTCAGCCGGGGGATCGGCGACACGATCCGGGTGTCGCTGTCGGCGCCGCCGGTGGAGGAGGTCAAGGTCGGCCTGCAGATCCTGGAGTCGCTCAACCTGCGCAAGCGCGGTCTGGAGATCGTCTCCTGCCCGTCCTGCGGTCGTGCCCAGGTCGACGTCTACACCCTCGCCGAGCGGGTCACCGCCGGGCTGGAGGGCATGGAGGTGCCGCTGCGGGTGGCCGTCATGGGCTGCGTCGTCAACGGACCGGGTGAGGCGAGGGAGGCCGACCTGGGGGTCGCTTCCGGCAACGGCAAGGGGCAGATCTTCGTCAAGGGCGAGGTGATCAAGACCGTCCCGGAGTCCCAGATCGTGCAGACGCTGATCGAGCAGGCGATGCTGCTCGCCGACCAGATGGGCCGCGACACCGCGTCGGGCCCGCCCACCGTCGAGGTCGGCTGAGCTCATGACGCGCACCGTCCCCGGCCGGCGACTCGCCGATGCCCCGGCCTGTCGCGTGCTCGGCGATGCCGACCTGCCGGCCGTGCGCGGGCTGCTGGACGCCGACCCGGTGGCCGGCTGCCTGGTGGCCGCCCGGGTGGAGGCCGCGGGCCTGGACCCGCAGCGGCTCGGCGCCGAGTTGTGGGGCTACGGCGAAGGCGGCGGCGTACTCGAGGGAGTGTGCCTGGCCGGTCCGAACCTGGTGCCCCTGAGCGAGTCCCTCACGGCGCTGACCGCGTTTGCCCGGCGGGCCGCGGAGCAGGGCCGCCGATGCTCGTCGATCGTCGGACCGCAGGCGGCGGTCGCCCCGGTGTGGGCCGACCTCGCCGACCGGTGGGGCGCCGCCCGTGACGTGCGACCGGAGCAGCCGCTGATGAGCCTGTCCGGCCGGCCGCTGGTCGTCCCCGACACCGCGGTCCGGCCCGTCGAGGTGAGCGAGCTCGACCTGCTGCTGCCGGCCTGCGTGGCCATGTTCACCGAGGAGGTGGGCGTCTCGCCGATCGGGTCCGACGGTGGCAGTGGCTACCGGACCCGGGTTCGGGAGCTGATCACCGGCGGGCGGGCCTTCGCCCGGATCGAGGACGGCGAGGTCGTCTTCAAGGCCGAGCTCGGCGCGGTCTCGGCGGCCGTCTGCCAGATCCAGGGCGTGTGGGTCGCGCCCGCCCGGCGCGGCGAGGGCCTGACCGCCGGGGGGATGGCCGCGGTCGCGGCCCTGGCGATGGCCCGGGTCGCCCCGGTCGTCAGCCTCTACGTGAACCACTACAACGAGCCCGCGTTGCGGGCCTATCGCCGGGTCGGCTTCGACCAGGTGGGCACCTACATGAGCGTCCTGTTCTAGACCCCGGGAGTTCCGCGTGCATGTCGCCTCGGCCGGGCTCGTCGCCCTGCTCGTCTGCCTGACCGGGTGCACCGGCGACGACGACCCGGCCGACGCCGTCCGTGCCCTGGCCGGTGACTTCCTCACCGCCTGGACCGCGGGGGACTACGCCGAGGCCGGCGACGCGACCGACGACCCGGCCGGCACCGAGGAGCTGCTCACCCAGGCCGCGGGCTGGCTCGGCGTACCGGGACCGGCCGGCGCGGTGGACGACGTCACAGTGCAGGAGGACTCGGCCACGGCGGTGGTGACCTTGACCTGGCAGCCACCGGGGCTGCCGGCCTGGGAGTACGACGTCGAGCTGGGCGCGGCCCAGGATGGCGAGGGCGGCTGGCAGCTGCGCGCCGGCCCCGCCATCGTCCACCCCGCGCTCACCGAGGGCGAGGAAGTGCTGGTCACCCGCACCCTGCCGGAGCGGGCCAGCATCCTGAACGAGGTGGGCACGCCGCTGTTCACCGCCACGCCGATCGTCACCGTCGGGGTCGACCCGGGCAAGGTCACGGACCTGCCGCAGCTCGCCGGCACGCTGGCGCGGGTGCTGTCGGTGGATGCCGCGCAGGTGACCGCCGACGTGCAGGCCTCCGCCGCAGGCACGTTCGTGCCGGTCATCACCCTGCGTCGCGCGGACTACGACGCGGTCCGCGACGAGATCTACGACCTGCCCGGGACGGTGTTCCAGGAGGCGACCCGGCAGCTCGCACCGGACGCCCAGTTCGCCCGCGGCGTGCTCGGGCGGGTCGGGCCGGTCACCGCCGAGGTGGTCGAGGATTCCGACGGGCTGCTGCGGGCCGGTGACGAGGCCGGCCTGTCCGGGCTGCAGCAGGTCTACCAGGAGCAGCTGACCGGCACGCCCGGGATGACCGTCTCCACCGCGCGCGACGACCTGCCGGTCGAGCAACTCGTCGTGGTCGACCCGGTGCCGGGGGAGCCGGTGCGGACGACGCTGTCCTCGCCGATCCAGGTCGCCGCCGACCAGGCGGTGGCCACCCAGGAGCTGCCGGCGTACGTCGTGGCGGTCCGGCCGTCCACCGGGGAGATCCTCGCCGTCGCGGCCAACGACGCGGCGAACCCCGCCAATGCCCTGGTCGGTCAGTACCCGCCCGGCTCGACGTTCAAGATCGTGGTGGCCGCCGCGGTGCTCTCGGCCGGGATCGCCGAGCCCTCGACGATGCTTGCCTGCCCGGCCTCCAACACCGTCGACGGGCGCGAGTTCGAGAACGAGGACCGCTTCGACCTCGGCCAGGTCACCTTCACGACGGCCTTCGCCCAGTCCTGCAACAGCACGTTCACCGCCCTGGGCGGCCAGCTCCCCCCGGAGGCCTTCCCGGGGACGTCGGCGCAGTTCGGGATCGGCTCGGACTGGACCCTGCCGGAGGACACGAATACCGGGTCGGTGCCGGCGCCGGACTCCGCGGTCGGCCAGGCGGAGGACTCGATCGGCCAGGGTGACGTGCTGGTCAGCCCCTTCGGGATGGCCCTGGCCGCAGCAACTGTGGTCCAGGGCGTGACCCCCGTCCCGGTGCTCGTCCAGGACGCCGACCCGGCCGGGACGCCGCCGCCGGGCCCGGATCCGGCGGTCGTCGAGGCACTGCAGGGGCTGACCCGGGCGGTCGTCACCGAGGGGACGGCGACCGAGCTGGCCGACCAGCCGGGCACGGTCGGCGGCAAGACCGGT
>JAABUR0100007512.1_pt1 | contig 12873 bp, 12 predicted proteins | sample 5560091 | NCBI WGS metagenome assembly JAABUR01 (sample SAMN10711879, study PRJNA513375) | rock metagenome | isolation source: Antarctica rocks | place: Antarctica: Victoria Land, University Valley sud
TCGAGCCGCCAACACCCTCAATATCCCCCAATGCATTTGCTGAGTCAAACCTTCACCTTTTCCCATGATTTCTGGATCGTTGAAGTCGCCTCGGCCGGCTCGACAATTCGTGTCATAGAAAGTATCGAGCTCGAGCGCGTTTAGGGGGCGTTCGGGTGGGGTGACGGATTGACCGAAGGTGAGGTGACGGATCGACGTGCCAAGCGAATCGCCGCCGAGAGGGGTTGAAAGCGTCACCCCAGCGATGACGGTCGGAAATACGAGGTAGAATGATTATTTTGAAAGTCAGTTTATGATTTTTATTTTCAGTCAATATCAATGTAAAACAAAAATTTCAACAAGATGATTTGACTCAAGCACATTATAAAATGAATCATTCATGATTCATGATACAATGAAGTGATTCATATGCATCTTAAAACTTGAATCATTGTAATCATGATAACTTTTATATAAATGCTTATTTTGAGCATACTTGCATTCTTCATAATTATTATGCACTTGAATAATAATTTCAGCTGTCATGTGTTGATCATTTTTATCTACGCTGAGTTACAACTTATTTTCATTTTCATGATAGTTTGAAGAAATTTTCACTCATTTACAATTTCGTTGAAACAAAGCAGACTCTGATGAAAAAAGACTTCAATGATCATATGTGATATAATGCTTAGTAGCTTTTTTCTTCTAATCATCTTCATCTGCTTTGCAAAAATATTAATGCAAATTATGAGTTTTTATTGAAATTATCTTTGTGACATATCAGCTCATTATTGACTTTATTTTTATGAAACTTTCGTTTCACTCATCTTGAATACTCAAGACAAAAGAAATGTAAATCATGATTAAATTATTATAAACTTTATTTTGATGATATTGATGATCATCATTTGCTATGTTAAATGATGATATCAACATTATTTAAAAAAAGCTTTTATAAAGCATATTGAAGCTTTATTCAAGAAAATATAAACAGTTCAAACAACTTTAAAAGAAGAATAATGAAGATTTTAATGCAGTGAATCAATGATTTCTACATGCACGTAAATTATACTGAAATAATTCTCAAGTCTTTGTCAAATGTTGCATCAAATGATCAGTAATCATTTGATTGAACATCAAAATTTTTCATTTATCTGTTTATTTATATATATTTGCATACATAAATATCTGCATACTTACATTACTTATTTGCATTTGTCAATATTTACATTGTATGCAATTTACTATATCAATATTTATTTATTTTTACATCATTTTTCATGTTTCAACTAATTTATATTCACTATGTTCATAATCATATCATTGATGAATTCTTTAATTTTAATTCAACATATGTTTTAAATCTTTCTTCTTAATACTAATATATTATACATATGATTGCATTTGTTCTTGATGTTCATTAAAAATCAAACGTGTCTGCATGAGTTTTAAATAAAAAAAAGAGAATGAAACAATAAATATTCATTGAATTATTGAAACAAACTATAATCAATAACTTCTTCTTTCTTTTCTTCAAAATATAAACTTTCTTTTGTTAATTTCATTGCATCTTCAACTCATTTTTCTTCATCATTATTATTATTACAGTTTTAAAGATCATGATTCTCATGATATCAAAAATCATTATATCAATATTAAACTTTTTTGCAAATTAATTTTGCAATTCAATCATCAGCAGCAAATTCATTGCATACACATGCAATAACTTGCTAGTATCAATATCATTGCTTGAGATCAATAATGCTTTTGAGATTTTCTTGATGAGAACATTGAAGACAATGATGCTGATCATGATGAGAAAAGAGACAACGTTGAAGAGAATAAAATATTCGATGATTTTTTCATTTGTGATGTTATATTGAGAAATCTCGTTGAGACTCATTTGATGAAGATGATGATAAATGAAATAATGAAGAAAGTAAAGAAGATTGATATTCTTTGCATGCATTGCAATGAAAGTTTCAAGCTCAACTATCATTTATTTTGTCTTTTGCATTTCAAAGATGTTGAGACTAAAGTTACAATATTTCTTTAACAGCATCTGAAATTCTTTCTATCAAATCAACATCAAAAATTCTGCAGTCGTAAATTCTTTCTTAAAATATTTATTTTCAGCAATCATGTCTTTCAATTTCATTCAGTCGAGATTTAGTAATACTGCTTTTTGTCTTAAGATGAGATAATAATTGATAAAAATGTTCATGTAAATGTTTTCAACTGTGTAAATGACTTGATTGTTGAAGTCAAGAATGTTGATTATGAAGAAAAGAAGAATAAAAAAGTTGAGAGTTGAAGAAAGAAGAAAGAAGAATGAAAAGATTGTGAAAGTTGAGAGTTTTGAATGCAATGATGTTTATTCAGTTTGCATGAAACATTTTTTTAAAAATATCATCTTTCAAAATCATGATGTCTTGTATGCAATCTTTGATGAGCAACATGATGATTGCACAGATCATTAAAATGATTGATAATGTTTTTTTTGCAATTATGTTGCAGACGAGTGTTTTGATATGAATGTCTTGACTTTGCAATTCTTCAAGAAGAATGAATGCAGTTTTGACATATGATTTGAATCTGAAGAGTAATATGAGATTTCTTGCATCTTTAAAAGTCATTCAGCATGCAAAGCTTTGATCAAGATTTTTGAAATCTTCTGTAATCACATAAATTGCATTTGCATTGAAGTGATAAATGAGTTTTGTGTCAAGAACAGTTTGTGATCATCAAAGTTAATCTGAAGAAATTACATAAAGTTAGTTTTGAAAAAAATATGAACATTAATGATGACTAAATTCATCTTTCTCATTTTTACAATGATTTTCTCAATGTTCTTTTCTCTTTGCATATATTGAAACATCTGCTTCATCTTTGAAACAAAATAAACATGCAACAACTTTGCTGCATACAATTTCTTCTTCTTTCTCAAATTCATTACAGCTACTAATGATTTATGAAAAAGACTCAATCACTTCATAAACATAGCAGCTGCGTTGATGATGTCAAAAGAAACATTTTTCTTGAAGAGAAACATTAACAGCTTGACATAAGAATCAATGTTTTTCTTGTCGATTTCAACAAAGCAATCATAGAGCATCATACATTCTCATGTCGCGACTAAAAGCTCATCTGATAGCGAATTCAAAGTGACGTTCACATTGCATTCATTCATCATGCACATAATGTCTTGAACAAATGTTACGTTTTTGCTGTAGAAGATGTGATTTTCAAGTATATTGTAAATGTTCATGATCACTTTCTTCTTTTCTTCAAAGTCAATGATAACATAAATCTCAGCATTCAAATACTGTGTGATATGAATAGTTAATTGTTTCATTTCTTCAAATGTAAAATGTATAAGAATTGATTCTTTCTTCTTAAGTCACGTAAATTCTACTAACAAATATCATGTCATGACATAATGTAATGATCAGATTTATTAAATGAATAGATGAGATTTATAAGAATGATATGACAATGTGATATTTTAAGCAGACACAGAATGAATATATATTATAATAGAGCTAATTATTAAGAAGCTCTCGATAACTTAAGAAGATCAATCAACTGTAGAAAGTTTGTCAAGCATTGCTCAATTGAACACAACATAATTCATGACATATTAAGTTAAAGATATGATGTAGTTTAAATGATGTTTTAACAAAGTCATAAAGTTTCAAAGCTAATTCAAATCTGATTTTCAACTCAGCTTCTGATTCTAGTCTCTGATTTAATTTTTATATATTAATTCATCATGATAATTGTCTTTTTTTCTGAGTGAGTTTATTTTCAATCTCAATAATTAATGTTTTTGTTTACTCTGATAAATAATGATGTGCACTCATTGATTCATTTTAGAAGCTTTCAATAAAAATCTTGAAATTTTTGTGAAAAAATAAGAAAAAGAAAAACTTTCAATTGAATGACAATTCATCTTCAATTATAATGTGTGTAGATAACATTATAAATAGTATATGTGATGTGTAATTGATGTAAATGACAGTCATGATGATGTGTAGATAGTACATAAGCATTATTTATTTTTCAAGTAAATGATGTTGTTGAAACGATAAAGCATAAACAAGAATGAATAATAATTGTTGATTTGTTTATTGCTCTTTCAGTTTTTCTCAACTTTTTATTTTCTTCAACTTCATTTTTTTTCAATCATGATTGTATTTTTATCATTATATGATTACTTTTGACAGATTTTAGTATATCTGTATAGTAAAAGTAAGAGATTTAGATCATGAGTCATGAATGCACAGCGATGCTTAAAGAAAATCATAAGATGATGAAGTCAACTGATGCTTGAATCAAGATCATTTTGAAAGTAAGTGATGTTACAACTTGAGATTTCACGACTATTACTGCAACTAACAGTATCATAAGTTCGTTCAAAAAACATTAATCAGACATGATGATCATGATGTTGCTGATGTTGTTGATGCTGAATTATTCATGATGATGCAGATGTTGTCAAATTCTGATTGAAAGTTTATTACTTCTACTATTCAAACTTTTAAGTATGTCTCAGTTATTGAAGAGAAAATTCAAGAAACAATAAGAAAAGAAATAATCATTGACACTTCGTCAATGATCTTGTTGAATTCACAGACTTCGCGAAATCAAAGAATGATGATGAGATTTGTTTATTCAACTTCTTGATGTTGTTACTGATGCTTTTCAGCTGTCAATTGTGAGAATAAGCGAAAGAAATACTGCTGATTTTGAAGTTTTAAATAAAATGATTTGTATAAAGTATGCTTGAGTTTTACACATCAAGAATAAAGCATCATTGTATGATGTCATCTTTCAAAAGAAAACTATGTACAAGAAGTATGTTTGCTGTGCGAATAATGAAAATTTCTGTATTGCAATGAGTATACTTATCTGATACATTTGCTAAATGCTTATGATTCAATGCTTAGATTCTCGACATCTGCATTTCAACTGTCAATAAATTCTTTCATTTACAAAATATTCATGATAATGCAATTAAGAATGAAGAAGAGAACATCACTTTAGAAACATTTACTGCTCATCAGAAAATTCTTTACAAGAAGTTAATAACAACAACTCATGTGAAGAATCATTTCAAAGAGACTTATAAATTTAAGTCTTTAAAGATTCAAAAGCTCATTCTCAAAAAGATGATGATTATCAATGATATTATTAAAGAAATTCTGAATGTAAAGTGCTTTGCAATACATTCAATCTCAATTATATATTATTTTGTTAACATTTTTAATTGTTTTAATATATTTTAGTACAATTTGTCATCTTTCAAATCTTTGTCTTCACGTTTCAATGTAAATCTGACAATGAGAAAAAAGAAAAAGTTTATGATCTTGTCTCATGTGAAAGATGTTTGATGAAGTGATGATTGCATGATGTTTGTTGTGTTGTGATGATTGCGCTTTCTTGTTGAGTGCATTTGAGTGTCTTTGCGCTTTTTTTCTTCTGTCTGTTGATTTACATATGTGATCATTTCATTAGAGAGCGAAATTATCATAATACAGTGATTCTTTTTTTCTAATAATGAGTTTATGTCTGAAAGTGAGTGATTATACTTTTCGCTCATGTTTTAGTCTTGTTTTGAAAGCTTTTATAAGTTTCAAGACATCTTTCATATTTTCACTCAATATTCATTGATCATATTCAATGAGATATTCTTTTCATTGTATCTTATAATATAAAATTCTTTTTCTTTTTTGCTTCTGTAAAATCTTTTCTATCTTTCATTCTTACTCATCATCAATAAGCTTGAATATGAGATAATCAAGTATAAAGTCATCGTTTAGTCTATGATTATACAACTTTAAAAGAAATACATGAAAGACAAAATGAACTTTATAAATGATTGAAAGATTAAGATGATACATCTGCTTATTTATGAGTTCTTGTATACAAAAGAACTTTATCATTTTATTTGATAACTTCTTGCTCAACTTCTTTTGCTTCAGATTTTTTGCTGATAACATGATTAAATCATCAACATTAAAAAACTTAAACTTATGTTTTCAATTATAGTACTTTGTCTGAACATCAATTACGTTTTATTATCATTTCATTAACGTGTTTTGCATGTCTTGCAACATTTTAACATGTTCTTTTGCTGCTGATACTTCTTCTTTCATAACATCATTCTTGATGTGTATGTCAAAGATTGACTTATAATCATACATGACTTTAAAGAGATTATAGCTCAATGAAGAGTGCTTTATCTGATGATACGCGAACTCAACTACAAGTAAAAGCGTAGCTTAGTCATCTTGCTTTTCTGAATAATATACTCATAAATAATGTTTCAGCGTTTGATTCTGTTGTTCTGTTTGATTGTTTATTTGCGAATGAAAGATGATACTTAGTCATCGTTTCATCTTGACATGATAGCAGATCTTTGATCAAAATGCATTGATAAATAAACTATCTTTATCAATAATTATATCATTCAATACTTCATATCTTAAAGCAATCTTCTTGAAGAACAACTTTGCTAACTTTATGACAGTCAGAGTTTTCTTCGTTGACAGATAATGTATCATCTTCATGTAGTGATTGATTATCATAAGAATAAAGTCATACATAACTTTTTTTCATTTACTAGATGACAGATCTGTTATGAAATTCATAGTGATTTCTTTTCATGAATTTGTGAATCGAAGTAATGATTTCAACTTGTCATATGATAAATGATGTTTCAATTTTACTCTTTGACAAATGTCACAAGTATTTATATACTTTTTGACATTCTTAATCATACTTTTTCAGTAATATTTGCAATTTAATAGCTCACTGATCTTGTCAACATCAAAATGCTTCGCTAACAAGTTATGATGATGATGTTTCAATAATTCTTCTCTGACAGAAAGATCTTCTGAAACATACAATGATTTGTTGTATTCTATTATTTCTTGATTATTTAATGTTCAAGCTTTGATATCACTCTTTCATATATTCATCGTTTTATCTGCTTTTAATCTTACAGTAAATTCATCTTTTTGCTGTAAGATCTTGATGAGTTCAACTATGAATTTACTATTGAAGTTGTATATTGTTTCATGAATAATCAATACTCTGACAATTGCATGTGAAATGAGTTGTTTGCAATCAACAGTTTCAACAACAGAATTAAGTTGTTTCTCAGCTACATTGTGATTTCTATGAGTTGATGTTTCAACATCTGTGCTTCTTAAAGTTGTTGATTCAAATTGAGAAATTTTATTTCTTGAGAAATGTACTTCATCTAGATGCATTTTCTGCACTGTTAAAATCATGATTCTCTGCAGCATACTTCTGACATGCATTGCTGAATACATACTCATGTTTTCACTGACACTGTGAACAGACATCTTCTCAACTTCATTAATCACTCATGTATAGTAGATTTCATCTTGCAATCTGCTTTTGACATGTTTTGCTGAATATCTTCGTTCACTGACATTGTGAATGAATATCTTCTCAACATCATTAATCACTTATGTTCATCAGTGAATTTCATCTTGCAGTCTGCTCTCAACATGTTCTGCTGAATATCTGTTTATATTTATACTGTGAACGAACGTCTTCTCAACATCGTTAATTACTTGTATACAGTATAATTCTCTGATTGCTATGAATATGAAACTATTTAAGCTTTCTATTCTAGTCAGCTTTCATTGCAGAATGAGCAGCAAATGATTTGCAAAAATGTTCTCATTCTTATAATCAGATTGTCTTGATGATGCATTGATCAAGTTTGTTTTCTCTGATCTATATGTTATTTCAAAGTTGCAGATCAACAATCTCATGATTCATCTGACTTATTTTTCGTTTAACTTTCATATGTTCATAAAATTCTTCAGATTATTATGATCAGTCAGAACTTCAACAGTATGATAATTGTCTTTCACATAATGTCGTCAGTGTTTAAACATCGTTACTATGACTAAAAGTTTCTGATCATGTATTTCATAGTTTCTTTCAACGTCTATCATCATTCTGAATCAGAATGCAATTGAATGTCATTGATCTTTGTCATTTAACTGAGATAAAATACTTGCGACTGCATAATTAAACATGTTGATCTCGATGCATATATGTTGCTCTGAGTCAAAGTGTCTTAGTATAAACGTTTTCATAAAGACGTCGCGAAGCTGATTAAAAGCTTGTTTCGCTTCGTTTGATCATATGAATGAGTTCATTTTTACATCTTTTACACTATCTTTCAACAGTTCTGTTAAAGACTTTGCTATCTGAGAGTAATAATGTATAAAACATCGATAGAAATTGACAAATCTCAAAAAAAATTTGTTTTTCTTGATATATTTGTGATCTGAATCACGTTTTGATGATGTCTACTTTACTTGAATTCATCGAAATGTTCTTGATGAATATAATAAATTCTAAAAAGTTCACTTTAGTGATGAAGATTTTGCACTTCTTCAAGCTAGCATATAGCTTGAACTTTCTTAATCTTTTGAGAATCTGCTTCACATGATTTATGTGATCAGTCTTCTTTACAAAGAAGATTAGAATGTCATTTAAATAAATAACATAAAAGTTGTTTAAAAGCTTTGTCAAAATCTTATTAATATAAGTCTGAAAGATGACAGATGCATTGATTAAATTAAATGACATGATCATATATTTGAAGTGATCATAATGAGTATGAAACATCATTTTTCACTCATCTTCATGTTGAATTCTGAGATGATGATAGACATTCTTCAAATTTAACTTAGTGAACTGCTTAACTTTATTGAGTTTGTCTAAAGTTTTACTAATTAAAGACAGTGAATGATGATTTTTGACAATGATCTTATTCAGATTTCGATAGTTCATGTATAAATGAAAACTATCATTCTTTTTGAGAATGAATAGAATAAATGCATCAGTTGAACTGATGAAGTGCTTAATTCATTCTTTCGCTAAAACATTGTTTAAATACTGTCTCAGAGTCGTTAACTCTGTGTTCAACAGATTATACAACAATTCATACGATGACTTTGCAGTGATTCTGATTGCATGATTGTGATCTTTATGCAAAGACAGTTTATCTGCATTCTTTGTCAAAAATACATCTTTGTACTCTTTCAATTCAATGAATAAAGTTTGTGTTTTAAGCGCATTTGTGATACGACTTGTTGCATTATTCATTGCTTTCACTTGATATTCAATGATCAACTTCTTGAGAATGTTGATTATGACAAAAGCATATACAATAAACTCATCTTATAAAGCTTCTGCAAATGCTTGTGCAAAGAACAACTCAAATGCGTGTTTATTTACGTTGAAACATCATGTTCTTGCAATCATGTTTATTCAAATATGCTTAAATTGCATACTCAATATACTTAAGATCAAGAAAGATTCTTTCTTGTCAATAGCATAAAAGATACTTATATCTTTTTTCTTTATGTTTCAACTATCTCTCAGTCAATAACACATTTTATAGATGTCATAACAATAGACATTCTGATCATTCATTCAGATAAATTTTGAGAAATCAATGTTTAGCAATGACATATCTTGCTTGATAACAAAACGTTGACTAATCACGTTCATCTTGACATCAATATTTATATGAATCTTCATTTCTGTCTTCTGATTTCTCTGAATTACATGCTCTTTATATATAAGAGTCTTTACGAAGAGAATTTCTTGTTTTTTTCTCAATGATTTAAAGCGTTCATCAAGAGCTTGTCTTTTTTCAAAATCTTGAAATGATTCACATATGACATTGAATCAATGAATACTCAATTTACATCAGATTCTTTTGATTTATTCTTAATCTTTTCATCTTTACAATCAGTAAAGTAATGATTTTTTTGATTGCACATATAGCATGTTATATTGAATAAATTCTTGCTATAATGTGACGAAGCATATGAACTTTTCTTCGATGAAGAGTTTAATCTGATTGATTGATGAGATTTCTTTCACTTTGAATGAATCTTCTTGTTGACTTTATCTTGATCATGAAAGTTCTCGTCTCAAGATCATTTTGACAACAAAATGTGTTCTTTTCGCAGATTTGTTTTCAATCAAGCGACAAGATCAATTAACGCATTTCATGTGATAGAAATCAACTGCAAATTAGTAATGATCACATGCAGCTCAGATCTCAACTTGATGAATAAATGAGCTCACTTATGCTCATCACTATACAACGAAAGTTGATGTTTCAGAGTGCTCAGATGAGTTGCAAACATTTGTATCATTTGATCTGAACGTTGCAATGCATTTGCATACTGCTGAGTCATGTTTATGTCTCAATTCATTGAATCTTTGATTAGATTCAGAAGAAAGTTAATAAAATTAAATTACATTTGCTGAGTTACAAACATAGTCTTTTCATGATTGAATCAAAGTTTCTTTGATTCATTCTTCAGATAAATCATGCAGTACAAAATCTTTTTCTCATCACTTTCAAAATGTCAAGAAGTATTTCAAAATAAGATTTTGATGTCGTGAATTCACTCTTTATGTTCTCTTATGATTTTATCATGATACTTCTTTAAAAACATTGAAGATCTTCACTTCTGCAAAATAATTTTGTGATGATTTCGTTTTGTCATCGTTGACACTATGAAGACAATGCGTAGATCGTTTAAGTTCTTTATGAAAACTCAAGTGAAAGTCTGATGACTTTTCTTCGTTGTTTCAATGACTAACAGAGTCTCAATCTTTGATCAAATAACTGTTAACTTCTGTTTCTTTTGCAGTTCATCACATTGAAGCATTGCTCATGTCAGCTGTTTATCAATATCAAGAGAGAGTTCATTTTCTGCTTCTTCACTTTCTGATTTTGTTATGCAACGTTCATTTTCTGATATGATGTCTTGTAAGATTGAGATGTCATCGTTTTAACTCTGTTGCAATTGCGTTGCTGTTGTCATGCTTGAATATCAGATCATCATCTTTAAGAAGAGTTTGAAATAATTAAAACTGTGATGATCAGATTTACTAAATGAATAAATGAAATCTATAAGAGTGATATGACAATGTGATATTTTAAGCAGACACAGAATGAGTATATATTATGATAGAGCTAATTATTAAGAAGCTCTCAATAACTCAAGAGAATCAATCGACTATAGAGAGTTTGTCAAGCATTGCTCAGTTGAGCACGACATAACTCATGACATATTAAGTCGAAGATATAACGTAGTCTAAATGATGTCTTGACAAAGTTATAAAGTTTCAGAGCTAACTCAGATCTGATCTTTGACTCAGTCTCTGACTCTAGTCTCTGATCTAATTTCTATGTGTCAATTCATCATGATACATAAGTAATTAACAAAGTCGTTGCTTGAACAAAAGAGAGCTCATCTGAAATTTTGATGACTAATTGTGCATCACATCAAGTGTACATTTTGAAGTAACTCAGCATTTCTTTGCATACTCTGTCATCTGATTGAAGATCGCAATCGAATTCTCTTACTCGTGTCATGATGTCAGCGAATTCGTCGTTTAGTGTGCTTTTCTTCACGCGTTTCAGAACGATGAGACAGTTCATGAAATTTACTTCAACGAATTTAACTTCAAGTTTGACTTCGTAAGCTTCAAGCGACTTCATGCAATTTGTGTTCTCGATGAACTGCAAAGAGTCGAGCAAACTCAAGATAGCTATGATCAGCTTGAGTGATGAGCTCTGTTCAAATTCGATAATCTTATGTTTTTGAAGACTTATTTTAGCATGAAGATCAATGTTCATGTCGTTGACTTTGACTAGTCGATTGATATGCATTATTTTATCACGCTCGATGTACTCAAGCTCACAATTGTTCAACGAATTGAAAGTAGTGATTTTGAAAATCTTCAGAATTCTCTTCGCTTGCGATTTGATGACATTCACTTGACTCTCAAGAATCATGATGATGAATTTGAGTTTAATATTCTTTAAGCGAAGAACTCTAGCAAGATCAGTCATCATATCATAGTCTGACGTCGTTTTTGAAGATTTTTCTTCTTCGACAGTCACTCAAAGTAGTTGTTGAGCTGAGAAGAGTATCTTTTGTAAGTTTTCATAGCTCTTAATGTTCATATCTCGAATGAACGGCTTCTCAATCTCTAGAAGAAGAATGTAGATGTTCTCATCTCTCTTTTCCGTCGAAGCCGCCTCATGAATCGAAACAATGTCGCAGTTTGTATTCTTCGTAAGGCCTAGACAGACCTTGACCTCATGAGCAAGAGCGTTCTGCGCAAAAGAGCCAACCTCAACAACAAGCTTGACCTTGCTTTTTGGCTGAACCTCGGCCGTATCCTCAACAGCTGTAGAGACAATGATACTCATCTCATGGCATGACCGATCTTGATAATCCTGAAAGACTAGATCTGTCCCAGAGAATTCGGTTTGCGAAAGGACCTCATGCCACTGTGCTTCCGTGATACATGAACTTCATTCTCGGTAGAGCTCATCACCTTTTCGATATGTTAGCACTCGAATGGATAGAAAGTGGGTTAAGACTTACTGAGCCACCAGCCACGAAGCAATTCAAACACGAATCCTGCCCTGATAATGTCGGGTCGAGTGATCTCGAACATTACGAGTTTACCACCACTATTAGTATTAGTAAGAATTCTCTGTCGCCTCAACATTGATACTCACGGTTTCAGTAATTTGCGCATGTTCTGCATGGTCACACTCAGATCTCGCGTGGCATGTAGTACCTACCCAAGGTTAGCTTGTTGAACGAGCCAGTCTTTAGAAGGTGTGACTTACGCTAGAGGCAACTAGTAGATCGTAGGTCCCCAACTCCAAACCCTGCTCGAGCGGATCACCTTCAATATTCAAAGATTTAAACTCCATTCTCTCATGGCGACACCCGAAAGTCTTCTCGCCTTTCTCGAAAAATGACGTTGAGATATCAGTGAAGTCATACTGAG
>JAABUR0100007515.1_pt1 | contig 12871 bp, 15 predicted proteins | sample 5560091 | NCBI WGS metagenome assembly JAABUR01 (sample SAMN10711879, study PRJNA513375) | rock metagenome | isolation source: Antarctica rocks | place: Antarctica: Victoria Land, University Valley sud
TCGACAACGACGGCGATGTTGTATGCGCCACCGAGCCTATCGTAGAGCGTGGGTTCGACCTGGTCCTGCATATTCACTCCCCCTTTCCAGCAAACACACCAACACCTGCTCGTAGATCGCCGGTAGCCTCTCGTCTCTCACTTAGAGCTTCTGCCAACGGGCGAGTTGCGCACGTGTCAACGGTTATGGTTCGGACGTTTCCATCTCCGCATAGGTCCATCTCTTCACCTTGTCGAACTCTAGGCTTTCGGGGGCGAAACCGATACGGGTACTACCCACCGACTACCCACCGAGTTGCGTCACACCTGGCCAGGGTACAAAATGCAGAAAGGTGGAACTTTCATGAACGTGCAGCGATCCCGTACATTCGCATCTGTGCTCAAGCGCCACAGGGACGCCGCAGCCCTGACGCAGGAGGAACTGGCTAGGCAAGCCAGGCTAGGCGTGCGCACGATCAGCAACCCCGAGCGCGGCGTCAACAAGGCGCCCTACCGCAGCACCGTACGGCAGCTTGCTGATGCCCTGGAACTCTCCGGAGGGGATCGCGGCGAGTTTCAGGCTTCCGCCCTTCACCCGGTGGAGCAATCCTGGTGCGGCGACCAGGCGGTGAACCGGGCGGTGATCGGGCTCAACTTCGCCGTCAACTTCCTGCGTGAAGACGCGGCCAGGGATGCAAACACTCCCCTGGAAGTGATGGTCAGGCAGATCGACTACCTCGTAGGGCGGGCCGGTATCGACAGGGTCGGTTTCGGCTCCGACTTCGATGGGGTTTTGATCCCAAATGGGATAGGTGACGTGTCTGGTCTGCCAAAGCTGATGTCGGCCCTCAGAGACCGGGGCTACGACGACCAGGCGCTCAGTAAGCTGGCTCACGAGAACTGGCTCCGAGTCCTGCGCAAAACCTGGGGCGAATAGAAATCAGGTGATGTGAACTCCATTCTCCGATTTCGATAAGAACGAAACGCTGGCTAGAAAGTTCCCCAGTCCTGCTTGCCTGGAATGTAGTAGCTCGGGCAGATGAACCGGAAGGCATAGGCGATCCTCTGCGCCCGCGCCAGTTCTGCCTGGGATTTTGCATGCGCGGCGGCGAGTTCGGGGCCGAAGACCTCGTCGAAGTACTCTGTGGCCGCCTGTTTACGGTCGCCTTCGGTGGCGTACTCGGTCCTTATGGTCCAGTTCGCCTGGATCTAGCCAGTGTCCACCGCAATTGGGGCATTCGTCCACAACGACCTGGCGCTTCACGCTGAAGAAGTGGCGCATCATCACCACGTCGTGGCATTTCGGGCAGTGGAGACGCTTGCTCAGGTCCACTTTCAGAGTCTGGTCGCGGTCTACTTCGAGGAGGCTCTCCCCCGCCGATTCGTGGGTTTCGTCGACCCGCATCAACTCGTAGCGGTCCAGCCAGATGCCGCCGCATCCCCCCGCGCACACGTCCACGGTGATCCCACCATTGGTCTTGGTGGTCATCGCGTTACCGCAGACCGGACACTCCATCCCGCGCCTCCCCTGTCTCTCATCTGTGTCAATCCTATACTCACGTAATGCCCGTGGGGTTCCATCCCAGACGAGCAAGGAGAACACCTGTCATGGCGGCTGTGGCGCCCCAGATCTCCCGCCGCTTCCCCGAGTCCGGCTCGACGGAGAAGACCGGCACTTCGTACTCGCGGCCTTCGCGGGTCCGGATCACCTTCCGAAGAGTGTCGGGGGCCATCAAGTGCTCCAGGGGAACGGTGAAGATCTCCTCCACCTCCTCGGGGTCGAGGACCATCTCCGCCCCGGGTGGCAGGAGGCCGACGAACGGGCTCACCCGGAAGTTGGACGGCGGGATGTACATTTCCTCCAGCTCCCCGATCACCTCCACTAGACTCGGCCTCAGTTCTATCTCCTCTTCTGCCTCGCGCAAAGCGGTAGCCAGCAGCGAATCGTCGTCCGGCTCGTGACCACCTCCGGGAAAGGAGATCTGACCGGCGTGGTCGTTCAGGTGTGCCTTCCTCACCGTGTACACAAGCCGCGCCCCCTTCGGCTCCATGAGCACGGGCACGAGCACGGCCGCCCGCCGCGAAACGACATCCGGCGATAGTACCCTGGAACGGCGCTCTCCGGTCTCGATGTCTACCGGCGAAAAACCCTCGTACACCTCGCGCCAGTTCGGAAGCGGGCGGGGAACGGCCTCCCGCAACCTCGCCACTAGTTCTTCGGAAGAGTAGCCCTCCCCCGCTGGCCTTCGCTGTCCTTCGGCATCCTCCACACTACTAATGATACTGTTCCTGACGGGGGCTGATGGTCTGATCTCTGTAGAAATTCGGTAGCGGGCTGCGGACGACGGGAGCCGTCGTTCGCGCGGCAAATGGCGCGTACCTATGCCTTGCCACCAGGAGAACAACTCCGTTCTAGTAATGTGTGATACAATTCTATCGTTGTCGCTGTACCTCTAGCAGGAGGTAAGGACCGATGAATAGGAAAGCCCCCTAACCAGCCGCAAACTCTGGCGTTGTGGCACGACCAGCGTTTGTTGCACGGGCTGGCGATCGCCGACTCTTTACTGGAGCGGCTTCGCCAGCCCGAATATTTTTGTATCCAGGGATCTCATCATCCTGGTGCATGGATAAGGAGAAGATCATACACGAGAAGCAAAAAGTAGCCGACATGGCGACGGAGGTTCTGTCCCGCCAGGCGAAGACGCGTACGGAACAGACAGGAGAAACGTTCACGGTGGCGTTCGAGGCCGTCGCGGAGACCGAGGCTGGACGGAAGCTTGTGGAGCTGCGCGATGGTCCGCACCGCAAGGAGAGAGCGGCCCGGTGGCAGGAGGACCTGGCGCTAGAGCGGGAGAAGGAACGGAAACGGGCGCGAAAAGGAGAGGAACGTTGTCGGGCCCGGCTGGCCGCCTGGGAGCGGTTCATGCGGACGGAAGCGCGAGAGATAGAGCTGCGCAAAACCGGACAGCTCGCAGAGCTGCTCGGCGAGGCGCTGCCTGGGGAGCCAGCGGAGGCGTTGCGGAGGCTGGCTTCCGAGGACCGGAGGCAGGCAGAGGAAGGATTGGTTGCCTTGATGAGCAACGGAAGCATCGCCTACAAGCGACTGGTAGATCTCTCCGAATCCGACATGCCGGCCAGGAGCGCGGCCATCAGGTTGCGAACGACGTGGCTCAAGGAACGACACGACGGTTGGCTCAGCCGGGATATGGATCACTAGCAGGTACAGCGCCGAATCCATGCCAAGTCGAACATAACCGAAGGCGCCTTCCGATACGAAGTTCACGTAACGTCCCAGGGTCGTACCGGACGAACGAGGGTTCAGCGGTTAGTGAACTGGCGACCCGTCAATCAGCGGACGGTTCGTCGCCCTGGCGTTGGCCCAGTTCCCTATCGAGGAGGAACAGCGCCTCGTTGCTGCCGCCTACCATCTTCAGCGTCTCGACCACGTCGCCCGCGTTCTTCTCTTCCTCGACCTGTTCGGTCACGAACCATTGCAGGAAAGTCTGGCTCGCGTAGTCTCGCTCCTCCATCGCAAGCGCGTAGAGGTCGTTGATCATGGCTGTCACCTTGCGTTCGTGCTCGAGCGCGCCCTCGAACACTTCGAGGGGCGACCCGAACTCGACCCTCGGTCCTTCGATTGCCTTCAACTCGACGTTGCCGTCACGCTCCAGGATGAAGTCGTAGAACTTCATCGCGTGCTCGTTCTCTTCCTGGGCCTGCGCGCGCATCCACTGCGCGGAACCAGGCAAGTTCGCCGACTCGCAATACGCCGCCATCGAGAGGTACTGGTAGGCAGAGAAGAACTCGTTCTTGATCTGCTCGTTCATAGCGTCCTGGATCTTCCCGCCTAGCATCATCCACTCCTTCGCGTCTCGCTCCATTTCCACCCGCTACTATAACGGTTCCTGGGAAATATCCACCGCACAAACGAAAAGAGGGGCTCCGAAGAGCCCCTCCCTCGGAATTAGCTCCGGTCTTCGCTACGGTGTCGTGTCCGCGTACGCGCCCCCGTAGATATCCGTGTTACCGAACGACTGCGTAGTGCCCTGTGGGCACTGGTTGTTAGGCGCCGGGCGAATATCGTCGGACGGGGCGTTGGGCAACTCGCCCGATTCTTCGAGGTCTTCCTTCTCATCACCCACGATCGGCCCAGTGGCGCCGCTGTTCACATCCTCGACGAAAGCCTGACGGTAGCTGTCCATGGCCGGACAGTCCGCGGCGTTACGCACATCGTTCCACACGGCGGCCCCGTAGTCGCGGGTTGCGACCGCGTAGTTGTAGTCGCCGAGGAATTCCGAGGTCAGTCCGTTGGCGCTCGAACCGCGCGCGTCACCCTGCGCGCCACGATGGATCGTAGCAAACGCGTTAACCGCTCCGGTGGCGGAGTTGACGTTCGCGTGACGAACTACCCCGAGCATCGGGCGCGGAGCCGCCGTCGTGTCCTGCCAGGGAGCGAGGTAACCATTGTAAGCCAGGTAAGCGTCCGTGCCGTCCGGTGAGATGGCTATGGCTGGCTGGTTCGCCCGATCCGTGTCCTCTGAGGCAGCCTGCGAAGCAGAGTACGTCTGTCCCTTGTTGGTCGAGTGGATCACGTACGCCTTCTCGTTGTTTGTTCCGGCCCTGTCATCCGACCACGCAACCAGAATTTCATCGGAGGCGTCGGCGCCTGAAGGCGCTCCGTTGGCGATGTCTATGGACGGGAATACGTCGGTGCGGGATCCTGCAACACCATCAATGGTGTAGCGTCCCTGCGCCGGATCAAGCTGCCCGATCCCTGCGGTGGTGGTTATGATGCGCGGCCTCTCGAAGTTGCGGCCGCCGTTGAAGGAGCGCTGCTGGTAGAAGACGCCGCTATCTAGCTTCTTGTTATAGCCCGAGTAGACCACGTAGATGGTGCCTTCACTGTCCGTGCGGATGGCGCAGCCCTGACGACCACCGGTCTGGCTGTTGTTGACGGCCGCAGTGAGCTGGCTAGTTCTCCAGGTGTCGCCGCCGTCCGTGGAGCGGGCGAAGAAGACTGGCTCGGAGCCGGCCGTGCCGCGGAAGCCGACGTTGCAGACGTAGGCGTTGCCAAAGTGCGGGCTCGACTCAGCATTGTCCGCCCAGATCTGCTCCTTGTCCGAGAACAAGGCGGAGTTCTGTTTGGTAACTATGACCGGGTCCATCCAGGCGTCGTTGTCTCCAGCAACAGCGCCAGCTATGTCATCGGTGCGCGAGACGGCGATGGCCGCTGCGCCGCTGAATGGCCTCTTACCAGGGAACGGTAGCGATATGTTCGAGTAGTAAAGCCGCGACCCGTTGTCCCACGAGAAGTTCCCCCGGGCGTCGGGCTGCGGGCCGAAGACGAGCTCGGGGGCGCCGTTGGAGACGAGGTCGTTCTCGTAGTACTTCGGCAGCGTCCCGATCGGGCCGACCGTCGGAACGCATTCGTCGCTGGTGCCGGGAGCCGGACGGCAAGTCTCGTTGCGCGCCGAGTAACCGGTATATGTCGGTTGGGTCCAAGACGTGCCGCCGTCCAGCGAGAACTGCACGCCGGAACTCCCGACACCCGGGGTAAACGGACAGGTCTCCGGATCACCGGCGTTGCATTCCTCCATGTCTATGTTGTCGTTGGCGCCTGCCGCGAGAATATTCGGATTGGCTGGATCAACCGCCAACCCCGGCTCGTTCTGCTTGTTGTGCGAAAAGTACGAGTCGTCGCTGCCGACAGTTACCTCCGTGTCTCCCACCGCCGCAAACACCGGTAAGGCTACAAGTGCAGCGAGCAGCGCGGACACCGCAAAGGCCGACAATGCTGATCTATAACGCATTCTTCCCCTTCCTGGCACGCCCTTCAGAGTGCGGGGAGCGTATAGACAACGATATCCCTGGTCAAGCAATTATTGGCCCCTGTCGGAACTTCGTTTCAGAGGGTTCGTCCGGCCGGTCAGCGAACGAAGCCTCCTGTGTGATCCTCGAACTTCCGGCTCACGATGTCGCCGAACTGCCCGATCCAGGTCTCAGCATCCCCGCTCAACCGCCCGTACACCCGAACGTCCAGCGGCTTGACAATCCCGAAGAACCGCTTGAATTCTCCCCAACTGGACACCATGTTCATGTGCCGGATCATGCGCTCCCGATCCGAGAAAGTCAGGATAGCGCCAATCTCCGTGGACTCTGGTCCTCCGCAGAACCGGATGCTCACGAGCTCCCGTATTCCTTCAACTTCGAGGCGCCGGACGGCGGCGCTTGCAGCCGCTTCGAACTCTTCGTAAGGCGCTGTCAGCTCCAGTATCTCGACCAGCGTGACGTATTCGGCAGCCGTCGGCGCCGACGCCGTAGCCCGGTTCGTTATTGAAGCCGCTTTTGCGTCTGATCTCTTTTCGCGTGTATCCACCTTTTGCTCCTTTCGCACCGCCTCATCGTTAGTTCAGAATTGCCTTGATATGGATTATCTTCTCCAGGGGACCCTTTGAGCGTCTCCGGGTTCAGGCAGGATGCGGAATGATTCGAAGATGCAATTGATACTGCTCCCGAGCTTGCCTATATCCGCGCCGTAGACGTGGATGGAGATGGCGGTCTCGTCACCGACGTTGGTTACCTAGTGGACATCCTCCTCGGGTGGTACGAGCACCGTGACATCTCCTGGATTGGCGGTCTCGATCCCGGCTCTCACGAAGAACCTCCCTTTGGCGTCTTTGTACAGGTGATAAAGAGTCTCTTCCTCTTCACCCTCGTACACGCCGACCACGCACCAGGTCAGGTGATCGTGGATGGGTGTCGTCTGTCCCGGCTGCCAGACGAGGGCGACAACGCTGAAACCACCATCGGGGGCGACGTGCAGGATGTGCTGGCGATAGCGATCCGGCCACCCCTGCCGGTAATCCTGGGATAGCCAGTCAGGCTCAGCCAATAGCGATTTGAGGGCGCGGGCCATGCCATGCGACAGGGATTCCCCATTCGGATTCTCCCTCATCGCTTCGACGCTATCTATGAAATCGGCTAGCGGAGGCGGGTTTGCGGTTGACGTCTGATCTTTCATGTCCGAGATCCTTCCCTTCCGGGACGAGAACCTGTTCTCGCCCCGCTGGTTTCTTCGAGAGGCCGGGGTCTCTAGAGACCCCGGCCCTTCCTGCGGCGCGGTTGCCCGGCTTGCTATCTCCTCTTGTTCACCTTCGTGCAGGTGAAGCCCTGCTTCACCAGGTCTTGTTTCTCGGCGGACCCTACGAAAACCGCCTCAGTTCCCCTGGTACAGTAAAAAGCGGCGCCTGTCCCGGTATGGGCGAATGCTGGCGCCGCAGTGGACACAGCCATCGCCGCCACCATAGCCGCCACCGCGAGAAGCAGGATCGCACACTGCAGCAGGCTGCGGATTCCCTTCGCTTCGACTGTCACTGTCTTCGTCATCATCTTTCTCCTTTCGCTTGATCTGCTCGTCTTCACTTCTTTTATGACTGTCTCGTTCGTATCCTTCACCTGTATGCGGTCACACCTACGCGGCCACCTGCACCTGCGTCGTCTGCTGCCCCCTGTTCCTCGCCGCCGCGAAGATCTCCGCCCGAAGCCCGGGCTGAAGCCATTCCAGGTCGTCCGTGTGTCCGCACATGCGGCACGCAAGCGCCTCCTTCCGCGCCGCATCTACAACCACCTTGCGATCCTCCAGCTCTCCGCTCCTACCGCAGTAACATGACTCCATCATCTCGCTCACCTCCTTTCTCAGAGTCCGCTTTCTTTGCCTGCATGAACTCTAGAATGGACAAAGGGGCGCGCCATCGTCAGGGGTGCCTATTTGGGGGTACCTATTTCTCGGATTCTGGGATGGATCCGAGAAATAGGTACCCTTACCTACTCGGGACAGGCAGGACTAGGTACCCCTGCCTATTCAGCGGCGCAGCGCGTGCCTCAGATGGGCACTCGCGGTGGAAATGGATGCCAGGGTCGTTGTGGATGGAGCAGAAATGGCTGTTCACGGTACGCGGGCTTATGATACCGAGTCCCAGGTTGTTCAGGAGATCTTTATGGTTGGGGCAGCCTACGTCGCCGTGAGTGACATAACGGTCAATCATTCCGATAACCGCTGTCCGCGAGACTAATCGTGGCTTATGGGTCGTGCGTATTTGCGGCGAGCAGATCCAGGGCAACGGCTGCGGTCCACGACTGCTCTCCTGACCCGAGCGGCTCCGAAGTGAATGGTTCGAAGTACTCTGCAAACCCGCCATCGGCGAGCTGGTCGAGGGTGTCCAGCCGAAGCTGTTCGGCCCTCACGGTTTCACCCGAGCGCAGCAGCGACCACCAAAGCAGCCAGTTTGCCACGGGCCACGTCGGCCCGCGCCAGTAGCTTCGGGGATGGAATCCGGAGTCGTCTGGGCTCGTGCTTGGCGGCAGCGCCCACCTGAGCCCGGAATGCCCGGCGAACGCCGGTGAGTCCAGCATTTGCAGGAGATCCAACTTCCTCGCCGGATTGAGGCCACCGGAGATCAAGGGCGCAAAACCAGCTATGGTGCGGACCCGCGAAGCCTCTGCAGTGCGCACGTCGCGGTCCAGGCACAACTTGAGTTCGGGGTCCCAGCAGCCTTCGAGCCCGCCGCGTCCCCTGTGTATCCAGGTCTGTATCTGCTCCCTGTCCGCGTCGGGCGCGTCAACGACTTCCGCTATATCGAGCAGCGACTCGTTGGCAGCAACCAGGATGGCGCTGAACAGCACATCTTTGACCAGGAAGGGATGCGAAGCGTAGACCTCCGCCTCCTCGTACCTGGTTCGCTTGAGGAGTTCGAGCAGCCACAGGAAGCGATCGTACTCTGCGTCCGTGGGCCTGTGCGAGGCGTCGGCGACGTGCTGAAGGTCGTAGCGGGTGTATGAAGGTACCTCGCCGACTGGTACAGCCTCCAGCGGCGCGTCCCAGCGCGGGGAGTTGTCGGTGCCGCTCTCCCAAGGATGGTAGATGGTGACGAGCCCCGACTCTTCAGGGTCGCGCGCCGTTGCCAGATAGCGGTGCCAATTCAGAAGCCTGGGGAAGTTATCCCGCAGGAACTCCCTGGCGCGGGAGACCCTGCGTTCGTCCTGCCCACGCGAGGTCTCCCAGATACGGCGCACGGCGATGGCGTGGACCGGTGGTTGGCACAGGCCGCTGGTGTGCCGCGAAGATGGCGCGTCGGGTGAGAGCGCTGACGAATTCCAGCGTTCTGCGTCAGGGAAGTAGCTTCGGGGCGGTGCGTCGGGGTTGAAGACTATGTGTGGCACCTTGCCCGTGGACCACTGGCTGGCGAAAAGGCTCTCCAGTTCCCTGGTCGCCCTGCCGTTGTCCATGTGCGCCAGTCCGAGCGCTATGAACGCGCTGTCCCAGCTCCACTGGTGCGGGTAGAGGGTCGGGGCTGGGCGGGTCCACGACTTCAGGCCGTTTCGACGCAACACCCCAGCCGCGAGCGAGTTGGCTGTGGCGCCAGGCCCGGCCGATTGTGGACCGACGGTAGTATCGTGGGCTCCCCCCCTCGCTCGATGCCTCATTCATCTGCTGGTTTGCTTCACCTCTGATCCAACAACGACTACTCGGACTGCACCAACGGTACCAGTCCTAACAGAAATATCCAGCGCTTCGAGCGCGGGGTTTGTGAATTCAGACAGGCTTTTCGTGATCCTCAGAAACTTCCTCTGAATACGAGGAGAGTGAATCCAGAAAGCCCGAGTATGAGTCCACAGAAGCCTGGGAAATCGCCCTGAACGCCTCGCGCCGTTCGCGCGCCTGCTCGGTCAGCCTGTGGATGGTGCGGCGGCTGGCCTCGGCGTGGTCCTCCATCAGCCCAATGCCGTCCTCGAAGAAGTGCCTGGTTAGCCGCGTATGGCTCTCTCGCGCCTCGAACGCGCGATCCACGGACGCCCTGTAAGAGTCGCGGGCGGCCTCGGCCAACTCTTCGGCAGCGTGGTCTGCTGTGTCCCTGCGATCCTCACTCATACGTACCTCACTTTCTCTCCCCAGACCTTAATGATACCTCACTATGCTATTCCGCCACCATTCGACTGGGCCAGCGCACGTTGTTAGCATGGTTTTTGTCAGGATCGCATTCATGAAAGGATGGCTTGCACATGGCGAAGATAGCGGTGATCGGTGGCGACGGCATCGGGCCGGAAGTCGTTGGCGCCGGGATCAAGGTCTTGCAAATAGCGGCGGACAGCGACCCCGCGCTCGAACTGGAGTTCACAGAGTTCCCCTGGGGCTGCGAATACTACCTGGAGCACGGTCGGATGATGCCGGGGGACGGCCTCGAAACGCTCTCGGGCTTCGACGCCCTGTATCTGGGTGCCGTCGGGTGGCCCACGGTCCCTGACCACGTCTCGCTGTGGCAACTTCTCATCCCTATCAGGCGCTCCTTCGACCAGTACGTGAACCTGCGCCCCGCGCGCATCCTGCGCGGCGTCGAGAGCCCGCTGCGGGACCCTGGCTCGCTCGACGTTACCGTGGTGCGTGAGAATACCGAGGGCGAATACTCGAACTCGGGTGGGAGGCTCTTCGCCGGGACGCCGCGCGAGATGGCGGTTCAGGATAGCGTGTTCACCCGCCACGGCCTCGAAAGAATCCTGCGCTACGCCTTCGATCTCGCGGGGACGCGCCGGGGACAGGTCATCGGGGCGACGAAATCCAACGGCATCTCCATCACCATGCCCTTCTTCGACGAGGTGTTTCGTGAGATATCCGAAACGTATCCTGACGTGGAAGCGTCGCTCATGCACGCCGACGCGCTGGCGGCGCGGCTGGTTCTCGACCCGGAGAGCTTCGACGTGGTCGTGGGATCCAACCTCCTCGGGGACATTCTCTCCGAGGTGACGGCCGCAGTCTCGGGGGCCATCGGCATCGCGCCATCGGCCAACATCAACCCCGAGGGCGACCATCCATCCCTCTTCGAGCCGATCCACGGCTCCGCCCCGGACATCGCCGGAGAGGGAGTGGCGAATCCGGCTGGCGCCATCTGGGCCGCCGCCCTGATGCTCGACCATCTCGGGCACGCGGAGACCGGCGCACGCATCGTCGAAGCCCTCGAAGCCACGCTGGAAAGCGGCACGAAGACCGGGGATCTCGGCGGTTCGGCTACGATGGACGAGGTTACGGACGCGGTAGTCGGGCGGCTGCGCGGTTAGGCTACGGGCTGCGGAGTTCGCGCCAGATGGCGGGAAGTACCCGCACGGGGTAGGTCCAGTTCACGAACGATTCGCCGTGCTTCCTGGGCTGGTAGCTGACCGGAACCTCCTCCATCTTCATGCCCTTGCGTAGCAGGTCGAGGGTGAGAACCTGGGCGTAGTTGTAGTCGTGGATGATCTCAGCCCTGTCCGCTGCCTCCCGCGAGAATGCCCGCATCCCCGTCTGCCCGTCGGAGATGCGCCTGCCAGCGAGCAAAGAGAGCAACGCGGTAAAAACATGGTTGCCGAGCCGTCGCGAAAGCTTCATCAGCCTGGCTCCGTGTGGGAACCGGCTCCCGAGCACGTAATCCGCGCGGCCAGAGAGGATGGGCGCGGCGACCAGCGGGATGTCCTCTGGGCTGTATTCGAGATCCGCATCGAGGTATACGACGGCGTCCGCCCCGGCCCCGACGGCGGCCCGCAGCCCGGTTAACAGGGAAGCGCCGAGACCACGATTGGTCGGGTGGCGCAGGACCGCGGCCCCGTGCCGCGAAGATATTTCTGACGTGAGATCCGAAGATCCATCGTCCACGACGAAGGCTCGCAGGGTGTGATCCGGAACCCTGACGCGGGCGATGCGCGAGAGCAACTCCCCGATGGTCGCCTCCTCGTCTTTGGCTGGAACTACGACCGCGAGGAGTTTCACCGTGCCCGCTCCTTCTCCAGCGCGTCCATCAGTACGCGCCCGGTCGAGCCCTTCGGGGGATCTATGCCGAGAAGATATGAGATAGTCGGGGCGAGATCCATTACGGAGGCGGGTTTCTCGATCCTCTGATTCGGCGTGATGCCGCTTCCCCACATGGCGAAAGGAACGAAACGCTCTCCTTCGGAGAGGTGGCCGTGCGCGCCGATGCCCCGTCCCTGTCCATGGTCTGCCATCAGTATCACAGCGGTTTCGTCGTCCAGGTAGCCGCGCTCTTCGCAGCGGCGCATGAAATCCTCGATCAGGCGGTCCGTGATCTCGATTCGCTCCACGTACTCTGGGTAGTACGTGCCGCGCACGTGACCGTTCTGGTCCACGGCGAGTAGCTGGAGGACCAGGAGATCCGGATTATGCGCCCCGATCTCACGCTCGGCGGCGGCGATGAGGTTGCCGTCGATCTTGTCGTTGTGGGCGACGCTGGTAACGCTCGCCACGTCGTCCCCAAACGCGTCTATGAGATGCGCTATCCCAACGAGCCGCCCCTTCTTCCCAGCACGTCGCAAAGAGTCGAAGATGCTCTCCACTGTCAGCCCGAGCTCGAGTACGAGGTTCGATGTGATGCCGTGGGCTTCCGGCGCTGCCCCCGTGAACATGGACGAGAAACAAACTACGGTCCTCGCAGGATAGACGGTCTCCATGCTCTCGACGACGGTCCCGCCGCGCATCATGCCCTCCAGATACGGTTTCTCCGCCTCGTGAAAGCGGTCGAGGCGGCAACCGTCTATCACGACCACGATCACCCGTTTCGCCAGCGGCACGCCCCGGTTTACATCCTGCGTCGGCTCCGTCGGATAGACCGGCTTCCAGTCAAACAGCCAGCGATGTACCAGGTAGCCGCATAAGGCAAGAATCGCCGTGAAACCGAGAACCAGCCCGGCGCGTCCTGGGGTCAGCGGAACGGAGATCAGATATTCCAGAGTGAGGAGCACAATAAGGGCTTTCGGCATCTGCTCCAGAAAGTTCCCGCTCGTCGAATCGGGATTTTCCAGGACGAGTTTCCAGAAACGGACGAAGTTGGTCTTCGGTGCGCCGGTTCGCAGAT
>JAABUR0100007518.1_pt1 | contig 12868 bp, 14 predicted proteins | sample 5560091 | NCBI WGS metagenome assembly JAABUR01 (sample SAMN10711879, study PRJNA513375) | rock metagenome | isolation source: Antarctica rocks | place: Antarctica: Victoria Land, University Valley sud
AGCGTGGTTCTTCACCAGCGCCCGCAACCGCGCCTCCCTCGCACTGCACGCCCGGCTCGGCTTCATCGAGGCAGGACGAGCAGCCAGCTACCTGGGCAAACCCTTCGACGGCGGGGTCGGCGTCCTCATGCGCGCGGACCCGCCAGCCAGCGGCGACCCAACGCAGTAGCCGATCCCCAGAAGCGGCCCCTCGTGCGGACCTGCCTGGACTGGACGGAGCGCCGCAGCCACCTCGGCGACTCCCTGGCCGCCGCCCTGTGCCACGAGCTCCTGCAACGCGACTGGATCGCCAGAGCCCCCCACCACCGCGGGATCATCGTTATCCCGCGAGGCGCTCAAGCGCTGAACGCCTCCCTCGGCGTCGACGTCCAGACGCTCGGCCTCGATAGGACCACCGGCTGACCGCGTACCGGTAGCCCTTCCTCCTACGGTCAAATTCCGGGAGCCCACAGCGCCGGGACTGCTGCCACATTGGCTCTGCGAGAACGCCGCTACTTACCGCTGCACGTTAGGCCCATCGCGCAGCCGTCCCTACCCGTGCAGCGGGTGTGCTGCTGCCCGGACCAAGTGGGTCAGGACGACCGGGCAGTGCTGGCTTTCGCGAAGGCACTAGCGAGCGTGGGCTGGACGAGCGGTTGCGTCGTCTGGCCAAGCCATATGCGTTGTCCGGCCCTCGGGCCGCGGCACCTCGCGTCCCACGACACGGCGGCGGTCTCGGCACGGGCAGGTCGTTGGAGTGGTCACGCTAACGACGGCCACCAGTCGGGCAGGGCGGTTCCGGCGGCGGCGGCGGACTGCTCGATCGCGGGGAGCCCGATCAGTGGGGTGACGTCGTAGGTGGACCGGCCGGACTGCACCTGCGGGTAGGTCGCAAGTTGTTCCCGGGCTTCTTCGGCGCTGGGTGCCTCAACAAGGAAGTAGGCGGTGGTGTAGTCGGGGTCCATGTACCCCTGGACGAGGAAGCCCGCTTCGTACAGACGCCGGCCGTTTGCGATCTCGGCCTCCATGTCATCGTCCGGGGCCTGCTCGTCGACCTGTCCGGTGGGTTTGCTCACTGCTAGGAAGCGCACGACGTCGTCCTCTCCAATGCTGTGTGGGTGGTCGGTGCTGATCTCGCGGCGGGAAGCCAGGGTGCGATCCGGGCGTTGCGTCAAGTTGGGCGCGACTGCCGGCGTGGCGCTGGCGCACCACCTGCCCGCTCCCTGGCGCGGCTGGCAGTGCCTAAAGGTTCTGCGCCGGCACCTGAAGGGACGTGTCGGCGGGCACTTGCGCCAGGAAGGAGTGAATGGCGGGCATGCAGGCGGCGCCTTCTCCGACTCCGCTGCTGACGCGCTTGATGGAGCCAGCGCGAACGTCGCCGGCGGCGAACACGCCAGGCAGGCTCGTCTCATACGGCAGGGGGGTACCGCGCCCGGTGTCGCCGTTGTTCGTGAGCAGGAAGCCGTGCGTGTCCCGGTCCAGGCCGGCTGGGAGCCAGGCAGTGTCGGGGCGGGCGCCGATGAAGCTGAAGACCGCTGCACTGGCGACGACCTCGGCGCGGCCGGACCGCCGGTCGGTCAAGGTCACCGCGGTCAACCGGTCCTCGCCGTGCAATGCGCTCACGGCCGCGTTGCGGCGCACGGTCACGTTGGGCAGGGCGCTGAGCTGGCGCACGAGATAGCTCGACATCTTGGCCTCGAGTGCGGGTCCGCGGAGCACTACGGTGACGGTGCGGGCGATGTCGGCCAGGAAGACGGCCGCCTGCCCGGCGCTGTTCGCCCCGCCGACGACGTGGACGTCGCGATCCTGCACCGCTGTGGCTGCGGCGAGCGCGGAGCCGTAGAACAGCCCGTGGCCTTCGAAGCGCTCGGCGCGGTCGGCGTCCAGCCGGTTCCAGGCCACGCCGGTGGCTAGTATCACGGCCCGGGCGCGCAGGCTGCTGTGGTCGCTCAGAATCACGCGGTAGCCGTCGTCCTCAGGCTGCAGGGTCACGACCTCGACTGGGCCGAAAGTGTGAGCTCCCAGGCGGACGGCCTGGGTGAACGCTCGGGCTGCCAGCTGCGCCCCCGTGACACCCAACGGGAAGCCGACGTAGTTCTCGATGCGGCTGCTGGTGCCGGCCTGCCCGCCGGGAGCGGTGCGCTCTACCAGCAGGGTGCAGATGCCTTCGCTGGCGGCGTTGACGGCGGCGGCCAGACCTGCTGGCCCGGCCCCAACGATGACCAGGTCGTAGGAGGTCAGTTGCGGCGCGGCGGGTTCACCCAGGGCGACGGCGACCTGCAGCGGCGTCGGCTGCACGAGGATCTGCCCGTCACCGGTGAGCAGCACGGGTAGGTCTGTGGTGCCGTGTTCTGTGAGCAGCTCCGGTACCTCCGGTTTGGCGGCGGGCAGGAACCGGTGGGGGATGGAGTTGCGCGCGAACAAGTCCCGCAGCTGCTGCGTGGCGGCCGCGTCGTCGCCGATCAGCCGGATGCCTTCGCCGCTGTCGGCGGCGCGGACGGGGGCCTCGTTGTTCTCGACGCCGGCGTCGAGCATCGACAGCAGGCTCGTGGCGAGCTGATCAGCGCTCAGTTGAGCGTCCAGAAGGACTGGCGCTCCGTCCTGCTGGCCCTGGGCCGCTCTTGCGGGGGACAGCAGCGCCAGGGCCGCGCCCGGGAAGATCGCGGACGCCGCTTCGAGCACTGTCTCGCCGGGAACGTCGGCGAGCCGGGCGGCAGCGAGCAGAGCGACGACATCGTCTCCTGCACGCTCAAGCTGTCGCAGCAGTTGCAGGGCGAGATGCCCGGAGGCCGCAGTACGCACGGCCAGGCCAGGACGGTGTCGGCGCAGCGCTCTGCTGAGCGTGGCGAGCCACGTCCGGTCGCCCGTCAGGACGACGACAGGGTTGGTGTTGACCGGTGCAGCGGCGTGCTGAGGCCGGGACGGCGGCTCGTTGCCGGTCGCACGGCGGGAGCGGGGCAAGGCGTCCTCCGGCTGCTCGACGAGGGGGACATGAGCTGGCAGGTGTGCCGTCTCAGTCGGCGTACTGGTATTCGAACGACCATTGCTCGGGTGGTTGCTGGTGCAGCCGGAGGTAGGTTTCGGCGATCGTGTCGGGTGCGAAGTGCGGGCGGCTGCCGATGCTGCCCTCGATGGTGACGGTCGTCAGGTGGACGCCTTGCGGGGTCAGCTCGTCATGAAGCAGCTGCGCGAGCAGGCGCAGTCCGCTCTTCGTCAGCGACAGCGAGGCGTACTGCCCGCTGGGGTAGAGGGCAGCGCCGCCGCCGGTGAGCAGCGCCGTACCGTGCTGCTGGCGTAGGGAGGGCAGCGCGTGTTGCACCGCGGTGAGCGCGCCCGTGACGTTGACGGCGTAGTCGGCCTGCAACCGCTCCGGCGGTAGCCCGGTGAGGGCGCCGTCGGTGTAGCTGGCCGCGTTGTACACCAGCGCCCCGACGGGGCTCAGGTGTTCGCTGAGCCGGGACAGCCCGGCGCGCAGGTCGTCCGGGTCAGCGGCGTCGGCGACTGCCGCCACCGCCGTGGCCCCGGTGGCGGTGAGCTCGGCGACCAGGTGGTCCAGCGGGTCGGTGCTGCGACCCAACACGCCGACCGGGTGTCCGGCGGCGGCGAAGCGGCGGGCAATCGCAGAGCCCAGGCCAGGGCCGGCGCCGACGATCATGCACGCGGGCAGCGAGGTCATGTGCTCGATCCGGCCCGCAGGGCGGCGAGGGCGCTGGTCGCGTCGTCGCACACCGTCTCGACCGGGCCGTCGGGCCGCAGGTGCACTTGCCAGAACAACTCGGCGATCAGGTCCGGGTCCAACGGGCTGCCCGGGCTGATGGTCCCGGCGACAGTGATGGTTCGGACCTTCACCTTGCTCGGAGCCAGGTCGGCGGCTAGTGCCAGGGCAGTGGCGCGAAGGCCCGCCTTGCCCACCGACAGCACCCCGAACTCCCCGCTGGGGTACAGCGCGAAGCCGCCACCAGTCAGCAGCACTGACCCGGCGTGGGCCTGAAGGTCCGCCAGCGCGGCCTGCACGGCCAGCACAGGGCTGTGCAGGTTGACCGCTGCGGCGTGCTCCAGCTCAGGCAGGGTGCTGGTGGACAACCGGCCTTCGATTGCCGCGGCGTTGTAGGCCAGCAGCCCGATCGGCGCCTGCCTGCTCAGGTCGGCCACCACCTCGGCCAGCCGTTGCGGCTGTCCCGCGTCGACGCGGACGGCGCGCGCCGTGCCACCCCGGGCCCGGATCTGCCCGACGATCTCCTGCAGACGACGGCCGTTACGGGCCAGGAGCGCGACGTGAAGGCCTTCGTCGGCGAAACGCAGCGCTAGGGACCTGCCCAGACCGCTGCCCGCGCCGATGACGACGGCCTGCCCGGGGACCGGCCGGTCCCCATCCATGCCCACGGCTCCGCTGGAGTTGGTCATGCCGGCTGCACCTCGCCCCGGAACACCGCTCTTATCCCCTGCCGGTACGGCCGATGCCGTCCGGGTAAGCCGGCGCAACCAGCCACGGCCAGTCGTAGTTGATGTCGGCGACGAAGTCCTCGACGAGGCGGCCGGCTCGCCAGCGCATGAGGCGGGTCTCCCACATGGTGATGCGCTTGCCGGTGGCAGGGACGCCGAGCTGGTCGCCGGTGTGGTCGGCGGAGGCCCTGTAGCGGGCGATGACCCGGTCTTCGACGGCGAGGAGGTCCTCAAGGGTGAATTCGACGAAGGTGAACGCGGCAAGGGAGCCAAGCCCGGCGGCGAACGCGTCGCGGCCGACCATCGGCGCTAGCGGGCTGATACCGGAGTTGACGACGATGTCGGGGTCGACCAGCTCGATGAAAGCGGCCTGGTCCTGGGCGCCGAGGACCTCGCCGACGAAGCGACGGCCAAGGGCCAGGTTGGCGGCTCGAGGTCGCGGAGCCGATCGCGGACCTCTGCAGCTGTCAACTCGTCGCCGTAGACGGGTCCGCCGGGTTCCTGCCGCGCCGCGCCGCCGAGGCCACCGATGTCCACCGGCTCGTAGCCGGCGTCCCGGACCAGGGTGGAGACGAGCTCCTTGGCGTCGGAGTCGTCCCCGCTCACAGGCATCGCCAGCGGAACACCACCCGCGGCTCGGAGACCAGCCCGCTCGCCGAGTGTGACGAAGTAGAGGGTGTTGAACGCCTTGACCACTTGGGCGGTGGGCGCCCGGCGGGCAACCTCGAGCGCCGCGGACATCCCACCGGCGGGCAGGTCGAGCGGCCCGCCGGGGGACGCAAACGGGTTGCACGTGTCCACCAGCACCCGGGCGTCCAGCCCGCCCACCGCCGCAAGGGCGGCGTCCAGCTGGGGCCACGGCACGCTGAGCACGACGACGTCCCCGGCCCCAGCCGCCTCCGCCGGCGTCCCCGCCGACGCCGACGGGCCGAGGGACTGCGCGAGGTCCCGCAACCGGGCCGGATCCCGCGCGTAGCTCAGCACCACCTCGTGGCCGGCCGCGACCCACAGGCGCGCCAGCGTCGACCCGATGTTTCCTGTTCAGACGATCCCGATCCGCATGGCGGCAGCACACACGGCCGCGCCCGCACGTGTCCAAGGCCGATCACGACTCCACCCGATAACCTGGGGGAATGGTGGGCGATGGGTAGATGAGGACGCAGGGCAGCGGAACCGAGGTGCGGTTGCTGCGATCGCTGATTGTCCTAGCCGAGGAGGGGCACGTCGGCCGGGCCGCGGCACGCCTGCACCTGACACAGCCCGCGGTGAGCAAGCAACTCGCGCAGCTCGAGCGGTCCACCGGGCTGCGGTTGTTCGACCGGCACCCCCGCGGACTCACCCTGACCGGCGAAGGCCGCCTCTTGGTCGAGCGGGCCCGGCGGGTAGTCCACGAGGCCGACGCGTTCGAGGTCGTTGCCGCACGCACCCGCCGAACCGTCACCGGCCGACTCATCCTCGGCTTCGTCGGGCAGGCCGCCAACGAGGGGACCCCGGAACTCCTGCGCGCATACCACCTCGCCCACCCCGAGGTGACCGTCGAGCTGCGCCAGTACGACATGCGTGACCTCACGGCTGGCCTGATCAGCGGCGCGAGCGACCTGGCCCTGCTCCGCCTGCCTGTCACGGCCCCAGACGGAAGCCCCGCCCTGGTGCACGAACCCGTCCTGACCGAACCCCGAGTCGCAGTCCTTCCCATCGGCCACCCGCTCGCCGACCGTGACCTGCTGAAGCTGGCAGACCTGTTCGGCCAGCCCTGGGTGGTCAGCGCCAACCCCAACCCCGCCTACCAGGCATTCGCGCTCGAGACCGCCGCCCGCGGTAGGACACCACCCCTGCTCGGACCGACCGTCGCGAGCATTGACGAGTACCTCGAAGCGGTCCTCGCCGGACACGGCATAGGCCTCGCGCCCGCCTCCGCCGCCCGCTACTACGCCCGCCCCGGCATCACCTACGTCCCCGTCGCCGACGCCCGCTCCTCCGTCTGCGCCCTGACCTGGACCGGCGACACCAAACCCGGCCCACCCGCCCGAGCAATGATCACCATCGTCCGAGCCCGCCGGCGCCCCACACCACCTGACGACGTCATGCCGGTTCCCGGTTGAGGATCGGCTACCGGGGCAGCGTCGCAGGTGCAGGCCTATGCAACGCCTTCAACCCCTATGGGTGTGCGCGGTGGTTGGAACATTGGCCGGCGTCCGCTGGCAGGCGGCGAGCGGCAGTCGGTAGTTGTAGCAGCCGGCGGCGTATCGGGCTCGCACGTCAGGCCAGAAGCTGCGTAGCAGGGAGCGGGCCTGCTGGTTGTCGAGCAGGGTGGCGGCGGTAAACGTGCAGATGCCGCGCTCGACGGCCAAGCCGGCAAGGATCGTCAGCATGTGGGTAGCGACGCCTTGACGTTGCCAGGCATCGGCGACGAGCACGGCCAGGTCCGCGTCGTGCGGTTGGGCGGCGGAGGCGGAGTAGCGGGCAACGGCGACGAGGTTGTCGTTGCTGTCCAGTGCCAGCAGCGCCTCGCGCCGGTCGTGGTCGATGTCGAGCAGCTGCTCGAGCAGCGGCGTGGACAGGCCGCGGATGCCGGAGAAGAACCGCTGGTAGCGGCTCTGCAGGGACAGTCGCGGGCAGATGGACCGCAGTCGGTCCCGGTCGAGGGTCGGGTCCAGGGGCCGCACGGCGAGCCCTGCGATGCCCGGCATCGCGCCGACCGGTCCGGGGGCTGTGGACGTGGTCATCTGCTGGCGTCGATGTTTTGCAGCCGGACGCTGCCGCGGGCGAGGGACTTGCCGTCCTGGCCGGTGATGGTGACGTCCCACAGCTGCTGCGTGCGGCCTTGCTGGACCGGCTGGGCATGCACGGTCGCGGTACCGGTTCGGGTGGAGCGCAGGAAGTCGGTGCTGTTGTGGACGCCGAAGGCGATCTGTCCCCGGTCGGTGACGGCGGCGGTGGCGCCGACGCTGGCCGCGCTTTCCACGGCGGTGGTGTAGACGCCGCCGTGCACTACTCCCCACGGGGTGTGGTGTTCCGGGCCAAGCCTCAGGGTGCCAGTGACGTGCTCGGCGCTGACGGAGGTGAAGCGCAGCCCGGCAGCGGCGACGAACGCGCTGGCGTTCTCCAGATCCGGGCCGGGTGGAATCGGGCCCGGAGGTGGGCTGGGAGTTCCGCTGTCCATGGTTTCCTCCTGTCGTTGTGTCCGACTTGCGGGCTGACCCAGGTGGGATAAGCCGTAGCACCTCGGACGAGCTAGGTGACGTCCTCAAGGTGCTTTATGGGGCTGGCCGGGACGGTGCCCAGGCGAAGTTAGCCAGGGGGATGTCGAGCTAGGGCCTCCCCCAAAGTGCTCTTGCCCCGGGCGGCCCGAGTTGGGCGTCCCTCTGCCGGGCGACAGCTGCTGTGATCGCGTCTGAGGCTGCCGGGCTCGGCGTGCACGTCCAGGCCGTCGCGGCGCAGTTCGTTCATGGGCAACGCGGGGACAACTGCCAGACGCGCCGATGACTGGTGCTGCCGCCGGTCATGGCCGCGCTCCCTCAGCCGCCTCCGGCGGCGGTGCTGTCAACTGCCCGCCACCGGCGGCCGCTGCTACTGCGGCCAGTGCGGTCTGTAGTGGTTCCCGGTTGATGGCCCGTTTGAGGATCTTGCCGCTGGCGGTGGTGGGCAGGGTATCGACGACCTGGACCAGGCCGGGGCGCTTCGGGGCGGCAACGCGCTCGCGAAGCCACGTCTCGAGGGCGTACGGGGTGACCGTGCGGCCGGGCTTGCTCACGGCGAGGGCGGCGACCTGCTCACCGACTCGTGGGTCGGGCACGCCCAGCACGGCAACGTGCAGGACGTCGGGATGCTCGAGCAGGACGTCCTCGACCTCGCGGGGGTACACCTTGAACCCATTCCTATTGATCATGTCTTTGGTCCTGTCGACGATGTAGAGGTCGCCACTGGGGTCGGCTCGGGCGAGGTCGCCGGTGGCGAACCAGCCGGCCGGGTCGATCGCGGCGGCGGTGGCGTCGGGCCGGTTCCAGTAGCCGGCCATGACGTTGTGGCCGCGGATCAGCACTTCGCCGATCTGACCGGGCGGGACGTCCTGGCCGCTCGGGGCGACCAGGCGCACCTCGATGCCCCACAGCGGGCGGCCGACGCTGCCGGGGCTGCGGGGCCGGTGCCGGGGGGTGCCGGTGGCGATGGGGCTGGTCTCGGACAGCCCGTAGACCTGCAGCAGGTCCACCCCCAGGGTGGCCTCGACCTTCATCTGCACCTCGGGGGCGAGCGGGGCGCCGCCACTGACGACGACCAGCAGGCTGCTCAGGTCGCGCGGCTGGGTCTGTTGCGCCGCCACGAGCGCGCCGTAGAAGGTGGGCACCCCGACCAGCGTCGTGATCTGCTCGTGCTCCACCTGGTCCAGCACCGCGTGTGGGTCGAATCGGCCGGACTGCAGATGCAGCAGGCCGCCGACCAGGAACAGCGGCAGCATGATGGTGCTCTGGCCGATTGCGTGGTGCATCGGAGGGACGCCCAGGGTGCGTTCCCGCCCGGTTTGCCAGCCGTACAGGGCGGCGAGTTGGTGGGCGTTGCTGAGCATGTTGGTGTGGGTCAGCGTCGCGCCCTTGGGCCGCCCGGTAGTGCCGCTGGTGTAAAGCAGCACCGCGGCGTCGTCCCCCGCGGTCGTCGCCCGGTCCAGCGGGCGGGCTGCGACCAACGCGGCGGCGAAGCCGCTGGTCGCGTCGGTTCCGGCCGGCAGGAACGCAGCGGCGACATCGGTCTGCCCGCTGGCGTCCAGGATCGCCCGCTGGGCGGCAACGTCCACGACTGCGGCGGCGGGTTGGCAGTCGGTCAGGACGTGGGCCAGGTCGCGGGCGGGGGCCGCCGGGCTCACCGGCACTGCCACCGCGCCGGCCCGGATCGCGCCGAACCAAGCGACCACAAACTCCCAGGTGTTGGGGAGCGCCAGCAGGACCCGGTCGCCGCTGCGTACCCCGCGCTCGCGCAGCAGGCCGGCGGCCCGCGTCGCGAGGTCCTGCAGCTCGGAGTAGGTGAACGTGCGGTCTCGGTCGCGGACGGCGAGTCCTTCCGGGTGGCGCCGGGCGGCCTCGTCGAGGACCACGCTCAGGTTGACCGTCACGAGGCCGGCCACGTCAGCAGGGGCTTGCCCTCACGGCCGGGGTGTTCGGCCGCGGCACAGGCGGCGGCGACCGCCCCGGCCTGAGTGGCGTCGTAGGCCTGCCCAGGTGCGATGGTGAGCCGGCCGGCCTGCACGTGCTCCGCGACGTCGACCAGGGCTTGCCTCACCTCGGGCAGCGGGGTCGCTTCAAGCCACTGGTACAGCCACCAGCCGCGCACGGTCACCGCGCGGTAGATCAACCCGGGGGTGAACAGTGGTGTGGTGAGTGCTGCCGGGCCGGTCTGGCGATGGGTGGACAACGCCCCGTAGATGAGTTGGGTGCCGCCGGGCGCCAGGCAGCGGGCGACCTGCGCGCCGAGCTCCCCGGCCACGCAGTCCAGCGCGTACGGCGCCCCGGCAGCGTCGGTGAGTTCTCGGACCCGGGCGGGAAGGTCGTCGGTGGCGGTGCAGACCACTGCTGCCTGGTCGGGGTCGACGGTCGCGCGCAGCCGCTCGGCCTGCTCAGGGCGGCGGACCACGTTGATCGTGCGGATGCTCAGGTGTGCCGCGAGTTGCTGCACCAGGCGGCCCACGGTGCCGTCGGCCGCGGTCTGCAGCAGCCACTGGCCTGGCTCCGGGTGCAGCTCTCGGGTGAGCATGACCAGCGCGGACAGCGGGTTGACGACCAGCTGGGCTGCTGTGCTGTCGGTCATGTCAGCCGGGACTGGGACAACGCGGTCGGCGTCGACCAGCAGCAAACCCCGCCATGCGCCCCACGGTTCGAGCAACGGCACGACCCGTTGCCCTATCAGGGCGTCGTTGGCGCCCTGGCCGGTCGCGTCGACGACCCCGACGCCCTCCAGACCAGGACTGGCGGGCAGGGCGGGCAATCGGCCGTACCGTCCGCGCAGTACGTGCAGGTCCGAGGCGTGCACCGGGGCGGCGAGCATCCGCAGCCGGACCTGCCCTGGGCCGGGAGCAGGCGCAAGCCCGGCCACCCGCTCGAGGACCTGGTCGGGCTCTCCGAAGCGGGCGAAGGCCCAACCGGTTTGCCCCAGAGCGCTGCTGTCGGCATCGGGGGCGAGGTTGACGGTCACTGGCCGGTGAATGCCGCGGCGCGGCGCTCACGGAAGGAGGCGACGCCCTCGGCGGCGTCGCGGCTGGTGCCCAGCTGTGCAGTCAGGTCTGGGACCACCCGGGCCAGCGCTGCGGCGAAGCCCTGCTCGAGGGTGCGCAAGGCGCTGGCACGAGTCAACTGAACGCCGGCGGGGTTCGCGGTGGCGATTCGCTCCGCGACCGCGACCGCGACGTCGAGTTGCTGCCCGTCGGGGACGATGTGCTGAACCAGGCCGACGCGGTGGGCTTCGGAGGCGTCGAACTCGTCGCCGGTCAGCAGCCACCGCATCGCGTTGCCGTAGCCGATCTCCGTGGCCAGCCGCATCGTCGCGCCGCCGACTGGATAGATCCCGCGCTGCACCTCCAGCTGCGCGAAGCGGGTGCCTTGCGCCGCTACGCGCACGTCAGTGGCCAGCAGTAGCTCGATACCCAATGTGTAGCAGCGGCCTTGGGCCGCGGCGACGACCGGGGTGCGGCGCGGCTCGCCGAGCAGGCCCCACGGGTCCAGCCGGCCGTGCAGCGGCGCGAACGGGTTGTGCCCGGCAGCCCAGCGGGCGGAGAAGTAGGCCAGGTCCAGGCCGGCTGTGAAGTCCTGCCCGGCGGCGTGCAGCACTCCGCAGCGGATCTCCGGATCGGCGTCCAGCAGCGTGTACGCCGCCGACAGCTCGTGGACCATCTGCTGGGAGAACGCGTTGCGCTTGGCCGCCCGGTCCAGCCCGATCAGCAGCACATGGCCGCGCCGCTCGACGCTGATGACGGAGCCGCTGGCGCTGCCGGCCGGCTGTGGGACTGCCCCCGCGACCAGGTCACGCACCGCTGCGGTGTCGGCGTACAGCGTCGCGGAACCGATCAGCCCGCCGGCGTCGAGCTCGAAGACCCACGCCTGCTCAACCGTCAGCTCGGCGGACAGCCCGGGCTCCTGCGGGCGGCTCGCCAGCGTCTGCCGCACCTGCACCGTCACTCGGTCCTCAGCTTGCGTCAGCGACTGCAGCTCGTACGGCAGGGCGCTGAAGTACACCTGGGTCAAGCGGTCGAACCAGTGCAGGAACGCCGCTCGGCCGTGGAACTGCCCTCCGTAGGGCATCGACGGCGGCACCCGCAGCACCACGTCCTCGGCCAGCACCGGGCCAGACTCGCTCGGTCGTTGCCACCGAAGGCGGCTCTCAGCGCCGCCGCCGGGCGCCCCGGCCCTGGACGGGCCGCCGATGCGTGCGATGCCCCTCCGGCTCCTCGCGATGCTGGCACCATCCACCTCCCCGGTCAGCTGGCTGTGTCCCGGCAAGTTAGGTGCCTAGGGTGCTGGCTGTCAAGTGGCAAGCCAGCACGTTAGGCTAGTGGCATGAGGTGGCTCGACATCAGCACCGAGAACTGCTCGGTTCAGCGCACGCTGGACCTGGTCGGGGAGAAGTGGACGCTTCTGGTGCTGCGCGACGCCTTCAACGGCGTCCGTCGCTTTGACGACCTGCACCGTCACGTCGGGGTCTCGGAGCCCGTCCTGGCCGACCGGCTCCGCAAGCTCGTCGCCGCAGGGCTCCTTGAGACCCGGCCGTACCAGGAGCCCGGCCAGCGGCTCCGTCACGAGTACCGGCCCACCGACAAAGGCTGGGAGCTCTACCCGGCCCTCATCGCGCTGCTGCAGTGGGGCGACCGACACTGCGCCGACCCCGACGGCCCCGCGCTCGTCGTCCGGCATCAGGAGTGCGGCTGCCCTGTGCGGGCAGTCGTTCAGTGCACCGGCGACCACCACACGCTCTCGCATCGCGACACCGTCGCCGCAGCAGGACCAGGCGCGAGATCCATCAGCAGCCACCGGACGGCCCGTAGCCCAGTCTTGAGCTTGTCCCCGTGGCACGACTCCGTCCTGAGGTGACTGCCAAGCTCTATCGTCAACCCCGGCGGTGGAAGGTTTCAGCGCCGATCTCCACGCAATTGCCGGGGCTGAGCGGCAACCCGGGACCCTGCTCATCTGACCGGAACGGAACAGACGCAGCGGGGACAAGGTGGGCCCGGCCGCAAGAGCATCCACGGTCGTGGACTACCTCGACCTCGACCGACCTGTACTCCCTAGGATCGGCGTCAGCAGACCCTACTGACTCAAGCTGCCGTCCCGGTGGGCGTTCGATGCTCCTATGGAGTGTCAAGGCGTGGGAGCAAGATCTTCTGACTGCTTCATGGGTTGGAGGGCGTTGTAGAGCTCGCGGGCGACGTAGCGCTTGAGGCAGCGGATGATCTCGGGCTTGGACAGGC
>JAABUR0100007520.1_pt1 | contig 12866 bp, 17 predicted proteins | sample 5560091 | NCBI WGS metagenome assembly JAABUR01 (sample SAMN10711879, study PRJNA513375) | rock metagenome | isolation source: Antarctica rocks | place: Antarctica: Victoria Land, University Valley sud
GACGCCAGTACCTGCGGCAGGTGCCATCATGCTGCGTCATGGTGATCCAAGTCGCACAGCAGCCCACCCAGCTCAGTGCAGTGCAGCCCAGGCAGCAACAGGCCTTTGCGCACCTCGTCCATCTGCATGCAGGTCTGGTCATAGTCGTGGCCGAAGCGCATAACAACGACGCGGCCCTCCTCCTGCGGTGCATGTAGCGCTCCCGATGCTGCGCTCTCGTGGCAAAGCTTTGGCAGCTTACACCCAATCTGAGCGCACCGACAAGATTGCCTGGTCGACTGCAAAGCCGGAGTGCAGGTGTGGCAAGAGGTAGCTCATGCTCTGTCCACGGCCGCCCCTGTCAGGTCCTCACGGTGTCTCAAACCTCGCGTGCTCACAGACTGGAACGTCCTTGGCTGTCAACCAGGCAGTGACAGCACTGCGGTGGACAACCCAACTCGATGCAGAGCTGCGCTCGCTTCTTCTTCCCCTTCGTCCCATAAGTGCAAAGTGCATTGGACAGCTGCGCAGTGCGCACACTTAAGCCAAAACACGAGAGTCAACTCGCTGGCGTCAGCTAGGTGCATTGCACTGCCCTAGTGCAAGGAGCTTTGTAGGACTAGGACTGGTACACAGCATGGCAGCGCTTCACACCTTCAAGGACCACGTCGGGGTGTTGGAGGAACTGCGGACAAGGTACCACAGGTCTGACGACAGCAGCAAGGTCCTGGCAGTTGAGCAGGTGTGTGATGACGCCACCAGGGTGGCACGCGACCGCGAACAGCAAGTGCTCAGTGCGATTCGGGGTGCGCCCGGAGCCCGCGGCTGACTCCGCCGGCGCCCTGAGCCTACCCAGCCGCCCGCCGGCCTCATTCTTGATTGCACGCCGTGTGAGGCACGGTGAGGGACGAGTACTCTGGATTGAAATGCGCACAGTCCTGACAGAGGCGAGTGAGCGTGCTACATTGCAGAACAGTCGTCCATGTACGCGTGGTTGGCGCACGTGGGTGGCAAGATTGGAGATGCCGGATGCCAGCGTGCGCTGGATGGGCTACGTGTATTCTCGAGGAGGCTGGCGACGATGGCGCTAAGCGCCTGCATTGCTGCTGTCCGCATACGTTACCGACATGCTGACAACCCGTGGGCCTCGGTCTGCCCGCCTGCCTGGGCTGCCTCTTAGAGAGACCGGACCAGGTAGGGCCGACGCCGTAAACTGCGCACGGAAATGAAGTCAAGGACTAGGGAAGAGCTTTCCGCCCGCATTCCCACCCACCCACAAATCAAGAAGCCCGACTGTCCGACTGACGCATGCGTCAGAAGCGATAGCCGCTCAGTAAGACTCGAGTAGCCCTACGGTCACAGCTGCGCAGCTGCTGTCCAATTTGTCCAAGCGCGTGCGCAGGATAGGGTGCGGTACCACTGCCTCACCTCCACAAGCGACCCGGATGCTAGTAATAGTGATTTGCACTGCCGCATGGACAGAAAACCCTCCAGGCCGCGCTCGTAGGTAGTCACCTGTGCTTGTGGTCCCGCCTGACTGGTAGGCGGCGGTGTGACAGGCATGTTGTGGCTGACACCCGTCTGCAGGTGCCCGAAGAGGTGCTCTGGCGGGTCCTGCATGACGATCGCGCTGCTATCAACTTCAAAATGGCATGTGCGCTTTTGCTTCTGCGCGGTGTTGGACACTAGGAGTGCATCAGCGAGCGCACCGTTGAACGTCTGCGCACTCGCACTCAAAGTGCCCAGTGCTAAGGTCAACACTATTCGTGAGGCGCAGATATTCGTGAGGCGCAGATATTCGTGAGGCGCAGATGGGCCACCGCAGCGGCAGCCGCTGCAACCTCTGCAACAGCGCCCATTGTGGGAATTGAACATGCATGTTTGCCATGCAGGCCACTGCTGGTGAGTGAGGGCACAGTGGGTGCTGGACCTTAACAAGTGCGTCGCGTCACTTCACTACGCGAACGTGCAGCGCAGTGCAGTGCGCAACCACGCTAGGACATGACAAAAAACAGGTGGTCTAATTATTTTTTGGCCCAACTCCCCACTAGCGTTGGTTTCCACCCACGTGTGATGGATGAGATCGAGCTGTACCTTTGGCCAAACATATGTGCAGGGCGCCACACGGCATAAGCTCAGGTGCTGGGTTCAAATCATTGAACTATTGGTGGGTGGAAACCAACGCTAGTGGGGAATAAGGCCAACGTGTCGGATTCGTTGGAGCACAGCCTCCATAAGGGCAACATGTGCTCTTTATTGTGTGTGCCAGCTGCCTGCAAGGCAGGCCTCTGCTGCTGTGCCGCGGCGTCCCTGCCTCTCTCAGTGGAATGAGCTCTGACTGTGGAATGAGGTGATAGAATGCGGCTGCATACCACTTAAGTCTCGCGAGCCATCCAAATCAAGCCTGTGGGTGCTCGGCTGGGGTTATCAACACGTAATTGCCAGACCGGCTTCTGTATTTTTTACCGCCTGCTCCCGCTGTGGATGCACAGGGCTTAGGGGTGAGGTCTGCCGGCTAGCGCGGGCGGCCTGTGGTCCGTGTGTCTGCTGCACTGGTGTTGGCCCACTTCTAATCTACAAATCTCGCATTACGGCCGCGCCATCTCACGCCGCCGTGCCCTGGGGCGCGGTCGTAGCTGACCTACGCCGCCATTGTGGACACGGACGACCTGACCCTGCCTGTGGGGCCTCCGCCGCCTGCCACTTTGTGCACGCCCCAGTGCCCGACCCTCGCCATCATCCAGGGCGTTGGTGTGCGGGCAGTGGCGCTTCCTGCAGAGCAGGCAGCGCAGGTGCCCCGCAACCGGGAGGTCGTAGCCGGTCACCAGGCCCCACGAGCTGTCAGCCAGCCTGACTGCCAGCACGGGCTCGCCGCACACACTAATGCAGACAGTCAGCACGCCGTCTTCGCTGACTTCGGGCGCTTCCGGCGCCCCAGCAACATCAGGGTGCAGGAGGCCGTCGAGCACGTTGCGCTTGCAGCGCTGCCACAGGGTACCCAGCTCCAGGGCACCGCATAGAGCTGTCGCACACGCGCACGGCTGAAGGTCGCCCGTGACCTCGCTGAATCTCCGGTCCAGGTCCTGGTGCGCCCGGCGCAAAGGTCACAGACGCATTTTTCGCAGCAAAGGCGTTGCACAACCTTGTTGGCTGAGGGCGCAGGGAGGCCAATGCTTGCATCGCGCCTGGTTGTCGAAGAGGGCCTCCGCAACGCTGTCATGGCAGCTGCACCAGCTGACCAGCCGATGCTTGCTGCCAGCGCGAAGTGCCCGCAGGTGCACGATGCTGAAGCGCAGTCTGCTCAGCGTACGCCACCTCTCCTCGTAGTGCGGCACACACCACACGCCCTGTCTGGAGCATGCGCAAGTGTGTGTCAGCGTGGTGCAATTCGTCAGGTAGGTCACTTCACACGGCACCCACAGCAGCAGACAGTCAAGCACAGATCGGCGGAGGCACGGCAGGCACACCTGTCTCCAGTGTAGACAAGCGGGCAGTGCGCATGGTCTCCCAGGAGGTTGACGTGGTCGTTGGCCGCAGACCAGGCGCTCGGCTCTTGGTGCCAGACCCAGAGCTTGCCACAGTCCGCCGGGGGACCGCGCGGTTGCGGGTCAGGCTGTGCCGCGGCGTTGGCTGCTTCTGGGCTTGGCGGCTCAGCATCACCGTCTCGATCGTGGACAGGGTCATGGAAGGTCACCCGCGTTGTGGCGCTGCCATCTGGGTGAACCAGCGTACCACGCACCACCTGAAGGAACGGAAAGCATGTCTCTTCCTGTGAAAAGTCTGCTTCAGTCCTTGGTCTGCGGCCGGGCGGGCGCCCTCTCTTTCTCTGTTGCGTGGGCTGCTCTACAGGAGGCATTGTGGGTGGAAACCAACGCTAGTGGCTGTACAGGCCACCCACCCACAACTGAATGAATGAATGATTGAACTGTTGACAGTTCTTTGGACATCAGCCAACTTGCTGTTTGAATTGCAACCGTGTATGAGCCAACTTTGGCTCCCTACGGACGCAGCCCTTGAGCATGGGCTACGCGTTGCAGATGCGCAACCCTGCAATGCGTAGCCCTGCTGCTTGCACAACGCGTAGCCTCAACAGACTCGGCCGTAAGCGGCCAAGTTGGCTGACACACGGTTTGTAACTAGGAGAGTCCCAGTTTGGGGGGTGTCTTTAGGGGGGTGTGCTGTGAGGTGATGTGATGTGGGGAGAGCCAGTCAGAGATGAGGCAAAGTGCAGCAAGAGAAGCGCAAGGTGCGCGTACAGGGAATTACCAAGCAGAACAGAGCGAACAAACAGAAAGAAATTAAAACTAAACACAGAGAGCTGGGCAGGGAAAGGGTGGTGGAAGATCGTGTGGGAGGCGCACAGTGCAGAACAGGGATACACCACCACAGAACAGAAAAAGAACAGGGCAAAAACACAGGACTGCGCATGACACCGTAGCTTACTGAAACAGGTCCTGCAACATAACCGTTCCTGCGCGCGCGAGGCAGGGTCAGTGCCTGACACGCAGAACGCAGGCCTTCCTCCGACACTGACACAGCGCGAGCACCGCACCAGGTGTGTGCGCCCAGTTTTGTGCAATGCAGCGAGGCCCGTGGCGTTGTCTGTGCGCTGTCGTGTCCGCTGGCGCGGCTCCTCCTGGGTGAGGGCTAGGCGCTTGCCTGGCATCCTTCACCTGCAGGCACAGAGCGGATGTGAGAAGCAGAACGCCAGCGGGCCATTGGTGTACAAAGCCATGCGGACAGACCTGTGAGCCGTGCAGTCTCTGCGCAAGCCGGAGCATGGCAGGGTGAGATCTGTCGATAGCAGGGGCTCACCCGGCACGTAGCAGACGTGACAGACAGGTAACGGTTGCTGTAAACACCTGCGCAGAAAAGCAGGTGTGAGGAACGGAGCATTAATATTGTGAGGAGCGCCATATAACAACATGGCCATGCAGCCACGCACCCGCGCGTCGTTGCGCCACTGCCGCCGTGGCGCTGTGCGCCAGGCGCCCGTAGGAGGGCGCACTCCGCAAGGCCAATTGCAGAGAAGCTGACGACGGACGTGCCAAACCGGTTCATCACCGTCCTGCGTGCATAGAGCCGTTTGTGAGGAGCATGACGCCGGCGAGCCAGGCCTGGTGCAGAGAACGGTGCGGACGGACCTGTGAGCCATGCTGGGCTGTCATTGCGCAAGCAAGGGCAGACGGACGGCTCCTGCGTCGGCGCACAGCAGGGTAAGATCCGTTGTTAGCAGGAATCCAGGAGCCCTTTTTAACCGGCTCTCACCTGGCACACAGCAGACGTGACGGCCAGGTAGCAGCGGTTGCCGTGACCGTCACCTGCGCAAAGAGGGGGCGTGAGGATCAAAGCGTGAGAGGAGTGAGTATCTGCTGTTAACACCATGGCCGTGCAGCCGCGCACCGGCTCGCGGCGAGCTGTAACAGCCGCGGACGGGTGGCTTCGCTCGGCAGCGCGACGGGTGTCAGCCAAGCCTCTGATAAAGCGAGATAGTGACCCAGAAAGAAAAACAGCAGAAACACCAGCAAGAAGCCCTGGAAAAACCTGGGGGGCTGTGTGCCGAAAACAATTCACCACAGCGGCTGGCCTGTCTCCGGAGAGCTGTGCGTTGTACAGATGGTGAAGGTGACCGTTCAGAACACACTCATAAATTTGCGCGGCCTGCGGCCGCGGCAACAGCGAGAAACAAAAAACCACAGCCATGGACAACTCGCCGCAGCGGCTGGTCTGTGTCCGGAGAGCTGTGCGTGCTACAGGAGGTAGGGGTGACCGTGTAGAACACAACAGAAGAGCCACGCGGCCTGCGGCCGCAGCAATATCGCGCAAAGGCAACAAAACGCAAAACCTACGCCTTGCAAAACTCGCCGCAGCGGCCCTTCCGCCTCCGGAAAGCTGTGCGTGCTACAGGAGCTGCAAGCCACTGTCCAGAACACAACAGAAAATTCGCGCGGCCTGCGGCCGCGGCAACAGCGAGAAACAGCCAAAAAAGAGCAAAAGCCCTAGTAAGTGGCCAAGTGAGGCTCCAATACAAGGTTTTAATAATTCATTCATTCATTCAGAAGCTTACGGGCAAAGAGGTTGCTGCTACTGGCCCCCACATCCCTGCAAAACCTGACCATGCCCTGTTGCAAGAGCCTGCGTTGGCTTGAGCAGGCGCAGCTGGGTAACATACGGATGTCACTCATGCGTACACTGACAGCATCTGAGAGCCTGTCTTTTGTGGGCTTCCTGCAGCAGCGAAAGGGATCATACCTGACAAGTCGTCAGCAAAGTAAGCAACGATGACACCCACACACGTACACCTCGCGCAGCGCGATAGCAGGCAAGCGTTCACACGAGAAACAGATTCCCCGCACAGCGCACGGAAAGCTCTTACTTCACTCGCACACCAGTTCACCCACCACCCACTGCGGTGGTGGGAAAAAAGTTCTTGGAATCCGAGGACAGAGAAATGCTACTTCGGCATGCCTGCTTTCAGGTTCTGCTGTGTTGGTGTAGTTGCTGCACCATCCTAAAGAGCTCACGTCGTGACCTGCCTTGCTGGTCTTGTGGTCCATAGTTTATCACAGCCATGGGTTTACACTCACTTTCCACTCCTCTGGCTACGGCTGCACGCCCCTATGGCCCTATTGACTCTCCGTCCTCCCGCATAGGAAGCAGCCACTAGAATACAACGGATGGAGTCCTGCGGGCTATGCGCACGCAGTCACAGCAAGGGGGAGAGCCGCGGGTGAATATACGACCAGCCCTTGCATGCCAAAAACAGCCTGGCATGAGCCATGATAAGGAACAACAAAACGCAAGGGGCGCACGTCTGTAGCCTGGTGGTGCCATGGTTTGCAACATTACGCGTCGGCGGGTTACGGCAAAGCTGCAAGTGGTCTGCCAGCAAGGCTGCAGAAGTAGATGCAGAACACCGGCACGACAAGCACCTTGCTAGTGTTGTCCACCTTATTTCGTCCAACGAGGAAGGCATTGTGTGGGCATCGGCCGCCTTGACCGCCGCAGCCATCACCGTTGTGTGGCACATCAAGCAATGCTGACAACAACTCCGACCCGTGATCTACCGTTGAGCACACCAACGACAAGACCTCTGTGCAGGGGGTTGCAAGGGCACTTTCGCCTCCACAGACAGTTCCTTCACCACCCTTGCTCGGCTTGCTGCTATTTGCTCCGTCCTGCTCTCCGCACTCCTTTCCGTGCTCCACCCTAGGTGGAGCAGTGCTCACATGGCATCATAGACTATGGTTATAAGTCATCCAGGCCACCCGGGCCTGCGGAGTGGTCACAAGCATCTTCTGTCTGCATCACACTTCCCTTTGATTAGCTACACGGCCTACACGGCCTTGCAGACAGCAACCTTGCCTTGGGGTCGCACATGCACATGGACGCCGAGCTGCAGCACTTCAACGTGGATGTGTACAACGGACCGTGACAATACTGACCGACTGCCTGGGGTGTCGTGCCCGAGGACCTGCTGCACACCGGTAATGCTGTGCTGATGGGCCGTCGCACGCAGCAGAGGCGGTTGTGGCTGTGAAGAGGCGCATGTTGGTGCTGCACGATAGTGCGCTGTGTCCACCGTCTTGGCTGTGCAGGGGCGCACAACGGAATGTCTTCAACGGGTACAGTAGCGTTGCGCACGTCTGCGTTTTGGTACTTGCACTCATATGTGAGGGACTCGCTGCGCGAGGCTAAGCTGCGCTAATGGAGCCAGAACAGGATCGATACGTCCGGTGGTCTTGAAAGCATCTGAAGCGAAGTTTTTGCCTTCCGGGGCGAGTATTGCTAATGAAAGACACATTCAGCAGTTTCCACCCACGGCCAACTGAGAGAGCTTGAAGGAGCCGGAAGCCTTGAGCTCCAGGCTCTTTCATCTGGTCGGCTAAATGCTGGGCACCAGTACACGCTGCGGGTGGAGTGGGACGAAACTAAGCGACTCGAAAAGCGCGAGGGATGGCAGGCGCCTGAGCGCCACATGACAGAGGGTGATTTTTTAGAACCGCACACGATGGCCATTTCAGGCCCAATAGTCGCTCAGCAGCCAACTGGAGGCTTGTGCTGGTTTCCTGGGGTGTCCAGGCTGCCTCTAGTGGCAGAAGTCAGCTTCATGCCTCACATTGATGATCAGACCGGACTGTAGCCGCACTGCGGGGCCTGCCCGACCCGCAGTTGCTATTATGGACCACTCCAAGCTCTTGAGCAGCCGCTAATTCCCTGTGCACCACCGCCCGGGGACTTAGCAAGTCGACGCGCAGCACAGGAGGCACTTACAGGTTGCTGCAAGTGCGGCACCAGTGCCTTGTGGTTAATATTTGCGCTGGTCTTGCTGCAAACTGGGATGACACCGAGATTGCCTGGGCCCTTTCTGGGGTGCAAGACCAGTTGCGCATGTGCAGCTGATGGCATGTGACGGGCCTGCCGGCGCTTCTTGCTGCAGCCAGCATTGCCTGTAATCTCGTTCCTGTGACCTCGCTGCGCAGGGTCGTGGTCCTCGGCGCGTCCGCGTGGGTGGTACCCAACGCTAGTGGGGAAAAGGGCCCATGTGTCGATTAGACACACGAGTATGCCTGGTTGATAGACGCGATCAGTGCACGGGATAGGGAGATCCTTGGAAATCAGAGTGCGCAGAACAACTCACCCTGCCATGCTGAAGGGCCCCAATCTGATGGCCTGCATGGCGCGGTGCAAACAAAGCTTTTACACGCAAACACGCCTCTGCATGTGGGCAAGTTTAAGGGGCCGAAACGCTGTCGTGAAGAAGATACTTTATGACTGCCGGATAAGCCTTCGTTTGCGTCTATCCAGAAACCGGAAAACCCCGTGTCTGGCAGCAGCGGGCGGGAATTTGTTCCACGATATCTGTGCCAGGTGAAGCTGCAGCACTGGAGCCAGACAATGTTAATATGTGCGCCGCTCATGACAGCGTGTGATGCGAGTTTGCTTGCTTGCCTTGTCACACGAGCGCACGTTGCTGGTGTTCAGCAGATAATGTGTGGTGCAGGCTGATGGCCTGGTGGAAGAGCCTGAGGCAGGGGGAGGACGTGAGCTTGAGGCTGTTTGACCTAGTCGGTGCTGCCGGGCGTGGTTGTGTGGAGTGGACAAAGAGAAGCGCAAGGCACTGCTGGTGACTGAGCGCCACACAACAACAGAGGGTGTGCTGAGCTTGCGTATTGTTGTTGCTGCCCACAGAGACTCAGGTGGCTGTGCCTGTAGGGCGGGCTGCGATAATGCAAGTGAGGAGTGCACAGAGGAAGGGCAGGCGGCCATGTGGGTCCTCCTGCATGAAAGGCACTATCAGATCATGGTGCCTAGCCAGCGCATTCAGCTGCTGAAAGTGCAGGGCATCCCGCAGCCCTTGTGCCACACGGAGTTTGTCGTGTGCTTTTTTGAATTAATGGCTCATTTGGCTCACCCGGCGACCGTTCACCGTTCATTGACAATTGCAATGTATACAATTGTTGCCTGGCAGTCCATTGGGCTCTGTGTTGTGCCTATGCATAGAGGCAGGTGCCTGCGCAGGAGGAAGCCACAGTGCCGAGTGGCACGGGTGGAGGCTTGAGGCATTTGCCAGCCAGGCCAGCGTAGTGGACCTCGCGTGCCAGGAGCCGAGTGGCACGGCTGACGTGATTACTCACGCAGATATGCCTGTTATTTGCTGCTGCATCATGCGTATCGGGATGCTGAGCTGGATCAGACGCCCTGCACAGGTAGGTGCCTATCTGTAGTGCAGTGCAGGTTGCTGTAGGGAGTGCGCTGCACTTGCAGCGCTTGATAAGGCAGGGCTGCCTGTCATTGTTGTGAATATGATGTGAGCTGCACCATGCATGCCTGGATACGGGGAGATTGGCTATGCACAACCAAGTTGGGCTGAGGTTGTGCAGGTGCTGTTGGGGTGGCGCACAAGAAAGAGGCTGAGTGCGGAGATGCATGGACGGAGCACGCGCAGCCGAAACGTGGAGGTGACTCGCTAACGTAGCGCCCTCCTGAGCTTGTGGTGATGTGTGCAGATAGTTGCATATATGGCTGTGTTGCTGTTGCAACGGAGGCAAGCTGTGCAGCGGGTTCTGCTACTCGCAGGCGGGCCGTGGCAAGAGCGCTGGTCCTGGTATGGTCTGTTTTGCTGCTGGTGGGGATAGAGCAGGCACGTTTGGCAGCACAAGCCGTGAATTGGATTGCCTACGGCAGGCGGCGTAGGCGTCAGGTCGTGGTTGCGCCGACCTGCGCCGCGCCGGCCGCCGCTGGATCGGAGTGCCGCCCAAGGCGTGGCAGTGTAAGGGCGAGCTGGAGGAGAACGCACGCGGCCAGGAGGAGACTGCTCGCTCGGCGCGAGATGGTGAGTGTTGTGCTGGTGTGGGGCATGGGGAGTGTGTAGCATGCGGACAATTGGGTGAGGAGGCGCAGCCTGTTGAGGACGAAAGGCTGTGAGTGTGACGTAGAGGCGGCGCTGCAGGAGGGCCAGCGCTTGGCAGCAGAGGAGCGGCGCGCCGCTTCTCGTGCAGACGACATTGCTCGGAAGGAGGGATGGATTGGGCATCGTCACGGCAGCTGTGAACAGGTCAAGCCTGCCGGCGCGAGCAATTCATGTGCTTACCATGTCCAAGTGGGCATGCAAGATGGTGGAGTCAAGTTGATGCTGGTACCGGGTGGCGTCATGGTGGTTGCAAGTGACTGGAACAAGGTTATCTGAGTGGTTAATAACATTACTGAGATGCACGTGTAGGTGCTGATGGCCGTCTGAGCCTGGACTACATACGAGTTGCAGGGATGTGCCATGGCATTTCATTGAAGAAGCAGGTCAACACTTCTTCCACAGTTGCCACGCGCAAGTCACAGTGCCGGGTGCGCCACATAAGGTCCGCAATGCCCCCCCTGTGAGCCCTATATTGCGGTTAAGCATGAGCAGGACACCCTTCCCTACAATTGACCGCGCAGAGGACGCGAAAGCGCCCATGCACTTGGTGCACATGGACCTGTGCAGGCCACTGCCCAAGCCGTCTGTGGGTGGCTGCATCTACATGGCGACATTCATCGACGATACTACAAGTTCTCGGTCATGACGACACTGCAGCGGTGGCCACACTGCGTCTCCATCATGGTCAGCACTCTCTTCACCATGGCAGACACATCAGCCTTGCGGGTCAGCAGGCGCATGACCGAGAACTTTGAGTAGTCGCCTAGGAATGTCGCCACGTGCTGCCCACGTTCAGCTCCGGCAGTGGCGCGCACAGGTCCATATGCACAAAGTGCGCTTTCGCGGACTCTGCGCGGTAATTGTAAGGAAGGGTGCGCTGTGTTGCTTAGCCGCACAATACAGGGCTCACAGGATAGCATCGCGCACCTTGTGCGGCGCACCCGGCATTGCGAGTTCTTTGGAAGGATGTGTTGCCCTTCTTCCGTATAACACCAGGGCACATGTGGCTCGTACGTCATCCAGGCTCAGCCGGCCATTAGCAACTCTTCGAGCACTCTAATGTTACAGACCACTCAGAGCGTGTGCTTGCTGTACTTTACTTTCACACCTGCGGTCATCCAGCCTCATCCTGCGCTGTCCTGCCGTCCAACCTGACGTCCCCAACGTGCGTGTCTTGCAAGACCTCAAGAAGTTGTTTGCCCCTTCAAGTGCGGGTCTGGCCTGACAACAATGCCTCCCACATAGAAGGCAGACTCGCAGGCCATCATCTTATGACAAGGCAACTACTCAGCCACATGCATTGAACACAAACGGTTGCACTCCTTCACCATCACGCACTCTGCGTGTTATGCAAAGGCATGCCGTGCATGCCTGTACCTTTGTCTGGCATGATGCCCCTGTATTCCAGGGCAAGCGACACGATCCCTGCACATGCAGCGTCCAGTTTTCGTTGAATGGCGACTACTGAGGACGCGAGCCACGTGATCTAGCAGACCCATAAAATATGCACTCAGCACACTCTCAACACACCACACGGTCTTTCACGTTACGTGGGGATGTTGTGCTACACCACATGGGACATGCGCAGGCCGCCTTCCCCGGCAGCGGCGCACACTGTCTACGCTTGCTGCCAAACTTCAGTCATGCTCCATTACACGCACGCCGGGTGCGCTACACCGTGCTTACGTGTGCGGTGTACTGCCTACCATTCCGCCCCCGAGCTGATTGCGGTGGAGCAGGCGGAAACCGCGCTGCGGTGGCCCCATCATGGACCTGGGCCGTCGGGCCTCACAGTCCGGCTGCTTAAGATCTCATGGTCTTCCCTTTGCGCGCTGGAGCTTTTCTTCCGGCCATATTGCCGCCATCGGGCCCTCTTTCCCATGGTGGGGGGTCCGTTCGGCTCTACCAGCCCTCTGTTCATGTTTAACTATACGGTCGTTTGCTGGCAGTTCTTCCTGTTCATGCGGCCTTGCACATCACAATTTTAAGCACCCGTGGCGATCGTGGTACTGGTACATCCACGTCACCCACCCACTTTCCACCCATCCTGCTCTACATTCTCACTCTCATTACCCTATGTCGCTTTTGACCCTTGAGGCTCATTTTCGCGTACTCAGCGACGGCTTCCGCCCACCTGATCAATTAATGTTTGCGCAACCACCCACCCAAGTGGCCCGCTCTGGGATGCAGGACCCTTGCTTGCCCATGTAGCCCAGCACGCACCATGCGCCCTGCCTAGAGCAATAGCAAGCATGTGAGCGAACTGCAAAAACTCAGCAACGTCACTCCACAGGTGGGTGGAAACCGAGGCGACTCGCATTTTATAATCGTATTCATGGGTTGACAACATTTATATGCGATTATACCGTTTTGGGTGGAGAAAAGGCGTATTAAGTGTCCCATGGCTATGCCCACTAGCACGGGTTTATCCCCATTAGTGGGTGGAAACCAACGCTTTTATCCCCATTAGTGG
>JAABUR0100007522.1_pt1 | contig 12866 bp, 15 predicted proteins | sample 5560091 | NCBI WGS metagenome assembly JAABUR01 (sample SAMN10711879, study PRJNA513375) | rock metagenome | isolation source: Antarctica rocks | place: Antarctica: Victoria Land, University Valley sud
TTCACCAACGGCTCGTACGATCCGAGCCCGCAAGTCCGCCGACAAAGGTAAAGCCATGCCGAAGCCTCCCGCACCGGCATCCCTGAATCAGACCTAGCGATTCCGCGCAACACCAAACCGCTCTAGCGTCGCTGAAAAGCAGACGTTCGATGGCAGCCCCCGATCCGAGTATCGACCGGTAACCCCAAGCAGCGTCGGATGCGCGCCCAAGGGGCACCAAAGTCGAGCCAGCGTGACCCCCCAACATCGTACGGCGGAGCTGATCGGTGACGATGATCTCCAAGGCGAAACCTGTTTCCGGAGCAGTGTTGGCATGAGGATCAGGGCTGCGGCCGTGTTCCGCCGCGAACGCACCAGCAGGTCGAGGGCCTTGCCTTCGTCATCGACAGCCCCGCCAGAGCCAAAACCGCTTGCCCCCGATCGTCGCGACCATTTCGTCCATGTGCCAGCGACCAGTCGAATGCGATCGCCGGCTTCGAAACTTTCGAGCCAATAGCGGACCGAACTTGGTGACCCAGCGCCGAACCGTTTCGTTCGCGGTGTCGAGACTGCGCTCGACTAAAAGATCCTCGAATCCGCGGTTGCTCAACGTGAACCGCCGGTACAGCCAGACCGCATCGTGGATGACCGCTGGCGGGAGCGAAGGCGGGTGTAGGGGGCCGGCTTCATAGCCGACCTGCCCCAGTTCGACTTCAGGGCGACAATGCCGTCAGCTCGTGACGTCTTCGATCATGCGGCGGCACAGCGGATTGACAGCTTCGGTGCTCATCGGGGGCTTCTGTCGGAGACAGCGAACCCCCGATCTTCAGACAGGCTCCGGGCAGCCGCTATCACGGTCTACAGACTCGGCCGACTCTGCGGCGACGGCTTTTTAGTTTGCTGGCGCGCTGGACGATTTGGATCGGACTCAGACCGTGGACGTCACAAATCCTTTGCTAGACTCGATTAACCGTTCGGCATCGAAACGGGTTTGCCGATGCTGACTATGAAGAGCGTAAGCCGGCGTTTCGGCACCAAGCTGGCCGTCGAGAACGTGTCGCTTGAAGTTCCGCCGGGCAGCTTCGTCGGCGTGGTAGGGCGTTCGGGTGCCGGCAAGTCGACGTTGCTGCGGATGATCAACCGGCTCGTTGAGCCGACGGCTGGTTCCATCGCGTTCGACGGTGTCGACGTGACGGCGCTGCGCGGTAAAGCGCTGCGTGACTGGCGTTCGCGTTGCGCCATGATCTTTCAGCAATTCAACCTCGTGGGCCAGCTCGACGTCCTCAACAACGTCCTGATCGGCCGCCTCAACGACATGCCGACCGCGCGCTCGCTCCTCCGGTTCTGGCGGCCTGCCGATGTCGCCGTTGCGCTATCCGCCCTCGAGCACTTCGATATCGCGTCGCTCGCGTCGCAGCGGGCCGATAGTCTGTCGGGTGGCCAACAGCAGCGGGTCGCTATCGCCCGGGCATTGGTGCAGCGGCCGAGCCTCATCCTGGCCGACGAACCGATCGCATCGCTCGACCCGCGCAATACCCGGATCGTCATGGATGCGCTGCAGCGCATCAACCGGCATTACGGCATCACGGTGCTGTGCAACCTCCACTCCCTCGATCTCGCCCGAACCTATTGCGACCGGCTGGTCGGGATGGCGGGCGGGTGCGTCGCTTTCGACGGGCCGGCCGCAGCCTTCACACCGACCGCCGCCCGCGACCTCTACGGCTTGGAAGCCGACGAGGTGATGGGCTCGCCGCCTTTGGCCGCACCCGTCGAGGACTTCCGCTCGGCCGCACTGGCCTGACGCCACGCCCAGCGATCTTCAACATGCTTTAATGGAGCCCTATTCCCATGCTGACCCGCCGCCACGTCCTCGGCACCGCGATCGCGGCCGCCGCTATGCCCTACGCTTCTGCTACCCGCGCCGCAGACGAGTGGCGCAAGCAGTTCCCCGAGATTGTTTTCGCAATGATTCCGGAGGAGAACGCCTCGGGAGTGACCGATCGCTACGCGCCCTTCATCACCTATCTGACGAAAGAGCTCGGCGTGAAGACGACGCTGCGCGTCGCCAACGACTATGCCGCCATCATCGAAGGACAGCGGGCCGGCAACATCCATGTCGCCTATTACGGACCGGCATCCTTCGCCCGCGCGCTGGTGACCGGGGTGCAGACCACGGCCTTCGTCATCGACGTCAACCAGGATGGCTCGAAGGGGTATTACTCGGTCTTCTACGCGATGGCGGATTCGCCTTACCAAACGCTCGAAGACGTCAAGGGTAAGGTGATCGGCCTCGTCGACCCGAACTCGACCTCGGGCTACAACATGCCGCTCTTCACTCTGAACAAGATGGGCATCGACCCCAAGACCTATTTCTCGAACATGCTGGTGACGGGCAGCCACGAGAACGCCGTCATCGCGCTTGCGGGTGGGCAGGTGCAGACCTGCGCCAACTGGTGGAACGGCCCGGGCGACTCGAACCTCACCCGCATGCTGAACAAGGGCATGTTGAAGAAGGCCGACGGATCGGCCCTGAAGGAGAGCGATTTCCGCATCATCTTGAAGTCGGCGCTGATCATCAATTCGCCGACAGCCTATCTCGATCTTCTGCCCGACGATATGAAGGCCGCCATCCGGCAGGCGTGGTTCGACGCACCCGTCAAAGCGCCCGAGGCTTTCGCCAAGCTCAGCGACGGCAAGAACAGGCCTTGGGCCTCGGTCGCCAACGCCGATTACGGCGACACGGTCAAGCTCATCAAGTTCGTTGACGGCCTGAAGAAAAAGAGCTGACGCGATCATGATGGCAGGGCGTAACGCTCCGGCGTCGCCCTCCGGCATCGTGCTCCTGCCGGACGAAAAACTGGTGGCGATGCACCGGGCCTATGGCGCCGCGGGCGTGCGCCGGCATCTGCGACTGCTCGCTGGCCTGGCGGTTCTGTGCATGCTGGTCGCGGTGTCGACTCGGCTGGCCGAGATCGACCCGGCCACCATGTGGCGCAAATTCGGCGGCTTCACGAGCTATTTCGACCGCATCGGTACGCTCGACAGCGGTGCGCGGGTGTGGACCGACCCGGCCGAATGGTTCTGGGGCCTGAAGAAATGGTCGGCGCTGCTTGGGCAGACGCTGCTGATGGGCTACGTGGGCACGTTGTGGGGCGCAGCCTTCGCCTTCGGGCTGTGCTTCGCGGCGAGCCGCACCACCTGCAGCAATGCTTTGATCCGCTTCGCCGCGCTGCGCTTTCTGGAATTCTGCCGCACGGTTCCGGTGCTGGTGTTTGCCCTGGTCTTCGTTGTGGCGTTCGGGCTTGGCGCGCTGCCTGGCGTGCTGGCTCTCGCCATCCACACGGCCGGTGCTCTCGGCAAGCTTTTCACCGAAGTGGTCGAGAACGCCGACGGAAAGCCGGCCGAGGGCGTGCGAGCCTCCGGCGGCAACCACCTCGAGGCGATCCGTTTCGGCGTGCTGCCGCAGGTCCTGTCGTCCTTCGCCTCCTATGCGCTGCTGCGCTTCGAGATCAACGTGCGGGAGGCCACGGTGATGGGCTTCGTCGGTGCGGGTGGCATCGGCGAGGAACTGCTGATCGCAATTCGGCGCTTCTATTACAGCGACGTCAGCGCGATCCTGGTGCTCGTCATCCTGACGGTTTTCGTATTGGACATGCTGACCGAGCGGCTGCGGAGTCGGCTGTTCCCGGGGGAAGCGCGGTGAGGGGGCTCGACCTCACGGCCGAGGAGGTGGCGGCGCTCGCCGCGCGTCACACTGCCCTGATGCAGCCACCGTGGCGGACACGCCTCCTCGGCCCAGCGCTGACGATCGCGATCGTCGGGCTGTTCGTTTTTGGGCTCTGGGACCTCGACATCTCGCCTGTGCGGCTCGCGGGCGGGGCGATTGCGCTTCTGCGCTTCCTCGCGCTGATGGTGCCACCCGACCCGCTCGGCCACGCTGCGCTTTTCGCGCAGGCCTTGGCCGAAACACTGGCAATCTCGCTCCTGGGCACCTTGGTGGCGGCCGTCCTGGCTTTCCCCGTCGGGCTGCTGGCGGCGCGCAACGTCGTGCGCAGCCCCGTCTTTCACCTGCTGATCCGCCGTATGCTCGACGTGATCCGCTCGATCGACGTGCTGGTCTGGGCCCTGGTGTGGATTGGGGTCGTGGGCCTCGGCCCCTTTGCGGGGGTGCTGGCCATCGCCTGCTCGGATTTCGGCGCGCTCGGCAAGCTGTTCTCCGAGACAGTGGAGACCTCGGGCGAGCGAGCGCGAGAAGGTGTGCGGGCAGCGGGTGGCGGCCCCCTGGACGAGGTCCGCTTCGGCCTCCTGCCGCAGGTGCTACCCGTCATCGCCGGGCAAGTGCTGTATTTCTTCGAGTCGAACGTCCGCTCCGCCACCATCATCGGCATCGTCGGCGCCGGCGGTATCGGGCTGCACCTCTACGAGGCCATCCGCACGCTGGAATGGAACGAGGTGTCCTTCCTCGTTCTGATGGTCCTGGTGGCGGTTGCCGTCATGGATTGGGTTTCGTCACGGTTGCGCGCAGCCATGCGGGGTGCGTGAAGCACCTTGCGTTTTGGAACGCGCAGGCGCTCGCCTCGGACATGGTCAATGCCGGAACACCAGTTCCATGCGCTCGGCGTGGAAGCGTGTGCGCAGCACCTGGATCGGCCGTCCCCGGAGGTCCACATCCACGGCGCGTGCAACCAGCACCAGCCCATCCGGCGCGGCAGCGAGATGGGTCGCGTCGCTCGAAGATAGTCGTTCGGCCGTGATGCGAGTCTCGCGTCGGCGATAGTCGGCGACGCCTTCGCGGAGCAACGCTTCCGTGATGGAGCCGGTCTCCGCGAAGTTTCCAACGATGCCGGGAAAGCGTGCGGCCGGAAACCACGAGGTCGCTACCGACAACGGCAGACCATCGGCATCGTGCAGCGATTCGATCCGAAAGAGCTCGAGGCCCGATGGGCAGTTCAGTAATGCGGCGATTTCCGCGTCGGCGCCGACACGATCGGACCCGATCAGCCGGCCTCCCGGACGGCGCGCCTGAGACAGCACGTTTTCGCTGAACCGTGTGCGCGGACCGACCTCGTAGACCAGGCGCGGTGCAGGCCCGGTGACAAAGGTTCCACGGCCCCGTTCGGCCCGCACCAAGCCGTCGGCCGCCAACGCCGCAATGGCACGCCGCACGGTGTGGCGGTTGACACCGAAGCGCTCCGCCATGACGCCTTCGGCAGGCAGCCGGTCTGCGACCGAGCCATCACCGATCGCCGCGCGGATCTGGTCCGCAACCCGCCTCCATCGTGTGACCCCGTCGCCAGGCTCATCCATCCGCCGCTCCATGTTCCGCAGAACCGGTGCGTCATCATCCGGTCATTGTTGGGGGTGTAAAACAACACGATGATCATCTAGTTGTCTAGACAATTAGACATGTTGCAGAGACGTGATGGACCGAGTGGCTGCTGAACGTGAGGCTCGGCGGCGGGCCATGGGGGCGATGGCGTGCATGCCTGCCTCCCTCATGGCCGAGCGCTATGCCACCCTTGACGAAAGCCTCCCTCCCGCCTTGCCGGTGCGCGGGCCCGAAGTCGGGCTCGTCATGCTTCGAGGGCGGGCCGGCGGCGGAGGCGCCGCGTTCAATCTCGGCGAAGCCAGCGTGGTGCGGGCCACAGTGAAGCTCGCCTCCGGCCACGTCGGTCATGCCGTCATGCTTGGACGGGACACGGAACACGCCCGGAGGGCCGCGCATCTCGATGCGGTCTGGCAGCGACCTGAGTGGAGACAGCGAATCGAGGACGACATCGTCACGCCGGGGCTGGCCGCCGAATCGGCCGAGACGTGCCGCCGGGCCGAGGAGACCGAAGCGACCCGCGTCGACTTCTTCACTCTGGTGCGGGGGGAGGACTGATGGCTGTCGACCACGCCGCCGCCGTCGAGGGCGGCCTGAAGGATCCGGTGTTCGACGGACAGGCGATCTTCCGGGCCCTCATGAACGCCTTCGCGGAACCGGGCACGATCACGGATCTCGGCTCGCGCGTCGTGGCGCCAGCGTCACTCGTAGCGGCCGCCGCGGGGATACTCGCCGCCCTCGCCGACGGCGATACGCCGGTGTGGATGGAAGACCCTGCCGGTACGGACGAGGCCGCGGCGGCCTGGCTTCGCTTTCAGACCGGTGCCCCGATCACGTCCGATCCTGCCGCCGCATGCTTTGTACTCATGCCGGAATGCGACGATCCCGCCAGTTGGACCCGTTTTCCCCGCGGCACGCCCGACTATCCTGACCGCTCGGCGACCCTGATCCTGCCGATCCGCTTCTTCTCGGCGGGCCCTCGGCTGGTTTTGACCGGACCCGGCATCGAGACGGAGCGAACCATCTCGCCCGCCGGCCTGCATGACGGCTTCATCGCCGCGATGAGGGCTAATCGCGCGTGTTTCCCGCTCGGCCTCGACCTCATCCTGGTCTGCGGCAGGGGGGCGCTTGCCCTGCCGCGCTCGACGCGCATCCGGGAGGGCTGAGCCCATGTATGTGGCCGTGAAGGGGGGCGAAGCCGCCATCGCCAAGGCCCATCGCCTCTTGGCCGACCGTCGGCGTGGGGACCGCGACGTGCCCGCCTTGACGCTCGACCAGATCGCCGGGCAACTCTCGCTCGCCGTCGATCGGGTGATGGCGGAGGGATCGCTCTACGACCCGGAACTCGCCGCCCTTGCCGTGCGGCAGGCGCGCGGGGATCTGATCGAGGCGATCTTCCTGCTCCGCGCCTATCGCACCACGCTCCCGCGCTTCGGCTATGCGCGGCCGGTCGACACCGCAGACATGCGGATCGAGCGCCGCGTGTCGGCGACCTACAAGGATGTGCCGGGCGGACAATTGCTGGGACCGACCTTCGACTACACGCATCGCCTGCTCGATCCCGACCTCGCCACCGACGCCACCGTCGAGGCGCCGGAGCGCAGGGCGCGTGACGACGGTGCGGATTGCCCGCGCGCCATCGACATCCTGAACCGCGAGGGGCTGATCGAAGGCGACGGCGACCCGAACGGCGAGCCCGGCGACATCACCCGCGATCCCGTGTCCTATCCGGTCGCGCGCGACCTGCGGTTACAGGCCCTGGCCCGGGCCGACGAGGGCTTTACCTTGGCCCTCGGCTATTCGACGCAGCGCGGCTACGGCCGCGTCCATCCCTTCGTCGGCGAGGTGCGGATCGGCCTCGTCGATGTCGAAGTGGAGATGCCCGACCTCGGCTTCGCGTTGCGGATCGGCTCCGTCCGGCTCACCGAATGCCAGTTGGTGGCGCAATTCCAGGGCAGCGCCGAAGAACCGGCCCGCTTCACGCGCGGTTACGGTCTCGTCTTCGGCCAATCCGAACGCAAAGCCATGGCGATGAGCCTCGTCGACCGTGCGCTTCGGGCCGACGAATTCGGGGAGGAACGCAATGCCCCCGCCCAGGACGAGGAATTCGTCATGGAGCACGGCGACAACGTCCAGGCATCCGGGTTCGTCGAGCACCTGAAACTGCCCCATTACGTCGACTTTCAGGCCGAGCTCGACCTTGTGCGGCGCCTTCGCGCCGAGACCGCGGCGCGCAAGGCCGCCGTCGAGGATGCGCCATGACGGCGCCCGCCTACAACTTCGCCTATCTCGACGAGGGCACCAAACGGATGATCCGCCGGGCGATCCTGAAGGGGATCGCGGTGCCCGGATATCAGGTGCCCTTCGCGTCACGCGAGATGCCGATGCCCTACGGGTGGGGAACCGGCGGCGTGCAGGTGACAGCCGCGATCCTCGGTCCGACCGACGTTTTGAAGGTCATCGACCAAGGGGCCGACGATACCACCAACGCGGTCTCGATCCGGGCATTCTTTCAGAAGACCGCCGGCGTGGCCACGACGACGCGCACGACCGAGGCGACGATCGTCCAGACGCGTCATCGCATCCCGGAGACCCCGCTCAGGGCCGGCCAGACCATCGTCTATCAGGTCCCGATCCCTGAGCCGCTGCGCTTCCTCGAACCACGCGAAACCGAGACCCGGACCATGCACGCGCTCGAGGAATACGGGCTGATGCACGTCAAGCTCTACGAGGACATCGCCCGCCACGGCCATATCGCCACCACCTATGCCTATCCGGTGAAGGTCGAGGGTCGCTACGTGATGGATCCGTCGCCGCTGCCGAAATTCGACAATCCTAAAATGCATCGCTCGCCGGCGCTGCAGCTCTTCGGCGCGGGTCGCGAAAAGCGCATCTACGCATTGCCCCCCTACACTGATGTACGCAGCCTGGATTTCGAGGACCATCCGTTCGCGGTTCAGCGGTTCAGCGACCCTTGCGCGCTCTGCGGCGCGCGCGACGTCTATCTCGACGAGGTCATCACCGACGATCGGGGCGGGCGGATGTTCGTCTGCTCCGACACGGATCATTGCAACGCCCGGCAGGCGGAAGGTCTTCAGGGGGCGGGGCTGCCGCAAGCGTCTGCGGGGGACGCGGCGCGATGAGCTTCGAGCCAGTCCTCTCGGTGCGCGATCTCGAGCGGCGGTACGGCGAGCGCATCGGCTGCGCCGATGTCAGCTTCGATCTTTGCTCCGGTGAGGTGCTGGCGGTCGTCGGCGAATCAGGCTCTGGCAAGACCACGCTGCTCCAGTGCATCTCGGGACGCCTCGAACCCTCGGCCGGCACGGTCGGTTACCGCATGCGCGACGGGATCATGCGCGATCTCGCCGATCTCGGCGAGGCCGAGCGTCGCCTGTTGATGCGGACGGATTGGGGCTTCGTCCATCAGAACCCGATCGACGGGCTTCGGATGCGGGTCTCGGCCGGCGCCAATGTCGGGGAGCGTTTGATGGCCCTCGGCGATCGCAACTACGGCCGGATTCGCGAGGCCGCGGCAGATTGGCTGGCCCGCGTCGAAATCGCAACGGACCGGATCGACCACCAGCCCACCACCTTTTCCGGCGGTATGCGACAGCGACTGCAGATCGCCCGCAACCTCGTCACCCATCCACGCCTCGTCTTCATGGACGAGCCGACCGGCGGTCTCGATGTGTCGGTGCAGGCGCGGGTGCTCGACCTTCTCCGCGGCCTCGTGACCGATCTCGGGCTGGCGGTCGTGATCGTCACACACGACCTCGCCGTCGCACGCCTGTTGTCCCAGCGGATGCTGGTGATGAAGGACGGGCGTGTGGTCGAGGACGGGCTGACCGACCGCGTTCTCGACGATCCGCGCCATGCCTATACGCAGCTTCTCGTCGCCTCGATTCCGGAGTCTTGACGATGAACGACGCATCCGCGTTCACACGGAATAGGCCGATGCTCGAAGTCGACGGCGTCGCCAAATCCTTCCGCATGCACCTGCGCGGGGGTGTGAACCTCTGCGTCGTGCGGGCCGTGTCCTTCGCGGTGGGCGCCGGCGAATGCGTGGTTCTCAGCGGCCCGTCCGGGATCGGCAAGTCCTCGATCCTGCGCATGGTCTACGGTAATTACGGAGTCGATCGCGGCACCATCCTGTTGCGCGACCGAGAGAGCGGATCGATGCGGGACCTTGGCGCCGGTGACCCGCGTGTCGTGCTCGACTTGCGAAGGACCACCATCGCCTATGTCAGCCAGTTCCTTCGCGCCGTGCCCCGCGTCTCGGCGCTCGATGTCGTGGCCGAACCACTGGTCGCCCGTGGCGTCGAGCGTGGTGGAGCACAGTGCCGCGCGGCCGAGATGCTTTCGCGCCTGAACCTGCCCGCCGCCTTGCACGACCTGCCGCCGGCGACTTTCTCGGGCGGTGAGAAGCAGCGCGTCAACATCGCGCGCGGCTTCCTCACCGACCATCCGGTGCTGCTGCTCGACGAGCCTACCGCCTCGCTCGATGACGAGAACCGGGACGCCGTCGTGGCGATGATCCGCGAGAAGCTCGAGCGCGGAACCGCGATCCTCGGCATCTTTCACGACGAGGCGGTGCGCGACCGCGTCGCAACCCGCAGCGTCGACGTCTCGGCCTTCTCGGCACGGGAGGCGGCGTGATGGCGAGGCTCAAAGCCGATACGCCGCTGGTCCACCCGACCGCCGAAGTCACCGGCTCGACGCTCGGGCGCTACACCGAGGTCGAGGCCCGGTCATCGGTGTCCGAGGCCGTTCTAGGCGACTATTCCTACGTCATGCAGGACTGCCGGATCTGGGCCGCCACGATCGGCAAATTCGCCAATGTGGCGGCGGCGGCGCGGATCAATGCCACCAACCACCCGACCTGGCGACCGACGCTGCATCACTTCACCTATCGGGCCGGCGATTACTTCGACGGGGCAGAGGACGAGGAGGCCTTCTTCGCCTGGCGGCGGGATCACGCCGTCACGATCGGCCACGACGTCTGGATCGGCCACGGCGCCACGGTCCTGCCGGGCGTGACCGTGGGCGACGGCGCCGTGATCGGTGCGGGCGCGGTGGTGTCTCGCGATGTCGCCCCCTATCAGATCGTCGGCGGCGTGCCGGCGCGGCTCATCCGCGAACGCTTCCCAGCGATTGTCGCCGAGCGGTTCCGCCGCCTTGCCTGGTGGGACTGGGAACACGACGCGCTTTTCGCCGCGCTCGAGGATTTCCGGACGCTCGACGCTGAGACTTTCCTCGATCGGCACGAAGGCCAGGCCGGAGCGGGAAGGGTCTGATGCGCGCCGCCGCTTATGCCAACCCGCCGGTCCTCGGCCGGTCCCTCCCGTTGGACGGGCTCGGGCTCTTCGTCGAACCCGCGCCGGGTGCGCCCTTCCGGGTCCACAGCTTCCATCCCTTCAGGGCCTCCAGGGCCTTCCAGCCGGCCATGACGCCATGAACGAACAGGTTTTCCGCAACGCCCGCATCGTGGTCGGCGACGAGGTGGTCCAGGGCAGCCTCGTCGTCCGCGACGGCCGCATCGCCTCGATCGCCTCGGGTCCGGCGGAGGTGGGCGAGGATCTGGGCGGCGACATCCTGATCCCCGGCCTCGTCGAACTCCACACCGATCATATCGAGGGCCACTTCCTGCCGCGGCCCAAGGTGCGCTGGAACATGATGGCGGCGCTCCAGGCCCATGACGCGCAGATCGCGGCCTCGGGCATCACCACGGTTTTCGATGCCTTGCGGGTGGGGATGGACGAGGATGCCCTGCTCACCTCCGCCGACATGCTGGCCATGGCCGATACGATCGCTTCCGCGGGCGGCACCGGGCGGCTGCGGGCCGACCATCACATCCATCTGCGCTGCGAAGTGTCGGCTCCCGACGTCCTCGACCATTTCGAGCTGATCGCACAGCGCCCTCTGGTGCGGCTCGTGTCGCTCATGGATCACGCGCCGGGGCAGCGGCAGTTCGTCGATCTCGACACCTACCGCTCCTACTACCAGCGCAAGATGGCGCTGACCGATGCGGCCTTCCGCGCCTTCTGCGATCGGCGTATCGCCGAATCCGAAACCCATTCGGGTCCGAACCGCCGCGTCATCGCGGGGTTCTGCCGCGCGGCCGGCATGCCGGTGGCGTCCCACGACGACGCCACGCTGGCCCATGTCGACGAGGGTCTGGAGCTGGGCGTGACGCTGGCCGAATTCCCCACCACACTGGCGGCGGCCCGGGCGTCGCACGAGGCCGGCCTGCTGGTGCTGATGGGGGCACCCAATGTCGTGCGCGGCGGTTCGCATTCCGGCAACGTGTCGGCTGGGGAACTGCTCGGCCTCGGCATCCTCGACGTCCTGTCCTCGGACTACGTTCCGTTCAGCCTGGTGCAGTCGGCCTTCGCCCTGGTCGAGGCCGGGACGCTGGAGCTACCGGCTGCCATCCGGCTGGTGACCGCCAATCCCGCCGCCGCTGCACGACTCGACGACCGCGGCAGCCTTGCTGTCGGCTTACGGGCCGATCTTGCGCGGATCAGGGCCGAGGCAGGTCATCCTCCGGTCGTGGCTGGCGTATGGCGGGAGGGGCGGCGTGTCGCCTGAGCGGCCGGCCGGCGCTTTCGTTGCAGTGGTCGGCCCGAGCGGCGCCGGCAAGGACACGCTGATGTCCGGCGCCGCGCGCCACCCGGCGCTCGACGGGCGCATCCGCTTCGCGCGCCGGGTCGTGACCCGGGCGGCGCTGGTCGAGTCCGAGGACCACGACAGCCTGGACGAGGCGGGTTTCGCCCGCGCCGAGGCCGAAGGCGCCTTCGCCATTGTCTGGACCGCGCACGGGCTCCATTACGGCCTGCCGCGCCTGCTCATGGACGACCTCGCCGCTGGCGGAACCGTGGTGGCGAACCTCTCCCGCAGGGTCCTCGACGAGGCGGCCAGGATCTTTGGATCCTTGCATGTGGTGGAGGTGACCGCGCGCCACGAGATCCTTCTGGCACGGCTTCTGGCGCGAGGCCGCGAGCCCGAACAGACCATTCGCGACCGCCTCCGTCGCCAGGTGCCGATCGCGTTGCCGCCGTCGGCCGCCGATCATCTGCTCATCGATAATTCCACCGATGTCGCGCTCACCACCACTCGTCTCGTTCGCCATCTCAATGGATTATGTGTGGTGTGACCCGGATTGCACGAGCACGAATGAAGGGCCGCTTTTCGGCGTCGGTCGCTCCAGAGCGGCCCGACCCTTAGCGGCCAATCGTTGCCGAAACGGGAACGTCCGATTCTGGGGGAGGCTTGCAAGGCTCCTGGCGATCTCGCGCCGTCCGAAGCGCTCCTGAAGACCCAGGGGTATGTTGGCGGGCAGACTGGTGCCGACGAACAAACAATCCGTTTGCATCGGACCACTGAGGGAACGCGAGGGTTGGCTTTGTCGCGCGAATTTGGTTCACAGGAAGGCGAGTGATACGGTTTCCGTCTGATTGACTCGGGGGGGCGGGTTTCGAGGCGTGTGGAATTCCCAGCTGTCGGTTCTGGGGCTAGGTTGGCCTGCTTGTGAGGAGGCAGCGAGTGGCGAAAGTCAGCGATC
>JAABUR0100007526.1_pt1 | contig 12861 bp, 10 predicted proteins | sample 5560091 | NCBI WGS metagenome assembly JAABUR01 (sample SAMN10711879, study PRJNA513375) | rock metagenome | isolation source: Antarctica rocks | place: Antarctica: Victoria Land, University Valley sud
GTTGACCTACACCGGCTCGGCCCCGGCCCGGCTATCCGTGCTGTCTGACCCAGAGGTGCAGAAGAACCTGCCGTCGGCCAAGTATCTTGAGATGTACGGTAAGGAGAACATTCTGCATCGCCGGCTGATCACCGGGCAGGCCCAGCGCATCTCCGACGCGTTTGAGGCGGTGGTCAACCAGTACCTCAACAAGCAGATTGATCTGGACACGGCGATCAAGCAGGGCCAGCAACGCATTGACGACGTGCAAGCCAACGCCTAGTTGACCATCCAGCACTGCTGGGAGATGTTCTCGCGCGAGCGTGCATTATCTCCCAGCACGGCGGGCGGATAGCTAGTCCACCGCGGCGCGTCCGGCGGCTGTAGGAGCGCCCTCCGCGCCCGATCTAGCCAGCACGGGGGCGGGCATCAGGGCAACCGCGCCGCGGTGGATGAGCCGCCGTGGGGGCGGTCCAGCGGAGCGATCAGAAGCGTAGATCAGCCAGGAGAGAGCAGCCCATGGCTACGAGATCCATACCGGTCGCCGGGGTAGTTGCCGGCCGGCGCGGCCGCCGGCGCATCAATCGCATCCTGCTGGCGTATGCGCTGATCGCCCCGGTGATCGTCTGGCGTTCGGTCGCCGCCGTCTACCCCTTCCTGCACACCATTGTGCAGGCGTTCACAAACGAGAGCCCCCTGAACGCCTCGATCCGCTGGGTGGGGCTGCGCAACTTCCAGCGCATGTTCGAGGACCCCACGATTACCGAGTCGCTGACCTTTACGGCCATTTTCACCGTGGCTTCCACCGCCCTGCAGATCGTCTACGCCCTGAGCATCGCTACGCTGCTCAACCGTCGCTTCCGCGGCCGCACGCTGATCCGGGCGGTCAACCTGCTGCCGTGGGCCATGCCGGCCATCGTGGTGGCCACGGCCTCGCAGTGGCTATTCAACAACCAGTACGGCATGGTTGACGACTTGCTGGCCCGGGTGGGCGGGCCACGCCCGGTGTGGCTGGCTGATCCCACCATGGCCCGCATAGCGGTGATCCTGATGGATACCTGGAAGAACGCGCCCTGGGCCTCAATCATCATGCTGGCCGGGCTGCAGAACATCCCCGGAGAGCTGTATGAAGCGGCCAAGGTTGACGGCTCGTCGCCCCTGCGCACCTTCCGCTCGGTGGTCTTGCCCCTGCTGTCGCCGCTGCTGATCACGTTGCTCATCTTCATCGCCACCTCGCGCGTGCTGACCTTCGATATCGTGTACGGCCTGACCCAGGGCGGGCCTGGCGTCTCCACCTCACTGCTGTCCTACCAGGTGTATAAGCTGGCCTTCTCGGGCCTCTACTACGGCTATGGCGCGGCCGTGGCGGTGTTCGCCTTTCTGATCGTCGTGGCGATCAGCGCGGTCTGCTTTATGTTCTTGCGCCGCGCCAATAGCGCCATGTGACGCCCGGAAGGAGCGGAGAACAACAATGCGCATGACATACTCGCGGGTGGAGCCCCGCGTGGGGACAGGCGCCCGGGTGGCCCGTTCGCTGCGCGCGCTGGGCTTCTACGCGCCCCTGGTGCTCTTTGTGCTGGTCACGTTCGCCCCCATCTACTGGATCATCCTGTCGGCCTTCACGCCAATTGCGGAGCTGTTTACAGTGCCGCTGAGCTATCTGCCCCTGCATCCCAGTTGGGTCAACTTCCAGAACGCCGCGCAGGCTATCCCCCTAGCCCAGCAGACGTTTAACAGCGCCTTCCTGGCCTTCTTCTCGGCGCTGCTCTCGGTGGTGGTCTGCCTGCTGGCTGCCTACGCCTTCGCCCGCATCCAGTTCCCCGGCAGCAACGTGCTGCTGGTGGGCTTGCTGCTGACCGGCTTTCTGCCGGGCATCGCCACAATCATCCCCCTATTCCAGATGTTCCAAAATCTGAACCTGGTTGATTCATTGAGCGGTCTGCTGATCCTGATCGTCAGCGGCCTGCTACCCACCAGTGTGTGGATCCTCACCTCGTTTATCCGGCAGATCCCATTGGAGATGGAGGAGGCGGCCCAGATGGATGGGGCCAACTTCCCCAGCATCCTGTGGAGTATCGTGGTGCCCGTGCTGCGGCCCGCGCTGGCCACCATCTTCCTGATCAACCTGATTACAGCCTGGGACGAGTTCTTCCTGCCGCTTATCTTCAGCCGCTCACCGAACACGGCCACCCTGACCCTGGGCATCACCCAGGCCTCCATTGACCCACAGCACCAGCAGGTGGCCTGGGGCAACGAGGCGGCCATGGGCATGTTGGTGATTATGCCGGTGTTCTTCCTGGCCATGGTCTTCCAGAAACAGATCGTTGAGGGCCTGATGGCCGGCGCCCTGAAGGGATAGACAGACCATCCCATGCGCATCGCCGTGATCGGGGCCGGACCAGCCGGGTTAACCGCCGCGTACCGCCTAGGCCAGGCTGGCCATGACGTGGAGGTGATTGAGGCGCTGCCCATGGTGGGCGGGCGCACCCACGCCGAGCATTTTGGGCCAGGGCCACCACTGTGACACCGGAGCGGGTTGGCTAGCCTGGATGCGCGCGCTACAGGGCGGCGCGTTCTACCAGGTGGCCGGAGGGATGGACGCGCCGTGGCTGCGCCTGGCCGAGCGGCTGACCGTGCGCGTGGGCGAGCGAATCGAGGCCGTGCATGCCGCTGGCGGCGTGGAAGTGGTCACGGTGGGTGGGATGCGGCGCTACGATGGCGCGGTACTGGCCGTGCCCGCGCCGGCGGCGGCACGCATGGTCGGTGACGACATAGGTGACCTCCCGGAGTGGCTGAGCCAGGTGCGCTACGCGCCCGCGGCGCGGCAGTCAGCCGAGGATGCCCAGTTTGGCGTCCACGTCGTGCAGGCGACGACCATCGGCACGGTCGAGTTCAGCTCGGGGCGGCATGGCGCTTGGGGGGCCTGCCCACCGGACTGGCAATGGGCGCTGGTCTCCGCGCACGGCGCCGCCAATGGGGCGCGGCTGGACGCGCCAGCCGACGAGGTGACGCGCATGCTGTGGTCCGCCGGCCAGGAGATCGCCCCGGCGATGTTCGAGCTGGAGGACACCGAGGTGGTCTCGCTAATGCGCTGGCGCTGGGCCGTGCCCATCATGGAACCAGGCCACTATACCCGGCTAGCTGGCTACCAGCGCATGCCGCCGGTTGTGCTGGCCGGCGACTGGACGCATCAGGCCTGTATCGAGGGAGCGGTGCGCTCCGGCGAAGCCGCCGCCGCCGCGTTTGGTCCGGCCTGACTAATAGAGTTTATCTCGGTTTCTGCTATCCTGGACGGTGGGGCACAAGAAGGAGTGTGGTGTCTGCAGACGGAGCCCGCGCATGGCTGGGCGGGAGGAGAGAGAAGGAGGAGACCGTGGCTGGCTTGCGCTTTCGCGACGTGGCGCACCGTCCGCTGGAGGTGCTGGACCTGACCAGCCTGACAGTAGACGAATTCACGGCGCTGGTCGCGCCCTTCGAGGGGGCCTTTCAGGCGCATATGGCGGCGTGGCGGTTCGATGGGCAGCCGCGCGGCGCGCGGCGCTATACGACGTATGCGACGTGTCCGCTGCCCACGGCCGAAGATCGGCTCTTGTTCCTCTTGGTGTACCTCAAGACGAACCCGTTGCAAATCGTGCATGGCCGCCTCTTTGGGCTGCCGCAGGGCAAGACGAACCAATGGATTCACGTCCTCTTGCCGGTTTTGCAGGAGGCGTTACGGCAGCAGGGCGACACCCCCAGCCGATCACTTGACGACCTCGCGCACCGCCTCGCCCTGCCGACGGAGGCGCTGGCCGAGGCGGTGACCGCCGCCGACACCGCCGACACGGGCGAGGCTCTCGCGGAGACGGCCGACACGGCGGAGGCCGGGGAGACGGCGCCCCCCCCTTTTTGCCATGATGGGACCGAGCGCCGCATCCCCCGTCCGACGGCGCCTGATGCCCAGAAAAGCTGTTACAGTGGCAAGAAGAAGTGCCACACGGTGAAGAACGTGCTGCTGGTTGATGCCACCCTGACCATCCTCTTCCTCAGTGCGACGCAGCACGGCAGCAGGCATGACAAGCGCATCGCCGACGCCACCCCGTATCCGTTGCCCCGCGGCAGCCACCTCTTGCAAGACCTAGGCTTTCAAGCCTTCTCCCTGGAGGGTGTCACGGCGCACACGCCCCACAAAAAGCCCCGCGGCGGGCTGCTCACCGAGGAGCAGAAAGAGAGCAACCGCCACCTCGCCCGGCGGCGTATCCGCATTGAACACGTCAATAGCAGCGTGAAGCGCTGCCGCATCGCCAAAGATACCATCCGTCTCATGCGCGCTGGTGTGCGTGATAGCGTCATCGAAATCTGCAGCGCCCTCCACAACTTCCGCGTCCGCCTCACCCCCTGGCTGCCCATGACCTAACCGAGATAAAGTCTAATCTATTATGGCTGACGGGGCCAGCGTGGTATACTAAACTAGGTTAGGCCAGCCCGGGGGCGCCTCAAGGCTGACGGCCCGTCGCGTGCGCGTGGCGGGTTTTTTTGCGCCCAGACGGCTAGCCGGAGGGTCTCCTTCGTGGCCACTCCCACATTCTAGGCCACCCTATCTCAGCAGAGGAGCACCATCCATGACCCCATCCCGCCCGCGCGACCTGGCGCGCGCCTACATTTTACTCGTGCTGGGCAACCTATTGCTCAGCGTGGCCTTCGCCTGGTTCCTGGTGCCCCAGCGCATCGCGGCGGGCGGTGTCAGCGGCCTGGCCATTATCCTGCACTACCTGTGGGGTTGGCCCACCGGCGCGCTGGTGGCGGCGGTCAACCTGCCCCTGCTGGTAGCTGGCTACATGTTTCTGGGCGGCGCGCGGTTTACCGCCCGCACCGTGGTCAGCCTGGCCGTCTTCTCCTCCACGGTGGATTGGCTGGGCACGGTGCTCAAGCCGATTACCCACGACCCCTTTCTGGCCACCCTTTATGGCGGAGTGCTCTCCGGCGTGGGTATCGGCCTGGTGTTCGCCCAGCAGGCCTCTACCGGCGGCACCACAATTCTGGCCCGGCTGCTGCAGCGAGCGGCGGGCATCAGCGCGGGGTACTCCCAGCTAGCCGTGGACGCTGTGGTGATCGGCCTGGCCGCGCTGGTGTTTGGACCGCAGATAGCGCTCTATGCCCTGATCGGCCTGTATGTGTCCACCAAGGCGATTGACTGGGTGATCGAGGGTTTCTCGCGGGAGAAGGTCGCCTTTATCGTCAGCACGCGCGCGCAGGCCATCTCCGACCGCGTCATCGCCGAAATGGATCGTGGCGCGACGCTGCTCTCAGGGCGCGGCGGCTACACCGGCGACCCGCGCACGGTGGTCATGTGCGTGCTCAGCCAGGGCCAGGAGGCCCAACTGAAGGGGATCGTCCACGACAAGGACCCCGCCGCCTTCATGACTATCGGCGCGGCGACCACCGTGCTGGGTGAGGGCTTTACTCCGCTCAAGCCAGCCCGGGCACGCTCACGCTCCCAGCGCCGCGCCGCCTGAGGCCGGTCTGGCGCGCTACAGCTGGACCGCGCCCCCGACTGGATCAGGGTCCTGGCGGCGCTTAACCCCGTGGCCCACGCGGTTGACCTGCTGCGTCGGAGAGCATGTGGTGTTTCTCCATGTGTCACCCTTTCTTAATGCGATCTGTCATACTGGTAGCCGGCGAATGTTAGCCGGCGTGACACAACGAGTGGACCGAGTGTAAGGAGTTCAGCACATGGCATCTGGCGCCAACCTCATCGTCTATCCCGTAAAAGATCTCGCGCAAGCGAAGGCGCTGTATCGCAAGCTCTTAGGTGTCGACCCATATGTTGATGGACCCTACTACGTTGGCTTCCGCAGTGGTGACCAAGAGCTGGGTTTGGATCCAAATGGCCACAGTAGTGGGCAGACCGGGCCCGTCGTGTATTGGCGTGTTAAAGACATTAAGGCGAGACTGCAGGAGCTCGTTGCTGCTGGCGCCGATACCCAGAAACCAGTCACCGATGTGGGCGGAGGCCTGCTGATTGCCTGGGTGACGGATGCTGACGGCAACGCTATCGGCTTGAGGCAGGAGCCATAGGGCCGGCATCTGGCTCATCGGCTCCACCTAGTGCAGTCGTGAGGTGTGTGGTAGGGCGCACAGGTGGTGTCAATCTGTTGATCCAGCGCCTGGAACTCCATGCCCTTGCGCTGCACCTCCGCGGCGGTCTGGCAGCGGTGCAACGTGGAGCGAGCCGGCCGGTTCAGACGCATGACGACGAGCGCATCACCTTCCTGGGAGATCACGCCGGGGCGGATCAGGGGGACGGTGGCCCGGGCGTGTACTCGCCATCCAGCAGGCGGTACACTTCGCGGTTGATAAACAGGTCCAGCAGGTCGGCGTCAATCATGCCGTCCTTGGCCTCGAAGCCCAGGATATCGAGGGCGCGGGGCACGGGCACCGCCGCCTTGTAGGGGCGGTCGCGGGCGGCCAGCGCGTCGAAGATATCGGCGATAGTCATCATGCGGGCCTGGATGGGGATGTCGGCGGCCCGCAGCTTGCGCGGGTAGCCAGCGCCGTTGAGCTTTTCGTGGTGAGCATAGACGATGGTAGGCACGCCCTGCAGTTCGCGCGTCCAGGGGATCTGGATCAGGAAGTTGAAGCTGTGGGTAACGTGCGACTGGATCTCCTCGCGCTCCTGATCGTCCAGCGAACCGCGCCGGACAGTCAGGCTCTTCAGCTCAGCGTCGTCCAGCAGGGGGATCTCGGCCCCATTGGGCATGCGCACCCGCCGCGCGGCCACCTGCAGCAGCGATTGGAAACGGTCCTCATCCAGCACGGTCGGCTCGTTGGCCGCTAGAACCACGTCCAGCGCCACATCCAGGTCGCTCATCTCCTGACGGCACAGGGCGTCTAGCGCCTGCTCGCGGGCCGGGTAGGCGTCGCGGCCTTCCTCCAGCAACGCGCGCAGCTTCAGGCGGGTGTATTGGTGAGCGACGGACTGCTGGGCAAACAGGAAGCGGGTGCGGATGGCCTCCAACTTCCAATCGTAGAGCTTCTTGGCCTTGACCAGCACGTGTTCGCGCACGCCGACCTTGCCGAAATCGTGCAGCAGGCCAGCGTACTCGATCTCCTTGATCTGCTCGGGGGAGAAGCGCACGTCGCGCCATTGGCCCACCTGGACCTCGTGAACCGTGCGGGCCAGCCCCACGGTGAGGCGGGCAACCCGGTCGGAGTGGCCTGAGGTGGCCGGGTCACGCGTCTCAATGGCCGTGACGGAGGCACGCACAAAGCCGGCAAACAGGGCCTGGATGTTGTCCAGCAACAGCTTGTTTTCCAGGGCCACCCCAGCCTGGCTGGCGAACGACTCTAGCAGCTCCTCGTGTTCCTTTGTAAAGGGCAGCACCTCACGGTCCACGGCCTCTGGATCGCTTAGCAGCACGCCAAAGTTGCGCTTACGGTTGATCAGCTGGATCACGCCTACCGCCTCGCCGTAGCGGTTTCGCATGGGCACGACCAACATGGAGCGCGAGCGGTAGCCAAACTGCTCATCGAAGCGCGGGCTAAAGCTATACTCCACCCCGGCGGGCAGCCTGTACACGTCGTCCAGGCGCAACACCTGGCCGGTGGAGGCCACAAACCCGGCCACGCTGTGGGTAGTCAGAGGCATCACCGTGTCCTGACGCGTGGCGTCCATCAGAGCATTGGAGTCGTTCTGGGCAACGTGGAAGGCCAGCACCTTGTGGCGCTGGTCGTCTTCCTCCACCAGATAGAGGGTGCCCGCGTCGGCCCCGGTCAGTTCACGGCTGGTGCGCAGGATCAGCGTTTGCAGCCTGGCCATATCGTGTTCCGAGGTGAGGGCGATGCCAACCTGCTGTAGCTCCTGCATATCCCGCGCGTGGCGCACAAGCTGGCGCTCCTTGTCGGCCAGATCAAAGCGCAGCTTGATCGCGCGCAAGGCGCCGCGCAGGGCGCCGCGCAAGGCCGACACGCTGATCGGTATGTCCAGCCAGGCGGCCAGAGCCTCACTGTCCAGGCCAGGGGGCAGGCCCTGACCAGGGGCGCCCACCGCGATGGTAGCGCTGGAGGGGCGATGTAAGGTTTCGCCCAGCACGGTGAGGTCGGCGGCATCGCGGGCGGTCCACCACGCCGTGGCGATCAGGTGCAGCACGGGCATGTGGCGCAGGTCGCTGGGGGCGTCTTCTAGCCCGAGCGGCTCACAGCTGATGCCTTCCTCGGCCAGCAGGGCGCGGTGCCCCTCAAGGTTCACGCCCGGGCTATAGCGGATTGTCGCCAGATGCGCCGCCCTGTCCGCCACGTTCTACCACCCTCCAACACCACGCGTGCGCCGCGCCATGAGTAGCTCTGCCACTGTAGACCGCGCGGGCACCGTCACTTCATCTAACCACATCTTGGCCAACCCTGCTACTGCTCCGCAGCCTCTACCTCTCTTGTTATGGTAGCGCATGAATCGGTGCGCCCGATTCCGGCGATGTATGGGATTCTGATCGCCGACAGAGGCGCCTACGCTATCGGGCTTGATTACCCGCCCCACACGGTGAGCGCGCCTCTTTATGCGCTACATCACCTCAGCGATCGTGCCGAGCAGTCAGCGTCGGCTGCTGCCTTGTGTGGGAAGCAGCTGGATGGCGCCGGTCGCCAATGTGAGCGCGTCGGTCCAGCATCGTGTAGCCTGTGAGAACACAGGTTACCATGACAGTGTCCCCGTAGACAAAGGATCGCACCTCGATTGCCTCTCAGCGCGTGTAGGAGGAGCCCTCCCTGGTGGCCATTACCCTGCGACCCTACCACCCTGAGCAGCATGAAGACGCGGTCTACGCCCTGTGGCAGGCCGGTCTGGGCGCCCAGTGGCCCCTCACGCGTGCCGTCTTCCGGCGTATCACGTTGGACAGCGGCGTCTACCGGCCCGGCGATCACACCGTGGCTCTCGCCGATGACGCGGTGGTGGGCTTTGTGGCGACCCAGACGCGATGGATCCCGGGCGCCGCCGGGCCGGTCGGCGCGCTCCTGGCCGTCGTGGTGGCCGCACCGCACCAGCGGCGTGGGGTGGGGCGCGCACTGGTGGGCCATGCTCTAGCGGGGATGAAGGAGCGGGGTGTCCAGGAGGCGCAGCTAGGCGGTGGCGGACGCTCGTACTTCTGGTGCGGGGTGCCGACCACGCTCCCCGCGGCATGGGCCTTCTTCAACGCCTGCGGTTGGCGCGAACGCGAACGCAGCGTTGATCTGGTCCGGGCGTTGGGGCGCTACACAACACCAGCCTGGGTCGCCGAGCGCGTCCGGCAGCGCCACATCATGATTACGCCGCCCAGTCCGTCGGAGGCGGGGAGCGTGTTGGCCTTCGAGGAGCAGCACTTCCCCAAGTGGCTGCATACCTATGCCGAGGTGGTTGCACAGGGCACCTGGGACGATCTCATCGCGGCGCGCGACGCCGCGGGGGCCATCGTGGGTACCACGCTGGTCATGGCGCCCCACTCGTCCTGGTGGCCAGGGGAGGTATGGGACGCACTACTGGGCGCGTCCACCGGGGGTGTCGGTCCGCTGGGTGTGCGCGAGGACCAGCGCGAGCAAGGGATTGGGTTGGCGCTGGCTGCCCACGTGACGGAGGCGCTCCAGCAGCGGCGGGTCCAGACCAGCTATGTTGGTTGGACCTGGTTGGCAGAGTGGTATGGGCGCCTGGGCTACCGTGTATGGAATGAGTATGTGATGGCCTGGCAGCAGCTCTAGCTCTGTTCTCCGCCGTGCCTGTGCTGATGCCGCGTCCATCCAAGGGCTTGGGGGGCGCGGCTCACGTCCCGTTGCTTGGCCTGGCGCGTGGTGGCTCTTGCCTCTGGAGAAAGCCGCCGCAGTCTTGCGCCCCCATGGTACAGTGGGGAAGATAGGAGCCGTCTTGATGCGCTCTGGCATGTGGTCCTTGTTTCTCCTCCCCTACCTTGTCATAGCTGCTGCCGCGTCACCTCCGCGCGCGCCACTCCGCGCTAGCACCCTGCCCCCTCCTGGGTGTGTCACCGCGCCAGCAGCGGGATCCACTGACAATAGCGTGCTGGTCGGGCGGCTGGCCCGGACCTATACGTTGCATGTGCCACCTCACGGGCGCGCCGGGTGGCGGTCCCCGCTTCTTCTGGCGTTCCATGGTTCAGGAGGCACTGGGCGCGGAATGGCCGCGGACACCGAGCTATCCACTCTCGCTGACGAACACGCTTTCATCGTGGTTTATCCCGATGGGACTAAAGGCGGTTTCTGGAATGTTGGCTCCTATTCTGACACCACTGCCGATGACGTCACCTTCATCTCCCAACTCATTAATGTGCTCTCCCGGCGCCACTGTATTGACCACCGGCGCATCTTTGCCACCGGCATCTCCGAAGGTGGTGGCATGGCGCATCGTCTCGCGTGTGACCTCGCGTCGCGCATCGCGGCCATCGGACCAGTCGCCGGTGGCTCCATCGACACAGCCTGCCATCCCCAGCGACCAGTCTCCGTGATCGCCTTTCACGGCACAGCTGATCCATTTGTGCCCTATCACGGTGGCCGTCTTCGCTGCCGCACGGTCAGACGTTAACTTCGCGCTGCTACACTCTGCCCGTGTTACAGTTTGGGTACACCGAAACGCTCTCGGTACGAGTAGAAAGGACCGGCGTGATGAACAGGTTGTGGAACACTCTGAGCGGACGATGGGCGGGACGTGGTCGCGTGGCTCTGCTGCTGCTGGCCGTGCTGGCGCTGGCTGGCCCGGGTGGCTACCGCAACGCTCGGGCGGCGCAGGGCAGCGCAACGCTGACCCTGATGCACTTCAACGACGACTACCAGCTGACCCCCACCGGCAGCCTGGGCGGCCTGGCCTATCTTGCCGGCCAGGCCGACGCCGTGAGGGCAGCCAATCCACAGGCCATGCTGCTGTTCGCCGGCGACATGCTCTCCCCATCGGTTGAGTCGTCGGTGTTCAAGGGGACCCAGATGCTCGACGGGTTCAACCGCCTGGGCGTTACGGCGGCCACGCTGGGCAACCACGAGTTCGACCGCGGCGACGCCGCATTGGTCGGGGCGATCGCCGCCTCGCGCTTCTCCTGGGTCAGCAGCAATGTGACCGTGGTGACCAGCGGCAAGCCATTTACCGGAACAGTGTCCACCATGACCAAGGTGGTCCACGGCGTCAAGGTGGGGTTCCTGGGCGTGCTGACCCCGGAGACCTCGATCATCTCCAGCCCGGGCCATGAGCTGGCCATTCAGCCCGTTATCGGCGCTGCCCGCCAGGCCATGGCGCGGCTCACGGCGGCGGGGGCCACGGTGATCGTGGCGCTGACGCATGAAACGATGAGCGACGATATCGCCCTGGCCACGGCGCTGCCGCGGCTCGACCTGATTGTGGGCGGGCATGACCACGTGCTCGAGGACGCCACGGTTGGCCATACCCTGATCGTCAAGGCCGAAGCTGATGCCCACTATCTGGGCGTGACCACGCTGGGCATCGGACCCGGCGGCCGGGTCGCCTCGGCGGTGGACCAGCCTATGCTGATTGATCCGGTCAACACCACGCCGAACGCTGGCGTGCTGGCCCTGGTCAAGGGCTACGAAGCGCAGTTAAGCAAGCAGCTCAATGTGGTGCTGGGTCACACCACGGTCGCCCTGGACGCCCGTGAGACGGCGGTGCGCCAGAAGGAGAGCCCCCTGGGCAACTTCATCGCCGATGCCCTGCGCGCGTCGGCCAACACCGATGTCGCCCTGATGAACGGTGGGGGCATCCGCACCGACGCGGTCTACCCGGCCGGGGCGATCACGCGGAAGGCCATCTTGTCCTTCCTGCCCTTCGGCAATGTGCTGGTCACCGAACGGCTCAGCGGGGCCGACCTCAAGGCGGCGCTGGAGAACGGAGTGAGCAAGTGGAAGACCATGGGCGGCCGCTTCCCGCAGGTCTCTGGCCTGCGGTTCACCTGGAGCCCCACCCGCCCGGTGGGCCAGCGGGTCAGCGCGGTGACCGTGGGCGGCCAGCCATTGTCGCTGACCCAGATGTATACGGTGGCCACAAACGACTATATGCTAGGTGGTGGCGACGGCTATAAGGCGCTGACCAGAGGCATGGTCCTGGTAGGGCCAAACGGCGGCCAGCTAATGGCCGATGTGGTGATGGCGGCGGTGCAGGCCCAGGGCACGATCAGCCCCACAACAGATGGGCGGATCACCCAGGCCCCCTAACTCCGGCTGCTCGGTGGGCCCTACCGGCTGAGGGGCGTGAGCCTAGAGGCCGGTGGAGCCGCCTGCCGCAACACGCGGCGCAGGATGTCCAGCGCCGCCGCGCAGTCCGCGTGGCTGATGCCGTAGTGGGTAACCAAGCGCAGCAGGGTAGGGCCGAACGAGACGGCCAGCAGCCCCTCGGCGGCCAGGCGGGGCAGCAGGTCGGCGGTGGTCAGGCCACTGCCGGTGATATCGGCCACCACGATGTTTGTGCGCACCAGATCCGGCTGGATGCTGACCCCGGGTAGCTCGGCCAGGCCATCGGCCAGGTAGCGCGCGTTGTGGTGGTCGTCTTGCAGCCGCTCCACCATGTGGTCCAGGGCATACAGGCCAGCGGCGGCCAGCACCCCGGACTGGCGCATACCGCCGCCCAGCGTCTTGCGCCAGCGCCGCGCCCGGCCAATGAAATCGGTTGTGCCGCACAGCACCGAGCCGGCGGGCGCGCCCAGGCCCTTGGAGAGGGCAAACCAGGCCGAGTCGGCCGGCCCGGCCAGCGCGCCCACGGTGACGTCCAGGGCTGTCGCGGCGTTGAACAGGCGGGCGCCGTCCAGGTGCAGGGGCACGCCGCGGCCGTGGGCCACCTGGGTGATAGCCGCCGTCTGGGCGACGTCCAGCGGGGCGCCGCTACAGCGGTTCTGTGTGTTCTCCAGGCAGACCAGCGTGGTAGGTGGGGCC
>JAABUR0100007527.1_pt1 | contig 12860 bp, 10 predicted proteins | sample 5560091 | NCBI WGS metagenome assembly JAABUR01 (sample SAMN10711879, study PRJNA513375) | rock metagenome | isolation source: Antarctica rocks | place: Antarctica: Victoria Land, University Valley sud
CGCTTCGGGCAACGCTCGATCAGCTGGTCGAGCGCGCGGCCGTCGTCCAGACCATCGATGATCTATAGCGTGCCAGACAACGGATAGGCGACAGCCTGCTCTGCTCAACCGGCGTTCCGGACAGCCCTCGCGGCTTCCCCCTCGCCACCGCGGTTCCTGTGGTTATGGGGCCGCGCGTAGCACATCGTGCTCTGTTCGCGCCAACAGAGCGCGATCGAAGAGCGCATCTAGATCCGTGTCCGAGGCGGTGTTGTCGATTAGTTCCTCCACCTCCGGCGCCACATGGCCGAACCGGACTTGAAGTGCTCGCCTAATACTCTTAACGTGTCGCCTCGAGTTCGACCTGGTCTTGCCACGTCAGTTCCGTCGCTTCGATCGCCATCGCCTCACCTCCTTGTCCCTGTGCTTCTAATTGTACCCGCAGGGCCGCACGATCTTCAACGTTGACTGGCAAATACGCACGGCTCGTGAATTATCGTTGGGGCGTATGGCATACGCCCGTGACCTCGACCGCACGGGCGTATGCCATACGCCCCTACGCCGCGCCGGGCGCCTCGGCCCGTTGGATAATTCACGAGCCCTGGGCAAATACGTGTCGATCACCGCGCCCAGTAGCCGCGTCGTCGCCTGATTCACCTCCCCGGCCCGCGCGGCGTCCAGCAGGCGTCGCAAGCAGTCGAAGTACAGCTGGGCGCGCTTAGTCCCGCGCAGCGACCGCCCCATGATGCTCGCCAGCGCGATCGCCAGGATGTTGCCCGTGTTCAGATAGTCATAGGCGCGGGGGGCCAGGCGCGCCAGGCTGATCTGTAGGTAGCGGAACGTGATGATGGTGTGGCCGAACAGCGTTTCCTCGTACACCTCGTAGGCGACGCCCTCGGCCGCTTGGTAGAAGAGCAGGGCGACGGGGATGACCGGCGCGTCCTCTCGCCTTTCCAGTTGCTCCAAATTCCACCCGTCCGATTGGCGGCCGTTGGCGCCCGCCACGCGTCGGGCAGCACGGGCGCGACCGTCGGGCGTATGCGATACGCCCCTACATCTCGACGCGCGCCAACCACGCGTGCCGCCCAGGGAGAGACGTGTGTCGTGCCCGGACAGACCTTTCAAGGCCAGGCCACGCCTCATCATTGTGGGGTATGGGGTACACCCCTGGGCGCCCTTTGGCTATGTCACGCTCCCGTCGCTGCACAATGGTGCAGCGCTGACGCACACCCGACCGCGGCCGGCCCGTGGTTTGCCATGCGACCGCAGTCGCAGGCTTTGTGCATTGAAGCGGCTTGTTCTTAGCGCCTAGAGTGTCTTAACCAATCTTAACCTTGAAAGTCCAAATAGTAACCACATCGTAACAAGAATTTGGCTCTGGTCGTAACAGAATCTTAACCTGCCTCTGCTACGCTTCTTGTATAAGGGAACTCGCGCCTTGCAGCCAGCGCGGGGGACATATAAGTGGTATGCATCTCGGAATGGCGCTTTAGAGAGGTCCGTTAGCAATGGTAAGAATGTCTGGTAAGGTGGCCGTCCCCGCGAGGCTGTGGCGCGGGGCGGTGATCGCGGTGATGGTCATCGCGTGGATCTACGGCGCCGCGTCCATCCCGCACGCCGACGCCTCATCACGCGTGGGCAAGGCGGCGCCGGCCGCGCGCCTGATCCATCGGCTCACTGAGAACGCGGGCGCCATCGACGCTATCAAGGCGCGACACGCGGAGAATGCCGGACTGTTCGCTCAACGCGATGGCGCGGCGACAGGCGCCGCCGTGGGCATGGCCCCGCTGACTACATGCCCGACCGGCGCCGCGGTCGTCGATGCGAGTAGCGTCTACTACACCGTGAACAACTACAACTCCACGACCGGGGCCAACGTCACGGTGTATTTCAACGTGGCCGCGGGCTGCTCCGGCCAGCACATCTCGCTCGTCTCTTACAGGGCGCCGGGACGCGCCTATGACGCCAACACGGCGGATCAGCAGACCGTGGCGGACTCTAGCGACGGCTATTTCAGCACGGGCTGGCAGCAGCTGACCGTCACCGTCCCCGCTTGCTACTATCAGGTCGACCTGGTTGCGGGCGATGTAATCCAGCATCTCGGGCCGGCGGACACGAACCCGAACAATTTCTACTCCGCCCAAAACAGGCTCATCGCCCACGCCAACGGCGGCGCGTACGCCTGCCTCACCAACACGATGACGCCGACGGCGACGTCCACGGGCACGCCAACCAAGTCGCCCACCACGACCCCCACGGGTACGGCGACGCCGACGGGGACCGCAACCAGGACGGCGACGCCGACGGGGACCGCAACCAGGACGGCGACCGCCACGGCAACTAGGACGGCAACGGGCACGGCAACGGCCACGACTACCTCGACAGGGACCGCGACCAGGACGGGGACGGCGACGGGGACGGCGACGGGGACGGCGACGCAGACGGCGACCAAGACGGGCACACCGACGCAGACGGCGACTAAGACGGCGACGAGCACGCCAACAAACATAGCTACGACAGTTGTGTGTCCGACCGGCGCGGCGGCGGTCGTGCAGAGCAGCGTCTACTATATCGTGAACAAAAACGGGACACACGTCCTGATCTCTATCAATGGGCATGTGAATCAGGGCGATACCGTCACGGTCTACTTCAACGTGGCCGCTGGTTGTTCCAACATAACCGTATCCTTCGTCGGCTACAAGGCGCCGGGGCCCACATGGAACGCCAATACGGCCGATCAGCAGACTGTCACGAACTACCAGAGCGCTACGTTTAGCGCGGGTGGCCCCTATCAGCTGACCGTCGTCGTGCCCTCGTGCTACTATCAACTCGACTTCGTCACCGGCGTCCCCATCACCACGCTCGGGCCGGTCGACACGAACCCGAATAATTCCTACCATAACCGGGGCGACTTTATCGACGGGGCTAATGGGGGTAGTACGGCGTGCCCGGTGACGCCGCCGCCGCCGCCGTGCGACGCGATCCATAGTCCGGCGTACTACTTGCCCGGTGGCGGATATGCCAGGCGTGGGTATCGCCAGGGGCGCGGCGTGCGCAACGTCGTCGTGCTGGGGGCGACGCCGGCCGGCAAGATGGTGATGCAGAATCTCGCTACGAGCCTGGGCCGTGGCTACCGTCTGCTCGGCTTCGTCGACGAGTACGGCGAGGCCCCGCATCGCTTCGGCCGCTTCGCCAAGCTGGGCTCGGTCACGGAGTTGCCGCGCTTGCTGTCGGCGCACATGGTCGACGAGATCATCATCGCCCTGCCGGCGGCGTCGCACGCCCGTATCGCCGAGATCCTGGCGCATTGCGGGCATCGCGGGGTCGCGGTCAAGCTTGTGCCCGACCTGTTCGAGTTGCAGCTGTCGCGGGTGCGCATGGACACTGTGGTGGGCATCCCGATCATCGACGTCCAGGCCGACAAAGTCGACCTCGTGCGCGCCGCGCTCAAGCGCGCGCTCGATCTCGCTGTCGCGGCGTGCGCCCTGCTCGTCGCGGCCCCGTTGCTGGCGGCCACGGCGCTGGCCGTTCGGCTCGATTCGCCCGGTCCCATTCTGTTCCGCCAGGAGCGCCTGGGCAAGGACGGCCGGCCCTTCGCCATCCTCAAGTTCCGCTCTATGCGCGGCGATGCCGAGCGGCAACTCACGCTGCTGCGCGCGCAGAACGAGGCGTCGGGCCCGCTCTTCAAGATGCGCCACGATCCCCGCGTGACCCGCGTCGGGCGCGTCATCCGCAAGCTCAGCATCGACGAACTGCCGCAGCTCTGGAACGTGCTGTGCGGCGACATGAGCCTGGTCGGCCCCCGTCCGCCGCTGGCCCACGAGGTGGCGGAGTACGAGGACTGGCATGCGCGCCGCCTCGAGGTCACGCCGGGCATCACCTGCCTGTGGGGCGTGAGTGGCCGCAGCAAGCTGGATTTCGACGAGATGGTGATGCTGGACCTGTACTATATCGACAACTGGAGCCTGGGCCTGGACCTGCGCATCTTGCTGCGCACGGCGCTCACGTTGCTGCGGCCGGGTGGGGCGTATTAGACGAGTGACGAGTGACGAGGGGCGAGGGGCGAGGGGCGACGATTGTTCAGCGCCCACATCAATCATAAAGGTGAGCGGGTAATGGGGGGAAGCGGATGGTAGGCGGACGGCGACTGATACGGAGTATATGGCCCGCGGCGGCGGTAGTGGTGATGATGCCTTCCGTGGGGCTATCACTCGCCACTCGCCACTCGCCACTCACCACTCGCCACTCGTCACTCGCGGCCGACAACATCACGGTCGACGCGCGTTACCCGCTGCGCACGCTGCCGGCCACGTTCTTCGGCATCAACTACGTCGGCTTCTGGGACGCGCATCAGGGCAGCGCCGCGAGCGCCCATGCCCTGGCTCAAACGCCGATCCGCATGGTGCGCTTCCCCGGCGGCGACCCCGGCGACTGGTACGACTGGCGCTACCCCCTCGACAAGGGCTGGAGCATGACGAGTCCGCTGGCGCTGTCGCGCTACGCCCAGACCTTCGGCGCCTCGGTCCTTTTCCAGACCAACGCGCAGGGGCACGCGCCGCTGGTCCATGCCGGCCCCGCCGTCAACTCGCCCGCGAGCGCGGCCGCCTGGGTAGGGTACGACCGCGCGCATGGCATCGCGGCGGCGATGGAGGTCGGCAACGAAGAAGACATCGCCATGCATCGGGCGCACGACCCGTCGTTCGCGCCCTACGTCGCCCTCTTCAACCGGCAAGCCCGCGCCATGCACAGCGCGAACCGCGCGGTCAACGTCTTCGGTCCGGCTGGGACCAACGAGTATCAGTGGTGGGCGCTCGACTCGCTCGGCATGTTCCTGCGCGCGACGGGCGACCGGTTCGGCAGCGGGCAAGTCGACGGTGTGTCGCTGCACTTCTATAAGGGCGCGTCGTGGGACGATACGAAGGGCGTGCCGCAGTACTGGCTGGACGGACCGTGGTCCTATATCAAGGGGACCATCCGCTCCTACGACAGGCGCACGCTACCCGTCGACATCAGCGAGTGGAACCTCGGCGGGTCCGGCACGAACAACCCCTACAACGCGACGCTGGGGCACGCCCTCGTGACCGCCGACATGATCGGCGCGTTCACCCTCTCCGGCGTCGCGGGGGAGCAATACTTCGACACGCACGGCGCTAAGGGGTGGGGCCTGCTCTACGGCGACGGCGAGGCCGCGCCGCTCGACAGCCCCACGCCGACCTACTATGCCATGGCTCTATGGGGCGCGATGGGCCGTACGGTGCTGCCGCTGCGGGAGGACGACAACCCGGCGACGACGGTGAGTTGCTACGCGACGCGCCGCCCCGACGGGTCGCTGCAGGTGCTCGCCATCAACAAGACCGGCGCGCCGCGCGCCATCACGGTTGGCTTTAGCGGCTTCAACCCGCGGGGGCGCCGCCTGCGCGTCTATGAGTTGCGCGCCGCTACGACCAGGGTGGCCGATCGTAAGGCGCGGTACGATGGCGTGGTCATGCCGAATCCCGCGCGCTCTTTGCCGGGGTCCCATCTCGCGGGGAGAGTCCGTGGCGCCGCCCTTACCTACACGCTGGCGCCCTACTCCGCGGTCGTGCTCGATGTGTCGGGCCGCCCTTGATATGCCCTGGACCCGCCGCGTGGGCCATTAACGGGCCGCGCGCGTGCTAGCCATGGAGCGGGAGGCCTGAATGCGTACACTCTGCCGCACGGCATGGACCCGTGCGGGCGCGGATTGGCGTAGTTGGTTGAGCGCGCTCGGTGTGTTCGTGCTCGCGGCCCTGTTCGCGGTGACAAAGGCGGTGGAGAAACTCCTCGGGTTGCGGCGGTGGCACGACTTCGGCAATCGCGAACTCGCCATACTCCTGACGCAGGCGGTGGTCGTCGCCGTCGTCGTGTGGTTTGCGCGCCGGCGCGTCCAGCGTCAGCTCGACGAGGCCGAGCGGCGACGCCGGCAGGTCGAGGCGCTCGTGGCCGAGAATGAGGCGGTGCTGCGGGTGGTCCGTACGGTGGTGCGCGAACTCGCACAGCCCCTCAGCGGCGCCCTGAGCTATAGCGAGTTGCTCATGGATCAGGTGGACCAGACCGATCACCGGGACACCGACGACGCCCAGCAGGTGCGCGGGCTCCGCGAGGGCGTCCTTCAACTGAACAATATCCTTCAGACCTTGCGCTCCGCGGTCGCCGGTATGCCGGACGATAGCGCGCCACGCCATGTCGCCGATGACGTAGAACGGTCGGTGACGGCGCCCCGACCTCGCCCCTCTCTTCACGCCGGAGACCCTACGGGCGATACCGGCGACGGGTTAGGGCCGGACAGCCGATAGGGCGGCGTTGGCCTATCATCGATCCCACTGCTCATGATGGGGCGGATTGCGCCGATACACAGAATAGAGGGGTACGGCACATCGAGCCCCGGATAGAGTGTAGCGGAGTGGGGGACGCATATGGGCTTCATCGATAGGATCACGCGTCGTGCGGCGGCGGGCGCCCGACAGCGGGTGACGCCGCGCCCGCTGTCGGGCGTGGACGACCTCGCGCGCATGGGCCTGGCCCCGCTGGACACAGTGGCCGCGGCGCTGACGCCGGTCGCCGACCGGCGCCGCGGGCCAGAGCCGGGCGCTTCCGCGGACGGTGTGCTCCTGCGGCGGCGCGCCGACGATTGGGAGACGCCGGCGCGGACGGTCGAAACGGTCGAAACGGCGGAGACGTGGGACGAGCGGCGTCTCGCCTAACACGGCTGCGCGCCGCTTTTTCGCGTCTACTGGGAGCGCCGCCTCTCGCCGCGTCCGCGTGGGCGTGGCGTAGCCGCAACCGTAGGGGCGGGAGAGCGCCAGTCGTCGCGATACCGATCGCGCGGAGCGCTACATAGGCTAGCCCACTGTGCCGATACTCTATATGCCGGCAAGTGACGCGGGGGCGCGGTCGTTGCTGGCCGGCGCGCCACCCATGATAGGCGGACAATATCAGGCGCTTCCACGCCGCATCATCACGCGTCTGCCATTGCGCGCTCTCACAGAATAAGGATGTATCATTCTATGATCCTGTTTCGATTCTCCACGCGTCTCGCGCCACGCCTTGCCGCCGCTACCGCCGCCACGTTATTGCTTGGCGTTTCCCACGCGTCCGCCTGGACCGGCACGTTCGATACGCCCGTACATGTCGACGGGTGCGTCGTCACCGTCACGGGCAACGTGCTCCACGAGTCCACCGGCAAATATTATCTGAAGGCGATAGCCCGGGCGACAACCAAGGCGCCGGTCGTGGCGCCGCAGACCAATGACCAGGTCGTCTACAAGAACGCGCTCGCCTACACGGGCTCGTACACTATGCGCAAAGGTCATCGATACGATGATTTCAGCGTGACCCTGGGTCCCACAAACGGCCTGCTCTCCGGCGGCGTGTATAAGCTCACCATCACCGCGAAGGAAAATACGGACAAGGATACCGACAAAGATGACAACCAAATAGAAGTCTTAGATCAGGCCACGGTCACGGTCGGAGCCTGCCCCGGCGGCAGCCACGACGGGGCGGCGACACCCGAGCTGGGCTCCGGCGAATTGCTCGCCACGGGCCTGCTCCCTATCGGGGCCGTGCTACTGTACCGCCGACGCCGTGCGCGCCATGCGGCCCGTGACGCCGGCAACGCGGCGCCGTAGATCGCGCCCATCTCTCTCCGATCAACGCCGCCGTAGCCACGGCGGCGTTAGCGTTCGCGACGCCTCTTTCCACCCATCTTCGTTGACATAACCCTGGACGTCGGTCTTCGCGCCGCGTGCGTCGCTGACCAGCGCGAAAAAGTGGCGCGGCGCCCTACGGCGGATGATCGCGCGCAATCTCACCCAAACACTGCTATGCTTTGTGTGTGATAGGCTACTGGTCTGTACGAGCGACGCCCCAGCCAGCGTAGCCATGATTGATCGCGCCGATGCGTGGTGCGCCTTGGCGACGGTGATAGGAGGGGTAGGAAGGTGGGTGGCTTGACTCTTGGCGATGCCGTCGGCCAGTATCGCGCGGCGTTGCAACAGGCGCTCGACCGGCTCTCGCTAGACATGGTCCAGGCCGTCGCGCGGGAGGTCCTGGCGGCGTACGACCGCGGTGGCCGGGTCTACGTCTTCGGCAACGGCGGCAGCGCGTCGACCGCCTCGCACATGGCCTGCGACCTGGCCAAGAACACGGCCGTCCCCGGCCTGACGCGTTTGCGTGTCCAGGCGCTGACCGACAATATGGCGCTGCTCTCGGCGTTGGCTAACGACGACGGCTACGACGCGGTCTTCGCGGAACAGTTGCTGCTAGCGCCGATCGCGCGCGGCGACCTGGCGATCGCCATCAGCGGGAGCGGCAATTCGCCCAATGTGCTCGCGGGGATCGCGGCGGCGGCGGCGGCGGGCGCGCGCACGGCGGCGCTCACGGGTATGGGCGGGGGGCGGCTAGCCCCGCTGGTCGACGTGGCCCTGGTGGCGCCGAGCGACGCGATGGAGATCATCGAAGACGTGCATCTGATGGTCAACCACGCCGTCACCGGCGCCATCCGTGCGACTCTGTGGTCGCGTGCGGCGGTGCTCGCCTGATCGCCCCTACTTTTGTGCTACGGGGCCTGGCCTTGCCGGATGCGCGACCGCGCCCGGTGGAGCGGCCGCGCCTCGTCGTGCTCGACTATACGTGTGGCGGTTACTAGATGTCCAATTCGTTTGAGTCCGCGCTCATCATCGCCCGCGCGCCGCTGCGCATCAGCTTCGCGGGCGGCGGTACCGACCTCCCCGCCTACTACGAGCAGTACGGCGGGTTCGTCTTGAGCGCTACGATCAGCCGCTCGGTCTACGCGCTGCTCTCGCCGGGCGACTACGAGCAGGTCAACATCACGTCGTCGGACTACCGCGTCACGTACGCCGGCGCCGTGGGGCCCGAGGGGCCGAGCGGGAGCCTGGCGTTGCCATGGGCGGTGGTGCAGGCCATGGCGCTCGAGCGGGGCGTGACGCTCGCGCTCTCCTCCGAGGTCCCGCCTGGCACAGGCTTGGGCTCGTCGAGCGCGGCGGTCATCGCGCTCATCACCGCCATTGCCGCCTATCAGCAGCGGTCCTACACCTCAGGGCAGGTGGCCGAGCTCGCCGCCGATATCGAGATCGTGCGCCTGGGCCAGCCCATCGGCAAGCAAGACCAGTACGCCGCGGCCTACGGCGGGGTCAACCTGTTCACCTTCACCAAGGACGGCGTCACCGTCGCGCCCGTGGCGCTCCCCTCCGAGACGCGCGCCGGCCTGGAACAGCATCTCGCGCTGTACTTCACGGGCGGCACGCGGCAGGCCGGCCATATCCTGCGCGAGCAGCGCACGCGTACGGCCGCCGGCGAGGCGCGCACTATCGAGTCGCTGCACGCCATCAAGGCGGGCGTTACGCCGATGCGCCGGGCGATCGAGGCGGGCGACTACGCCACGGTCGGCGCCTTGCTGCACGAGGCCTGGCAACTCAAGCGGCACGTGAGCAGCGGTATCACCACCGACGCCATCGACGCCGCCTACGCGACCGCCCGCGCCGCCGGCGCGCTCGGCGGGAAGATCACGGGCGCGGGCGGCGGCGGCTTCATGCTGTTGCTGGTCCCGCCCCTGGCGCGCCAACGCGTGCACGCCGCGTTGACGCCGCTGGGTCTGCGGCACATGCCGTTCACGCTGGAACCGCGCGGCGCGCACATCGTTGTCGCGGGGGACCATGGGCCACCGCTGGAGCCGCTGGAGTAGGTGCGGCGCCCGCTACTGCCACTATGACATTAGGCCGTCGACGCCGTGCCCACACGGCGAGACGCCAGCAGCATGACGAGCGGCGGAACAGCGGCGAACGCGACGACTTCCGCCCTCCGATGGGGGATAACGCTAGGGTCGATCGCGCTGGACGCCGCGCCCACGATCAGGAGCGCGCTGCCTGTCGCGAGGGCAATCCATCCGCTGGGGAGTGTCGTCGCGCGGCGCAGGATGGGGGCGGCCGCCCAGACGTTGGCGAGGCCGATGGCGATGCCCAGGCAGGCCAGCGCCGCGTACGCCATGCGCAGCGTGGCCCCGACGGTGAGCGGCGCGGCCGTCCAGAGGAGCAGGTCTCGCGGGATCTCGACGCCCACATGCACGACCGCCACCCAGTAGCACGCGGCGATCCCGAGCGCCGCGGCGCCCGCGGCCCATAGGCGGTTGCCGCGCGCCGCGACTGCGTAGGAGACGGTCCAGGCGAACGCCAGCGGCCAGCCGATGGATACCAGGTGGAAGGTGATGATCTTGAGGACGTTGTGCGCCAGGAGCCACGCGATCCCCAGGACCGTCGACGCGCGATAGGCGCGCGAGAAAATCGGTTCCCGCGGCGAGACGCCGCCCGTCGCGGGGCCGCGCGTCCCGCCGCCGCGCGGACGGAGGGGATGAGGATGTCTACAGGGGGGATGAGAGACAGAGGAACGCCTCAGTTCTTCGCCCGGCCGCCGCTCGCGGCCACCGCCTCCTCGCGCCCGTAGTAGCCGTTGCTGTAGTACGAGTAGTAGGAGTAGTTGCTGATCCCCTTGAGGTCGACCATGTTGAGGACCGTGCCGACGACGTTGCCGCCCACTTTCTGCAGCATTGCCAGACTGTTGCTGATGACCGTGCGGCGCGTCGAGCCGGCCCGCGCGACCAAGAGCGTGCCGCTGACGCGCGTCGAGAGCACCACCGCGTCGGTGAGCGGCCCCATCGGCGGCGTGTCGAAGATCACCAGGTCGGCCCTGCCCTCCAGGTCGCGCACCAGCGCGATCATGCTCTCCGAGGAGAGCAACTCCGCCGGGTTCGGCGGCTGCGGCCCGCTTGCGATGACCTGCAGCGTCGGGACCATCGTGGGCTGCAGCGCGTCGGCGATCGCGCGCTCGCGGTTCTCACGGTTGAGCAGGATCGTGGTCAGGCCCGTCGCCGGCTTCACGTCGAAGAGTTTGTGGACGGTGGGCCGGCGCAGGTCGGCGTCGACCAGGATGACGCGCTTGCCGGTCTGGGCGATGGCGACGGCTAGGTTGGCCGACACGGTGCTCTTGCCCTCCGACGGCAGCGAACTGGTGATGACCAGGCTCTTGAGCGGTTTATCCAGGCTGCTGAACTCCAGGCTCGTGCGCAGGGTGCGGAACGCCTCGCTGACCGACGCGCGCGGCTGCGCGATGGTGATCAGCTTCGGGTTCACCACGCTGAGCGTGGCCAGCGCCGGGTCGAAGGGATGCGTCGCCGCGCCGTGCCCATTGCCGTTGCCGTTGCTCGCGCCGTTCCCCGCCTTCTTAGTCGTCGCCGAGTGGCCGCCTTTCCGACTGAAGGGCAACCCCCGGCGCGCGCCCTGCGCGGGGCCGAATGTGGCCACGATACCCAGCGGCGTCTGCCCGACCAGCGCCTCCATATCCTCGGGCGTGCGCAGCGAATAGTCCAGGTAGTCCAGCACGAAGGCCAGCAGCAGCCCCAGGACCAGCCCCGCGACGATGCCCGCGAGGGTGTTCAGCGTGACTTTCGGCGAGATAGGGACTGTCGGCGCCGTCGCCGGGTCGCTCAAGGTTGCCGCGTTCGTGGCCGCCCCGGACGCGGTCGCTCCGGCCGTGCCGAGCAGGCGGTAGTAGGTATCCTCCGCCGTATTGAGCTCGTTCGACACGGCATCGACCCGCGCCTGGTTGGCGCGTGTGTTGGATGTCAGCCGGTCGTAGCTGCGCTGCAGTGTCTGGATCTTGCGGCGGAAGTAGGCCAGCGACTGGCTGATCTGCGTGGCGGCGTCGTTGCCTCCCGTCGCCGCCTGCGCGGCCGTGTTTTCCTGCACGAAGGTCCGCGCGATGCTATTGGCGATGGCCGCGGCCTGCCGCGGGTCGCCCCAGGTCACGCCGATGGTGAAATAGTTGGTGTCGGGGACGAGCGCGCTCGAGACATGCTTGGCGAACTCATCCGGCGTCGTCTTTAGCCCTAGCGCCTTAACGATTTGACCATCGAAAGAGCGTGACTGCAAGAAGACAGAGTAGGTGTTGGCCAGCTGTTCCAGGGGCGGGGCCCCATTATTGTTGCTCAACGAGGTCGCCAGGTAGGGGATGAGCGAGGTTGGCGACGCCACATTGACCAGCAGCGTGGCCGTCGCCTTATAGACCTTGTGCTGGCGCAGGCTGAAGCCGCAGGCCGCCCCTCCGCCGATCACGGTCAGCAAAACAATCAATCCCAGGTGTTTCCTGAGCACGTTCACGTAGCGAAAGAACTCCATACCCTCCCCCATCTACTAGCCATATAGCCGTTTAACCGTTTAGTCGTCCAGCCGTTTAGTCGTCCAGCCGTTTAGTCGTCCGTCGTCCGTTCATGCGGCGTGGCGCCCACCCCGCGCTGGGAGTGTAGCGACCGTTCCCGCGATTCCGAAATCTCAACGTCCGTCGCCGGTCGCCGGTCGCCGGTCGCCCGTCGCCGGTCGCCGGTCGCCGGCCGCCGGTCGCCCGTCGCCCGTCGCCCGTCGCCCCTCGCCATGCAGTCTAGTAAACATAGGTACCCCGCGACATAGCCTGAATGGGCTATTGGGCGCCGTACCTTGGGCCGCGTAGCCTACGACCGCGATACGCCGTGCGGGGACCGCCCACGACTATGGGCCCTGGCTCGCCCGTATAAACAATAGACAAAGGAGACATCGTGATGCCCGGTAGTGCCCTTCGCGAAGAGATTCGCGCCTACCACGTCGCGCTGCGGCGCGCGCTCGACAGGTTGCCGCTCGACACCGTCCAGCGAATCACGCAGGACATCCTGGACACCTACGACCGCGGCGGCGCCGTCTACGTCTTCGGCAACGGCGGCAGCGCGGCGACGGCCTCGCACATGGCCTGCGACCTCGCCAAGAACACGGCGGTCGACGGGCTGCCCCGCCTGCGTATCCAATCGCTGACCGACAACACGC
>JAABUR0100007529.1_pt1 | contig 12852 bp, 16 predicted proteins | sample 5560091 | NCBI WGS metagenome assembly JAABUR01 (sample SAMN10711879, study PRJNA513375) | rock metagenome | isolation source: Antarctica rocks | place: Antarctica: Victoria Land, University Valley sud
GCAACAAGCCCTTCTGTGTGTGGCTTGCAATAGCCTTCTCTGTGTTTGTATTAGCAATAAGCCTTCTGTGCCTGCGCAGAAGCGGAACCATCCCATGTTGCACAGAGCAGCGCAAGATCGGGCACGCTCGGCCCATGGCCCAGAGGTGCTCCCGACACGTGTAGCACTGCGGCGGTCGATGGCTGCGGCACTGCTGGTAGCTCACGCGCTGGACGCTGAGCTGCTGGCGGCCGGGCAGCTTCATGCTGGATGCATGCAGGCGCGCGCATGAGGCCCGCCCGGGTCGCGGCGCGCCTGCTTCGCCGCGGCGGGCAGGGCCGCGGCCGCGGGGATGAGCACGTGCATGCGGTCGCCCAGCATGGCGACGCCGACGGCCGCGCGCGCCGGCGGCGGCTGCGCGCCCGCAAAGTCCGCATGGCTGCTGGACGCGCCTGCGCGGCGTGCAAGCCCTCCTCGCGCCTCTGCGCGGACGCTGCGGCGGCCTGTGCATAGTTGTCCTGGCCATGCACACTCGCCATCATCCTTGGCGTATGGTCAGGCTCACCCAGCGGGCCCGCGCACCTGTGAAGGGCACCGCGCGCCGCGCGGGAGGCTCGGGCAGCGGCGGCCGGCCCTGTATGGGCCAGGCCTGGTATGCGGCGCGTGCCTCTGTCTCGCCGGCAAAGGGCACGATCGCGCGCGCTGGCTCCAGCACCACCGCCTGGCGCGCAGCATCCAGTGCGCAGGTTACGGTCAGGGTTTGACGCCTGAAGCGCAGCAGCCAGCGCGCAGGCAGCCGCGCCTCGCATGCGCGCCGGAACGCGAGCGGCGTGCACATCATCAGGCATGCATGCCCAGCAGGAGCGTCACGCAGGCAGCTCTAGTACAAAGGCCTGGCATAACAGGGCGCGCCAGGTCCTGACTGTGCAACAAGAGTGAGCTGTGCCACCCTTGCAGGCTTGTGTTCTGCGCTGTGCCTGCAGAGCGCGCGCGCACCGCGCGGGGCTCCAGCGCGTGCGGCACATAGTCCGCCGCGCTCGTCGTGGTCCCCGAGAACTTGGCCGCGCTGCGCGCGGCGCGCGCGGGCGGCGGCGGCGCGCGCGGCTCGATCGCGTGCGCGGTGAACGTGTCCCGGTAGGCCGTGGTGGCCTCCCAGCGCGGCGCCTTGGCGCGCGGCGCGCGCGCGGGCGGCGGCGGCCGCGCCTCGATCTCATGCGCGCGGAAGGCCTCCTGGCCGCGCACACCCGGCTGGAGCCATTTGCCTGGCTGCTGTGTGTGGAATACTATAGAATGCTCGTGTAGCAGGACGCCTTGGTGTTCAACTTGCTGGCAGGTCAGTAACGGGCGCATGTAGTGAAAGCTTATGGGTTTTACGCGCGTGCGGCCACACTTGCCAGAACCTTGTCAGAGCGGCGCAGTGGATTGAGGCCCAAGCAGGACTGCTCTGCTCCAGCACCTTATACATGCTCACGGCGTCGAAGCGCGCGCCGCCGCGGCGCGGCGGCAGCTGCGGCGGGGCCCGGCGCGGCTCTATGGCATGCGCTGGGAAGTCGGCGTCGTAGCTTGTGCGCGCTGCGAACTTTACAGGGCTGCCTGCCGGGCACGCCCAGGGCATGTTGCGCTGCACAGCGGCCTTGCAGATGCTGACAAAGCATCACACAGAGCATGTAAGTACTGAATATCCTATAAGTATTGGAACACCGAGCAGGCTGAAGAGCCCAAAAAAAACAGCGACGCGGGCGCGCACGCTGCACGGGGGCCTGCGCGGGCGGCGGTGGGCGCTCGTGCGCGTGCGCGGGGTAGGCTTCTGCGTACGTGGACACGCCTGCAAAGGGCACGCTCAGCCGCACGCGAGGCGGCGCCGCCGCCACATGGGCCTCCAGCGCCCAGGCCTTGTATGCCTCCTGCGTGCGCACGCGCTCTGCTGTCGGTCTCTTCGCGCTTGCGCGCTCCGTACAGCCGCTAGTTCGACACGCATACAAACACTGTTTTTACTGTTTCAAGGACCGGGCTGCTGTCGCAGCTTGCGTTCTTTGTGCAGCGGCCATCTTGATATGTTCATATCCCAGTTATTTTGCTGCTCGCGGGCCTGTTTTCGACAAGCGCAGCTTGTGAACAGCACTGGCGCCTGAAGATGGCTGCTTGGTGGGGCGGCAGGTGCCTGGCTGGTGGTGATGTCTGAGAGTGGCGCATCGCGCCCGTGCAGCTTCACTTCCCGCCCGCGGAAGTCTTCGTGTGCTGAGTTCGAGATGAAGAGGTCTGCAGCGGTGACAAAGCAGGGGCCAGCGCAGGCTGCCATGGCGGGCACCGCGCGGCCACCCAGAGCCTGCCTCCGCGCACACCCCCAGGGAGTCAGCACCTGCCTAGCAACAAGCCTTCCAGGCAGGGACGTACTAGTGCGCGAGGCTCGGATGAAAGCTCTGCCGCAGAGCGCGACTCTCGACTTTCCTCGGGAATGTGCCTCAACCACCTAACCCCGGCACCAGGGCTGCCCCCCTCCACTTCAGCTTTCCTGCACGCTTTCCCTCCCTCACGGGAGGGAGGAGGACCGTCCTCCTTACTCCCTGGTCATTCTTCCAGTACAGGTACCCGGCAATTCGTGCACACACTGCTGCAGCGTGCAACAGGGCAAGTCGTTTACCTGCCCTGCATATGAGCGCAGCCGACCCGCACTCTCAGCCCGAAGATGCTGGCAGCTGGCACACGGGGCTGCTGCAAGCACCGTCTGCTTGAGCGCCGCGTGGCGTCGCACCTGCGGACCCAGCTAGACAGCATTCTCAGGGGCTCCTTCCTTTGCACAAGCGCGGAACGGCCCAGGAGAGGCTGCCGGACAGCATGCGTGAGGAGACACAGCACATGTGCGGCCAGTGCTGCCGCGCCAGCGCCGGAGGAGGCGCGCGGGGAGCACTTCTTCCTGACGACGCCCCTGTACTATGTGCGCCCCGCGCAACCGCTGCCGTGCAGCTGCCAAGGCCACCACAAAGTCTCTCGTGCTTGACACGTATTGCAAGCTACACTGAGCCGTGCCCACAGCCGTATAGCACTGTGTGCATTGCAAGAGCGCGGCAGCGGCGCCGCGTAGGCGAATGCCGAGCCGCACATGGGCTCTGCATACACAACAATGAGCCTTGCCCTCAGCCGTGTAGAATTGTAGAAACCCGAGAGCGCTGCAGCGGCGCGGCGCAGGTGAACGCCGAGCCGCACATGGGCTCTGCATACACGACGATTGCGGCGGACGTGATCGCGCGCTTCCAGCGCCTGCGCGGCCGCCGCGTGACGCTGGTCACCGGCACCGACGAGCACGGCGAGAAGATCGCGGCGGCCGCGGCCGCCAAGGGCCAGGCGCCCAAGCAGCACTGCGACGGCATTGTCGCCGCCTTCCAGGACCTCTGGCGCCTGGTGCGCGCACGCCGCCCGCAGCGTTTCACCCACACAGGTCGCACTCCAGGGCGCTGTGCGTGCGGCGGTGAGGTCGCCGCGCTGCGGTGCCCGGTCGGGCGGGGCTCGCAGGCAGTGTCGGGGTCCAGCAGCAATTTATATAGTAGTGCTCGGTAAGTCCATGCCACCTACCACAGCCGCTCCGCTGTGCAGAGGTGGCGCCTGTGCATGCATGCCGCCATGTCACGTGCGCCCGAGGCTGGCTGCAGACCGTGAGAGGCCCTGCGTCGCGCGGCAGCTGGACATCAGCTACGACGCATTCATCCGCACGACCGACGCCAAGCATGAGGCGCGCGCAGCGCTCCTCACCGCTCCGTCCCGGCGCACGGCGGCAGGCGCGGCGGGCTCGCCGGCTTGGGCGGCACCGCGTCTGGCGGCCTGGCCTCGGCTTGCGGACGGGCGCATGCTTGTCTGAGGAGTGGCCTGAGTAGGCTCGGCCTGCTGCGCGTGCCCGGCCTGCTGCGCGCGCCTGCTTGAGCAGCGTGAGCGATACCCTACCCTAGCGCGGCGGGCCGGCAGGCGGTGGTGCGCGCGATGCTGGAGCAGGTCTGGGAGCGCGGCGACATCTACAAAGCCAACTATGAGGGCGCGCCCCGCGCCTGCCGCTGCGCCCTGCAGCTGCTCCCCAGGTAGTTTCGCGATGTTCGGCGCTCGGCGCGAGTCGCCGAGCTCCTGTGCAGCACGGCCTTGACCCGGCCGCGCTTCCCTGTGGTGCCTGCCTCTCGCCCGACACCGCGTCCCTTTGTGTGGACCGTCTCCCGCGGCATCAACATGCATCATCGGGCCGGCAGCCCGGGGCTGCGCCCGCCAGCATGATGCACGCATGCGCTGCCTGCGCCGTGCCGGGCTCCCAGACAGCGCGGCCGCCCAGGCGGACCGCCGCCCTGTCCCCGCGCAGCGCGGCGCCCTGCCCTTACCCTACCCCTACCCCCGCGCAGGCTGGTACTGCGTCGGCTGCGAGCAGTACAAGGACGATGGCGAGATGGCGCCCGGCCATGTGTGCCCGCTGCACCGCGCGCCATGCGAGGAGCGGCGCGAGGAGAACTACTTCTTCGCGCTCTCGCGCTACCAGCGGCAGATCGAGGTGCTGCGCCCGTGCCACAGGGCTAGGGTTAGGGTAGGTTAGGGAGCGGCGCGAGGAGGACTACTTCTTCGCGCTGTCGTGCTACCAGCGGCAGATTGAGGCGCCGCGCATGCGGCATGGGGCTAGGGTTAGGGTAGGTTAGGAAGCGGCACGAGGAGAACTACTTCTTCGCTCTGTCGCGCTACCAGCGGCAGATCGAGGTGCCCAACGCCGCGCGCCGGGCGGTTGCGGGCGCGGCCGCGCGGCGGCCGCGCCCGCGCCGGACCGGCTGCGCGCCCCTGGCGTTGCGTCTGCGGGCTGGGCCTTGTTGGATGGGACAGCGGGCCTGCTACGTTGTCCCCTTGCACGCATATCCCACACGCCGAGCTGGGTCCTTCTTGGAAGCTAACTACACTGCAAGTCCTGAAAGCCCACGGGAGCGCTGACCAGGCACCCAGCCGTGTTAAGCTGCAACCGAAGTGCGACTGACCGGGCACGCAGGAGCTGATAGAGGGCGACGCCGACTTTGTGCAGCCGGCTGCGCGGCGCAACGAGGTGCTGGGCTGGGTGCGCAGCGGGCTGCGGGACTTCAGCATCTCGCGCGCGGCCGTCGCCTGGGGCATCCCCATCCCGCGCGACCCCAGCCAGACCGTGTACGTCTGGTTTGACGCGCTGTTTGGCTACGCGTCGGGTGCGCGCACACGTCTCGCAGCGGGAGCATGTGTCCACCAGACCGCTTTTTCGCATCACATCCGCATCTCGCCGCCTGTAAGGGACGGCGCAAACAGGGTCGCCTCAATGGTGTTGACCTGCCCCGCTGGTCATCTCTGCTGTGCGAGCGGGCATGAGGTCAGGGCAGCTGGCAGCTTCGCCTTGCCAGCCGGCTGCTGCAAGCGCGGTCCGTGCGCAGCAAGGCACGCGTGGTGCACGCATGGTGCACGCGGTGAAGCGCGCGCGCACAGCCATGGTCTGCTCATTGGTCACGCGCGCGCGCAGCGCTGCTGCGCGACGGCCAGCCGCCGGCCGCCGACGCGCTGGCGGCCGCGGGCTGGCCGGCGGCCGTGCACCTGGTCGGCAAGGACATCTTGCGCTTCCATGCGCTCTACTGGCCCGGCATGCTGCTCGCGGCCGGCCTGCCGCTGCCGCGCCGCGTGTTTGCGCACGGCTTCCTCGTGCGCGGCCGGCCTCCGCGGGCTGGCTGGTCGTCTGAAGCTGAACTTGCAGTTGGGGTGGCAGTTTGGGCGAGTGTGAAGGTGTGTGTGCCGTGCCAGACACGAGACGATGCTCTTGGGATGTGACCATCTCTGCGGTCTGGAGGCGTCTGGAGGCGCGTGGCCTTGCCTGCGATCTGACATACCGCGGCCTCGCGGCTGCTGCCACGCCGGGTCGACCCCGCGCGCCGCCCCCTGCCGCCCGGCGCGCCGCGGGCCGACGCCCCGGCCGGCGCCCGCGCAGACGAAGGACGGCCTGAAGATGGGCAAGTCGCTCGGCAACGTGCTGGAGCCGGGGCCGCTCGTGGCCGCGTACGGCTCCGACGCCGTCCGCCTCTTCTTCACGAAGGAGGTCCTGTTGGGGCAGGCGCGCGGCCTTACTCTGACCCGTACCCTGACCCTACCCCTGTCGGATGCGGCGGCGGGTGTGCGGCGGCTGCAGCCACGCGCACACCTCCGCGGGTACCTCCGCAGTCTGGGAGGTAGCTGGCCTGGGGTTAATGGGCACTGCAGTCCTGGGCTGTTCATAGCAAGCACGGCTGGACGCTGAGGGTGTGCCGGGAGCGTGAGACGCAGGGCGGCTCTCGCTGACGTGTGCGCCCGCGCCACGCCGCTCGCAGCAGGCCCCGCCGCCAGGGTTGAGCCCGATAGGTAGCGCGCACACGATATTTGCCACCTTTTTTTCCCTCCTTGCGAACCTCCAAGCGCGGCCGCCGGGGCGGGACGGCGACTTCTACGATCAGGGCTTGCGACACGGTCAAGCGGGTTCCCCCGCTAGGGTAGCGCCGACAGGCAGTGCGCGCGCGGCGGCGGCGGCAGGACGGCGACTTCTCGGAGCAGCGCTTCCGCGACACAGTCAACGCGGCGCTGGCCAACTCAGTGGGCAACCTGGCCAACCGCGCGTTGAACCTGGTGTTCAAAAACTGCGGCGGCGCGCTGCCGGCCGCAGCGGCGGACGTGCCCACGGCGCACCCGCTGCGCGCGGCCGCGGCCGCGCAGGCGCGCGCCCTCCCGCCGGCCGTGCGGTTGCCTGCGTGCGCTCGAAAGGGTCTGTGATGAGAGGTGCAGGGGCTGGGTGGGGTAGAGCTCAGGGTGCCGGGGTGCAGCGCTGCGGGACCCGCTTTGGCGCGAGGCTGACCCGCCGGCCAGGCTGCGCGCGCCTCGTGCCCCTGGTGTCTCAGCCGCCAGACTGCGTCGCCTGCTTGGCACATGCCGCCCCTGCGAGGGCCCCGGGCTTCGGCCGCTTGACCCGCGCCAATCTGTGCCGCCTCGCGCCGTTGCTGCTGCAGGGTTATGGCCAGGGTTTGGCCTATATTTTGGCGTGCGCGCAGGTCGAGGCCGCGGCGGCAGCGTACGAGGCGCTCGCGCTGCATGAGGCGGTCGAGGCCGCGGTGGCTATTGCCGCGCGCGGCAACCTGCTCATGGAGGAGGTCGCGCCCTGGACCGCGTTTAAGAAGGCGCGCCCCGATGCGCGCCCTCTTGATGCTCTGCACGCCGGCCGGCAGGGAAAGTGGCAGCGCCGGCTCTGGAGCGCCTCCCGTCAAGGTCGGCTTGGCACGCTTTGCGCGAACGAGGTTGACGCGCCGCACCGCCCAGGCGACCGTCACCGCGGGGGCGCGCCTGCGGACAAGCTGTTCATCAAAGTCAGGGTCAGGGTTGTGGCTGGTGCGCGAGCATGCATGTGCGGCTTGCAGGGCTCGGAGGCGGAAGTGGGCGGCCGAGGGGCTGGAGGTGGTGGCCGTGCTGGAGACAATATAAGTGTTAGGGTTAGGGCTGGCTTACAAGCATACATGAACTGCCTGCAGGGCTCGGAGGCGGAGCGGGCGGCCGCGGGGCTGGAGATGGTGGCCGTGCTGGAGGCCGTGCGCATCGTGGCGATTCTGCTGGCGCCCGTCACGCCGCGCCTGGCGGCGCGCATCCACGCCGCGCTGGGCCTGCCCGAGGCCGGCTTCGGCGCGCTGCGGTGGCGCGACGCGGCCTGGGGCGGCCTGGCGGCCGGGCAGGCGTTCGGCAAGCCCGCGCCGCTGTTTGCGCGGCTGGAGGGCGATTTCGTCTGCGCGGAGGCCGCGCCCGCCAAGGCGCTGGCCGGCGCCGCGGCCTGAGCCCTGTATAATGGCACTGAAGCCCGTGCCCGCGTGCGCTGACATGCACAGTGGCCGGTGTGTGCTCGGGCGAGAGCTGGTGCGCGCGCTGCGCGTGCGGGGCGCGGCGACGCACAGGCCGCGCCTACGGTGACGCTGGCCACCCGCTTTCAGCCTGTGTGCACGGCTACAACGCATGAGCATTTGAACGCATCTTCACTGCGCATGCAAGCTCTGGAGCGTCTGCGCTGCGGGGCCTGCCTGTAAACAGTTTGACATCAAAGTCCATCAACAAAGTCCCCGTGCCCGCCAAATTTGGCCGATCAGCCTTGATGGCTAGCAAGCTAATTCCCTCCAGAACAGTAGAGAACAGCGTGCGGAGCTCGGTTGCGCACTGATCAGTCACAAGTCGTCTGCGTTTGCTGCGAGGTGACTCTGGCCTCTTTCATGATGCTGCTGCTCCAAGCGCCCTTGCCAGTGCACCCGCTCAAGTCCAGACGTGGCTCTGCTCAGTCTGCTCCGCACTGCCTCTCTGTGACTTCCTGCTTGGGCCCGAGGGCCGGGCTGCGCTGCCCCCAACTGGTGTGCGCATGGGTCCTAGGGCGTGAGCTTGTGAGCCCTGCGGAGGCAGCCGGGCGACTGCAGCCATGGCTGATCAGGAGCCGGCGCACGGCGAGGGGGAGGAGGTGGGTCGCGCCCAGACGCGCTACATGCGCGCCGCAATGCTCCCTCACGGACTTCTCACTTCGCTCTGCATTCTTTGACCTGAGCAGTCCAGCTACTAGTCCACAGGTCACTCTGTTTATTTTTACTCGAGAAACAGCGCGCGCACCTCTGTGCAGGCCGTCGATTATGGGGAGGATGCGGAGGCAGACGATGCGCTCATGCATGAGGACGAGGCAGGCGGCGAGGCCGCAGGCGGCGAGCCTGCAGGGACCGAGGCTGCAGACGCCGTGGCGCCAGGCGCCGCCGAGGCGCCAGGCGCTGCCGAGGCGGCAGGCAGTGCGGACGCGGCAGGCACCGCGGATGCGGCAGGCACTGCAGACGCGGCAGCTCGCAGCGTGGGGCAGCCCGCAGAGGCCGCTCCCGCCGCTGAGCAGCCGGCGGCAGCTGACGCAGCGCCCGCGCAGCCGGCCGAGGCGCTCGGCGGGGCCGCGGACGTCGCCGGCGGCGCCGGGGCGAGCGCCGAGGCGAGCGCGCCCGCGGATGCGCAGGCGGGCGGCGGCGAGCAGGCGCGGCCCTGTGCCTCACGCATGGCTTTGATGCGCGAGTGGTCTGTGCCTGTGCGGATGCCAGACGCTGATGTGGCGTTGCGCGCAGGCGGCAGCGCCAGCCACCAACGGCACCGCCGCGCCCGTCGCCGCGTGCGCCCCGCCTCGCCTTGCAGGGCCGCAGGCGGCAGGCTTGATCAAGGCTGCTTAGTGTTGGTGGTTGACGCAGCGGCCAGTGCTTTGTTGGATGGCCGACTGCGCACTCCGGCCGCGGCGGCACGTAGCGGCAGGCGGCGCTGACGCAGGGCGGCGGGCGCGCAGGGCCAGCGATGCGGATGACCCGCTGAAGCTGCCGCCGCATGGCACAGAGGTGTTTGTGGGCGGCGTGCCGCGCACGGCCACCGACGCGCAGCTGGCCGCGCTGGCGGCCGAGATTGGCGAAGTGCACAGCGTGACGCTGCTCAAGGACCCGCAGAACCCCAGCCAGAACCGCGGGTGCGCCGCCCCCGGACTCGGCCGCACGCTTGTTGCGCCCGCATGGTCAGGCACCGTGGCGTGAGCGCAGTAGCATCATAACTTGTGCAGCAGGGCTCAGGCGCTGTAAGGAGTCGTGCAATGAGATGCAGGGGGCTTGGCACAGCCGCTCAACGATGCCGTGCAAGCGGATGCTGCCGCCGCTCTGGGCGGCTGGACTCCCTAGAGCGGGGGCGCCCGGTGATGCGGCTGCGCCGCCCGGTTAGGGTTAGGGTGATGCGGCTGCGCCGGCGCAGGTTCGGCTTCGTGAAGTACAAGGCCAAGGAGGCGGCCACGGCGGCGCTGGCCAAGCTGGGCGGGCGCGAGCTGGCGGACTTCCCGGGGCAGACAGTGCGCGCCCGCCGCCCCCGCCGTTGCCGCCACGCAGGGCTGCACTCCGCGCCGACATAGCTCCGCGGGCCGCGTGTTGCGTGCGCGCTCGGCCGCGCGCGGGCGCTGCTCTGAGGCGCGAGCAGCGTGCTCCGCGCTGCTGCGCGGCGTCTGCTGCGCTGCCCAGCCACGTTCTTGGCAATGCTGAGCTGCGTGCTTCGCACTGCCGAGTTGCCTGCTGCGCACGGCTGCTCCGGGAGCCAGTGCTGCACTAGCGAGTGGTCGTGGGGTGTCCTGGGGTCCGCACTTGCGCTGCCCAGGCGCCCCCGCCCGCGCCCCGCGTCAGCTCGCCTGGCGCGCCGGGGTTGCCGAGCGCCGGCCGGGGGCGCGCAGCTGCGCGTCGCGCCCTCGCAGTCCAAGCACAAGCTGTACGTGGGCAACCTGCCCAAGGACATGTCCAAGGAGGACCTGCAGGCCACCCTGGCGCCGCTGGTCAAGGGTGCGCTGCCCCCCGGCCTGCCGCGGCCCGCTCATGCGCTCACAGGAAGGTCGCCTTGCTTTATTCGTGGAGCTTCGTGGCGCGTCAACGACTGCGCGCATGTGCGCAAAATGGCCGGTGTTGCATGTTGGGGGAAGGGGTTGCAGGCAAAGCGCGCGCGGGCGCCGAGCACGGGGGCCCCAAGTGACAGGGTTAGGGTTAGGGTAGGGGTAGGACATGCAGGATAAAACTTATCCTCTATGCCCTGACCGTGGGGCGCAGGCGTGGAGCACATCGAGCTGCTCATGAGCAAGGAGGTGCCGGGGCAGAACCGCGGCTTCGGCTTTGTGGAGTTCTACAACCAAACCTGCGCGAACGCCGCCAAGGGCGTCCTGAGCGCGCCCTCGTACAGGCGCGCTGGCTGCGCGGCGCCACCTTAACAAGCTTGCCATGTATGCGCCTGGCGAGCTTGTGTCACGCTCTGCGTGGTGCGGATGCACAGCCGTGCATTTGAGCACTCTGATGCAACCTGCGCTGGACGCGCTTGCTTGCGAGCGGCTGGCGGCGCCGCGCGCGCGCTGCGCTGCGCCTGGCCGACGCAGCTGCCTGGGACACATGAAGTCCGCGCTGAGGAGCGTACCCCAACGGTTCCTTATATTCTAGGAGTCGTTAAAACCTGTTTCGCTGCGCCGCAGGATGAAGGGCCGCACGCTGACCGTCTCGTACGCGGAGCCGCGCCAGGCGGACATGCAGCAGGCGCAGGCGGCGCAGGCTGCGCCGGAGGCGGTCAAGGCGCGCCCCGCCGCGCGCCCCGCCAGGCCCGCGCGCGCCGCCGCCGCTGGCCGACCCTGTGCTGCTGTGCGGCGCGCTGCGCCCACCGCGCTCGACTTTTCAGGCCGGCCCGCGCCGCGGAGAGCCTCGCTGGGGAGCCGCACGATGTATGGCATGCGTCTCGTACGCTGTATGGCGTGCGCGCCCTTTAGCCTGTCTGTGCCAGAGAGCATGAGCACGCGTGTCACGGCCCGCATGCGCGGCGCAGTCGGTGTACGTGGGCAACCTGCCGGCGAGCGCGAGCGAGGCCAAGCTCAAGGAGCTCTTCGAGGGGCTCGGCAGCGAGGCGCGCCCGCCGGCCCCTCCGCCCGCCTGCACGTCCCGCATAAAGCCGTTGACCTGACCTGCGCTCGCGCCGGCACCTCCGCCCGCGTCCATGCATGCGCACCGGCTGCGCATGCGGGTTCCCGGCTGGCGCTGTACGACCAGTGGCGTGGCACCAGCGTTTGCCCACCCTTGAGTCGGCCCGCATGCGCGCGGTGGGGCAAGCGGAAGCCGTAAGCGCACGACATCATGGAGCACTCATCAGGGACCTGCTTGGCGGAGGCGTGTGATGATCGTTGTATGATGGTCTGTGTATGATGTCATCGTGTGATGATCGCACGCCTCCGCCAGCAGGTCCCTGATCAGATGTTGCATGACGTCGCGCGCCCACTGCTTTCGCTTGCCCCCGCGTGCCCATGCGGCGCGACCCAGGGTGTGCGCGCCCTTCAGGCGCTGGCAGCAGCAGCGGGCACGGCGGGATGGCGCCGCCCGAGGTCCGCGGCGCGCCGCGCGCGCGCGCAGGTGGTCAAGGTCGTCATCCCGGCCGCCAAAGAGGGCCGGCCGCACCGCGAGTTCGGCTTTGTGCACTTTGCCGAGCGCGCGACGGCCGTGAAGCTGGTGGACGACGCGGAGAAGGGCACCAAGCCCAGCCTGGACGGCAACACGCTCGAGGCGCGCCGCGCGCGCCAAACCCTAGCGCCGCGCGAGCCGAGTGTGGCCAGCGCGCGCTCGCCAGTGTACAAAGCTTGGAGAGGGTGCTGTGCCGGACGTGGATCCTGTGCTCATGGGAGTGGCGGCGTGGGGACTGCGCTGACGGCCGTGTCGGCGTGCCGCCGCGCTCTGTCGCAGGCGGCCGCCAGAGTGCGCTGTTGCCTGTGTGAAAGCTGCCGGCGTGAGGCGGGCGTGGCCGCGCCAGGTGCGCATGGCGAAGCCGCAGCAGTCCGCGCAACCGCAGGCCGCGTACGGCGGCGGCGGCCGGGGGTTCAACGCCATGGGTGGCCGAGCGTCAGGCGCGTGCGCTCGCTCTGGCGCCCATGACCCCCACTGTGCATTTTGTTTTTCACCATCTCCGTACCTCGTGAGCTCTATCTGCCCTGCCTTGCCCTGTCTTTCGAGGCTTCTTTCCCCCCAGGCTCTCGCCCTTGCACTTGCACCTGCCGGCTGCAGAGGCAGGGCACTGCTCGGGCTGGGGAGCGGGCGGCGCGGGCGTCCCACTCGAGCGCGCTCCCGCGGCGCAGGCCGCGGGAGCTTTGCCGGGCGCGGGGCGGCTGGACGTGGGCGCGGCTACGGCGGCGGCTACGGCGGCGGCTACGACGGCGGTTGGGGCGGCGGCGGCGGCGTGTACGAGGACGCGTACATGGACGACGGCTACGGGGGATACGGCGCCGCCTACGGCGCGGACGCATACGGCGGGTACGGCGGGTACGGGGTCGCGCCGGCCGCCGGCGCGCTG
>JAABUR0100007531.1_pt1 | contig 12848 bp, 10 predicted proteins | sample 5560091 | NCBI WGS metagenome assembly JAABUR01 (sample SAMN10711879, study PRJNA513375) | rock metagenome | isolation source: Antarctica rocks | place: Antarctica: Victoria Land, University Valley sud
CGTCCGAGTGCCCGGGCGGGGCGGGAAGCCAGGAGCATCAAGGCGCCGAGCAGGATCGCCATCAGCCCTGAGAGGCCGAGGGCGGTGTCATTGGCGCCGGTGCGAGGCAGCGTCCCCGCGGTGTTCCCGGAGCTGCTGGCCTGGACGGTGCCCTGGGCGCCGGTGCGAGGGAGGGTCCCCGCGGTGTTCCCGGAGCTGCTGGCCTGGACGGTGCCCTGGGCGCCGGTGCGAGGGAGGGTCCCAGCGGTGTTCCCCGAACTGCTGGCCCGGGCGGCCGTCGTGCCGGTCGTCGCGGTGGCGGGGGAGCCAGAGCTGGCGACCGCGGCCGGCTTGGGCGCAACAGGCGCCGCCGCCGGCTTGGGCGCAACAGGCGCCGCCGCCGGCTTGGGCGCAACAGGCGCCGCGACCGGCTTGGCCGGAACAGGCGCCGCAACCGGCGGCGCCGTGGTCCGCGGCGGCGTGGTGGTCACCGGTGCTGTGGTCCGCGGCGGCGTGGTCACCGGGGTGGTCACCGGTGCCGTGGTCACCGGCGTGGTCACCGGCGTGGTCGGCGGCGCCGTCGTGATGGCGCCGCACAGCGGCCTGTTGATGGTGTTGGTGTCCAGGGTCACGGCACCATTACGCGCCAGCAGACGCCCCTGGATGGTGGCCTGCGTCTGGGCGCTGATCGAGGTCAGCGCCAGGATCGTGCCGACGAACGTCGAGTTGGTCCCGAGCGTCGCAGAGCTGCCGACCTTCCAGAAGACGTTGCAGGGGTTGGCACCGTTGATGAAGGCGACCTTGCTGCTCGATCCCGTGATCAGAGTGCTGGCGGCCTTGAAGATGAACACGGCGTTGGGGTCGTTCGAGGCGTCGAGGGTGACCGTCCCGGTCAGTCCGAGGGTGCCTCCGGCGTAGACACCGGGGCCGTAGGTCTTGCCGCTCAGGTCGGCGGGGACGGCGGTCTCCGGCGTGCGGCCTGCCGCGTCGACGTAAGCGGTGGTCAGGTCGGCCTGGGCCTGAGCCGCCAGTGCGTCCGCCTTGTGGATCGCGCCGTTGCTGACGAGCCCGGGCGGGAAGCCGGTCACTGCGGTGCCGGGGCTGACGCCGAGGTCGCCACTGATCTGCGAGGCCCCGGTGTTGGTGACCGTGGACCCGGCCAGGACGGCGAAGCTGGTGGCCTTACCGAGGCCCACCGTGGGCTGGGCAGCGGCAGCTGAGCTGACGCCGACCACGCCGATACCGACGACCAACCCTACGGAGCTGAACACGAGTGTGCGGATGAGCGGTGAGCTGTGAGCGATCATGGTGTGAATCCAATGTTTTCGGGTGGGCTCAGCGCACGGAGGAGTCCGGCGGTGAAGGTGCCTGTCTTGGCCGTGCGGTGCATCAGATATCTCCCGTTGGGTGTGAGCTGGACATGGCGGACCATGTCGGGGCATACCGCCGGTTGTCCGTTTCGAACCTGCCGACGCGCTGGACGCTCGTGCGAAAAGGGGACGCGCCGCCGTTGGTTCGTCAGCACGTGTCGAGAGACCGGCGGGGGCGGCTGGGCCTTACCTCAGCCGGCTGCGTCGCGGATGCGATTCCGCCAGAATGGTTTCCTGACACCCCAGGAGACTTCGGGGGCGCCTCACTGCGGGCTGTGGGTGCGAGGGGACGAAAACCAGCCGGGGGCGCTACTCGCGGAACTCTCCAAGTTGTTGTTGCAACCTCAACAATGCGCCGAAATATCCTATTTGTCAAGTTGGTTGTCCCAGACTGTCCCGGTATGGGGGGAGCGGCGCCGGTGGTCCCGCAGTCTTCGCCGCCACTGTGGCGAGGAATGGCGCCGGTGGGAGCCGGTCACAGGGCAGGGTCGAACGCCGTTCTCTCGTCGCCGGCGACCGAGGGCGGTGCGAGTCCGTCCCGGCCTGACGAACGAACCCGACTCGAGCCACGGGCTCCCTGTTATCGTCGCGGATCACCCGGCCGCGGTGACCCGGCCACCCCCCCGGCGACCAGCCAGGACCACCGTGGTGGGGCGAGGTCGCCGTCGACCAGCGGTGGAGGTCGCCATCGCCCAGTCGACGGAAGGACTCGACGTGCAGACCCGGGCAGGCACCGTAACGAAGGTGAGCCGCCCGTTCCTTGGAGTCGGAGCCGTTGTGCTGTGCGCGGCTGTGGCGGCGTGCCAGCCGGCCCCCCCGGTCCCGTCGCCTGCGACGTCGTCGGTGCGGTCAGGGAGTCCCGTCCCCAGCCCCCCGGACAGCACCGTCACGGCTGCGACCGGTGAAGCCACGGCGGCGGCGGCCCCCGGTGCGAAGACCGCGGCCGCCGCGTTGGGCCTCCTCCCGGTCAAGGGTCGGGCACCCATGACCGGCTACAGCCGCTCCCAGTTCGGGCAGGCCTGGGCCGATGTGGATCGCAACGGCTGCGACACCCGCAACGACATCCTGGCCCGCGACCTGCAGAACGTGACGTTCAAGCCCGGCACCCGCAACTGCGTGGTGCTGACCGGGGACTACGTCGAGCCGTACACCAGCAGGCACGTGTTCTTCGCGCGCAGTCAGAACGGCCCCCCGGCGGTGGAGATCGACCACGTCGTCGCGCTGGGGAACGCCCGGCAGACCGGCGCGCAGCAGATGGATCCCGACACGAGGCTGCGCTACGCCAACGACCCGCTCGTCCTGCTGGCAGTCGATGGACCCGCCAATCAGCAGAAGGGCGACGGGGATGCGGCGACGTGGTTGCCGGCTAACAAGGGCTTCCGCTGCTCCTATGTCGCACGGCAGATCGCGATCAAGGCGAAGTACCACCTGTGGGTCACCTCACCCGAGAGGGAGGCCATGGTTCGGGTGCTCAGCCGTGTCCCGACCAGCGGCTGCCGGACTGAACCGGCGGCGACGGTGGAGTGCGCGCCAGATCCAATCCGTACGCGTCTGGGCCCCGAACCACCCCTGTGCCGCCGCTTGTTCCGATCGCCCGTGAGCGGGCGGCGGCACGCTCAAGCGAGCAAGATCACCGGCACCGTCGAGTGAGCGGGGCGGTCACCAGGCAAGCGCGCTGAGCGCGGTAGCCAGCACCGAGGCCCCCCGCGCGCAGTCCTCGGGCGTGCTGTACTCCGCAGGGCTGTGCGACCGGCCGTCCACGCTGGGCACGAACAGCATCGCGGCCGCGACCCGCGTCCCCATCGTCTGGCTGTCGTGGCCGGCGCCGCTGGGCAGGTCACGCCAGCTCGCCCCGCACGCGTCCGCCGCCTGCTGGAGCACCTCCCGCAGCCCGGCGTCGAGGTGGTGCGGCGGTGTCTCCTTGAGCATGGCGACGCTGACCTCGACCTCCCGGTCCGCCGCGACGGTCTCGCACTGCTGCCGCATCGCGGCCACCATCCGGGCCAGCACCTCCGGGTCCGGGTGGCGCGCGTCGACGGTGAACTCGACCCGACCCGGGACGATGTTGGCCCCACCCGGGTGGACTCGCACCACCCCGGTGGTCGCCACCGCCGGATGGCCCTCGGCGAGCGCCACGCCCTCGACCGCGGCAACCATCCGCGCGGCCGCCTGCAGCGCGTCCCTGCGGTTGGTCATCGCCGTCGCCCCGGCATGGTCGGTGCGTCCCTCGACGACCACCTCCATCCAGACGAACCCGGTGATGACGTCGACCACGCCGACCTGCACCCCCGAGTCCACCAGCGTCCGGCCCTGCTCGATGTGCAGCTCGAGGAAGGTGTCGAAGTCGGCGCGCCGCGCCTCGCCGAACCGGGACGGGTCCAGGCCCACCGATTGGGCGGCCTCGGACAGCGTGACTCCGTCGGGGTCCAGCAGCTGTTCCGCCTCGTCGGCCCCGACGAGACCGAGGATGGACCGGGTGCCGAAGTAGTTGGAGTGGAAGCGGCTGCTCTCCTCCTCGCAGAGCGAGACCACCTCGACGGTATGCCGTGGCGCGCCGCCCGCGGCCGCGCACGCCTCGAGCGCGCATATCGCCGACAGGACCCCGAGGGCGCCGTCGTAGGCTCCTCCGTGCACGACCGTGTCGATGTGTGAGCCGGTCAGCAGGACCGGTCCGTCGCCGTCACCGGCGAGGCGGCCGAACACGTTGCCGACGGCGTCCTCGCGCACGCTGAGGCCGGCGTCGCTCATCATCGCGGCGACGGCGTCCTGCGCCTCGCGCCATGCGGGCGAGTACAGCGGCCGGATGATCCCGCCGCCCGGTTGGGCGCCCACCCGGGCGAGCCGCTCGACGAGCCGGTGCAGCCGCTTCTCGTCGACGAGGACCGGGGGTGCGGGTGCGGACCCGTCGCTCATCGAGCCGTCCCGCGCGCCGGCTCGAGGTCGGGGGCGCCCGGCGCGCCGAGGGCCGGTGACGGGCGCATGCCCCTGGTGAGCGCCGACACGACCGCCAGCGCCAGCACGTTGGCCACCAGGGCGACGATGCCGACGTTGAGGGTCGCCGCCCACTCGGGCAGGAACGGCATGAGGCTGCCGACGGAGCGCTTGGCGATGATCACGTAGCTCACGACGCCGACGCCGACCAGCATTCCGGCCGCCGCGCCCCACGCCGTGACCGGGTTGCGGCGCAGCAGGCTCGCGATGAGGGCCGGGAACAGCTGGGTGACGAAGGCGTAGCCCAGCAGCAGCAGCGCGACGATGGTGTTCCCACCTCCGAAGGTGAGCACCAGGGTCAGCACCGCGAGCACCGGCACGAGCAGCTGTGCCAGGCGCATGACGTTCTCCGGCGACGTGCCCGGGCGCAGCTCGGCATACACGTTCTTGGCGAGCATCGTCGCCGAGGTGGTGAGCAGCATCGAGCCCGGGACCAGGGCGGTGAGCATGCCGGTGGCGCCGATGAGGCCGACGAACCACGGGTCGAACGCATCGCGCGAGAGCCGCAGCAGGGCCAGGTCGGAGTCGGTCCCCTTCAGGCCCGGGACCTTCAGCACGGCGGCGAAGCCGACGAAGAAGATGAACAGCAGCACGAGCTGGTAGAGCGGGAAGACGACGGCGTTGCGCCGGAGCGCGCCCTCGTGCTTCGCCGAGAACGTCGCGCCGAAGAAGTGCGGCCACATGTAGAAGCCCAGCGAGGTCAGCAGCACGGTGCTGATGAACCACGAGACGCCCAGCGCGGGGGTGTGCAGCGTGAGGAACTCGGGGTCCATCTGCTGGATCGAGCGGAACATCGGGGTGATGCCGCCGTAGTAGTGCCAGGGCAGGTAGATGCCGAGGAAGATCGCGACCGCGAGGATGAGGATGTCCTTGAGGACGGCGGTCCAGGCCGCGCCGTGGATACCGGAGACCATGACGTATGCCGTGAGGACGACCGTGCCGATGATGATCGCCGCCGTCCGCGGCACCGCGCCGTAGGAGGTCTCCTCGACGATGATCGACATGCCCTTCAGCTGGAGGATGAGGTACGGGATCATTGCGAGGACGCCGATGAGGGAGACGAGGATGCCGAGGTTGCGGCTGCCGTACTTGCGGGCGAAGAAGTCCGCCTGCGAGACCAGCCGCTCGCGCTTGGCGTAGCGCCACACGGCTGGCAGCAGCCAGTACGACATCACGTAGGCCAGGCAGCCGTAGGCGAGGATGTAGAGCGCCGGGCCCCCGTTCGCGTACGAGAAGCCGCTGCCGCCGAGGAAGGTGAAGGTGGTGTAGATCTCGCCGGCGAGCAGCAGGAACACGAAGACCACCCCGAACGACCGGCCGCCGACCGACCACTGCTCGAGGTTCATCTCGCGCCCGTGTCGTGCGCGCAGGCCGAGGCCGAGGGCGACGAGCAGCCCGAAGCCGAGGACGAGCAGGGCGGCGTTCATCGAGGCGCCACCTCGTCCTGCGTGGGGCGGCGGTTGACCGGGTCGAGGGCGAAGATGACCGCCATGATCGCGCTGCTCGCGACGACCCACAGCACGATCCACGCCATGAGGAACGGCAGGCCGAGCACGAACGGCTCGGTCCGGTTCGCGAGGCCGGCGCCGCCGAGGATGCCGATGAAGGGCAGGCTCGCCAGCGCTATGCGAAGGAAGCGGGTGCGGTCGGGAGCCGCGGAGGCAGCCACGGGATGGTCTCGTTCGCTGTCTGCAGGCACGGGGCACCTTCCGTGAACGGGTCGCCGACTCCGGCGTGCGGGTTGAAGTGGGACACATTTCTCGCCACCGCCGCCCGTTGTCAAGTCGGCTCGCCCGCGGGCAGCCGGCGGGGGCGCCCTTCCCCCGGCACGCCCGAACTGACACGCTCAGCCCATGAAGAGCACGATGCAGACCACGCCCCTGCTCATCTCCCGGCTGATGCTCAACGGGACCCGGCTGCATGCGGACCAGGAGGTCGTCACCTGGACGGCGGACGGCCCGCGCCGGCTGTCCTACGGCGCGGTCGGCACGAAGTGCGCGCAGCTCGCCCATGCGCTGCGCGGGCTGGGCATCTCGGGCGACCAGCGGGTGGCGACGTTCATGTGGAACAACGCCGAGCACCTCGTTGCCTACCTCGCGGTGCCGTCGATGGGCGCGGTCCTGCATGCGCTCAACATCAGGCTCTTCCCCGAGCAGATCATCTACGTCACCAACCACGCGGAGAACCAGGTCGCCATCGTCGACAACACCCTGGCGAAGGCGTTCAGCCAGCTGCTCCCGCACCTGCACACCCTGCGTCACGTCCTGCTCAACGGACCCGTCGACGAGGAGACGATGTCGGCGCTGCGGGGCGTGGCGCACATCGAGTCGGTCCACGACCTCGCGGAGCTGCTCGCCGCCCAGCCGGAGAGCTTCGAGTGGCCCGACGACCTGGACGAGGACGGCGCGTCGTCCATGTGCTACACGTCGGGCACGACGGGCAACCCGAAGGGCGTGGTGTACTCGCACCGGAGCAACTACCTGCACACGATGCAGGTCGGGCTCGGCGTCGACTTCCGACAGGGTGACCGGCTCCTGGCGGTGGTGCCGATGTTCCACGCCAACGCCTGGGGGCTGCCCTACGCGGCGATGCTCCTCGGAGCCTCGCTCGTCATGCCCGACCGGTTCCTGCAGGCCGAGCCCCTCGCGGCGATGATCGAGTCCGAGAAGGTCACCGGCGGCGGCGGCGTGCCGACGATCTGGGCAGACCTGCTGCGCCACCTCGACGAGCACCCCACCGACACCTCGTCGGTCCGGTCCATCCTCGTCGGCGGGTCGGCGGCGCCTCCGGCGCTGATCCGGGCCTTCCAGGAGCGGCACGACATCTCGGTGATCCACGCGTGGGGCATGACCGAGATGTCACCCCTCGGGTCCACGGCCATCGCCCCGGCGGACGCCGAGGGCGAGGACTACTGGTTCTACCGGCAGACCCAGGGCCGGCTCCCGGCCGGGGTGGAAGGCCGGCTCATCGGTCCGGACGGCGAGGAGCAGCCATGGGACGGCAGCAGCGTCGGTGAGCTGGAGGTGCGCGGGCCCTGGATCACCGCGTCCTACCACGACAACGGCTCCAACACCGAGGCCGAACGGGCCGACGCCGCTGCCCGGTTCCACGACGGCTGGCTGCGCACCGGGGACGTGGGTTCGCTGACGCGGGACGGCTTCCTGCGCCTCACCGACCGCGCCAAGGACGTCATCAAGTCCGGCGGCGAGTGGATCAGCTCGGTCGACCTCGAGAACGTCCTCATGGCCCACCCGGACGTGCGGGAGGCCTCGGTCGTCGGCGTGCCGGACGAGAGGTGGGGGGAGCGCCCGCTCGCCTCGGTGGTGCTCGGACCGGGGACAGCGACGACGGTCGAGGACCTGCGCGAGTTCGTCGCCTCGAAGGTCGCGCACTGGCAGGTGCCCGAGCGCTGGGCGGTCATCGAGGAGGTCCCCAAGACCTCGGTCGGCAAGTTCGACAAGAAGGTCCTGCGCAAGCGGTATGCCGAGGGCGAGCTCGAGGTGCGCACGCTCACCTGACGACCGGGCAGCCGACCCCGCACGAACCGGCGCCGTGCCCGCCGCCGCGTCAGCTGGTGATGTCCTTGCCGGCGAAGCGGGACCAGGCCGCGAGCCAGAACACGACGGCATACCCGGCGTCCACGAGCAGGCCACGGACGACGTTGCCGAACTCCATGGGGTCGCGCAGCAGGTCCCCGAAGGAGAGCCACTCGTGGACGATGAGCCACGGGTGCAGCCAGCCCAGCTGAGGGACGCTGTCGAGGATCCACGAGAGGATCGTGAAGATCATCAGGGCGATGGTGGCCCCGATCGGCTGCTCCGTCAACGTCGAGATGAACAGGCCGACGGCTCCGAGGGCGGCGAGCCCGGCGCTGAGGTAGAGCATCACCAGCAGCAGCCGCCAGAGCGCCGAGCCGAAGTCGACCTGCGAGCCCGACAGCGTGGTCAACGCTCCGGTGCCGAAGAGGGCGATCCCGACGAGGGCTCCGGCGACGGCGACGACGCAGACCCCCCACAGGGCACCGATGCAGAGCGAGACGAGCTTGACGACGAGCAGCCTGGTCCGGTCGACGGGGACCGTGAGCAGGTAGCGCAGCGTGCCGGTGTTCGCCTCTCCCGCGATCGCGTCCCCGGCGAGGGTCGAGACGGCGAGCGGCAGGAACAGGCCCATCTCGATGGTCAGCGCCGCAAGCGGGACGAAGAGCCCGTTCGAGGTGATCGAGGAGAGGAAGTCCGGGCCCCGGCCGGGTCTGGGGGCGGACACCTTGACGGCGACGGCGAGGATGACCGGCACGGCGGCGAGAACCGCCAGACCTGCCTGGTTGCGCCGCCGGCCGGCGATCAGCCGCAGCTCGGAGCGCAGCAGGCGGGTAGAGACCCTGCGGGGTCGCGCCGGCCGGCGGGCCGGGGCGGCGGGCGCCTCAGCCACTGACATCGAAGCCCTCCCCGGTGAGCGCCACGAACAGGTCCTCGAGACTCGGGGTGGAGACGGAGAACCCCTGCACGCCGACGCCGTCGTGGACGAGGGCGGCGACGATCTTCTCCGGGGCGATGGCGCCGGGCAGACCGCGTGCCTCACCCCTGAGGACCAGCACGTCCTCGACGCCGAGCTCGCGCAGCACCCGCGCCGCCTGCTCCGGCTGGTCCGTCCGGACCTGCACGGTGGCCGCCCCGGCGGCCCTGACCTCGGCGACCGGTCCCTGGGCCACGAGGCGCCCCTCGCTCATGATGCCGAGGTGCGAGCACATCTGTTCCACCTCGGAGAGCAGGTGGCTCGACACGAACACCGTCGTCCCGTCCGAGGCGAGCGAGGCGATCAGCGAGCGCACCTCCCGGGTGCCCTGCGGGTCGAGCCCGTTCGTCGGCTCGTCGAGGACGAGCAGCTCGCGGGGGGCGAGCAGGGCAGCCGAGATGGCGAGCCGCTGGCGCATGCCAAGGGAGTACGCCCGGTAGCGCTTCGTCGCCGCGGCGAGCAGGCCCACCCGGTCGAGAGCCGCGTCGACCCGCGCCCGGACCGTCGCCGGGTCGGCGCGCCGGTCCGCGGCGTCGAGGCGCTCGAGGTTCGCCCGTCCGGAGAGGTACAGGTGGAAGGCGGGCCCCTCGACGAGCGAGCCCACGCGGTGCAGGACCTCGCCCGCCCGTTGCGGCATGGGCAGCCCCAGCAGGCACGACCGGCCCGCGCTCGGCCCGACCAGCCCGAGGAGCATCCGGATGGTCGTCGTCTTGCCGGAGCCGTTGGGGCCGAGGAAGCCGTAGACGCCGCCCGCCGGCACGACGAGGTCGACGCCGTCCACGGCCACCTGGGACCCGAAGCGCTTGGTCAGGTCGAAGGTCTCGATGGCGCACCCGGCGTCCGCGTCAGGCGCCGTCGGGGACCGGCTCACTTGGCTGCCAGGGCCGCGTACAGCCTCTCCGGTGCCACCGCCCCGACCGCGACCCGACCGTCGTCGGTCAGCACCGCGGAGAAGAGGGTCCCGTCGACCAGCCGTCCGCTGCCCCAGCTGCCGGAGGTCTTCGGGATCGCCCCGAGGATCCCCTCGAGCTGCCTGGCCGCCGGGGCGCGGTTGGCACCGGGGGGGTTCGGCGCAGCGGGCGAGCCGGTGGCCGACCCGGTGGCCGAGCCGGTGAGCGCCGCCGGAACCGGCGCGACGAGGACCGCCCCCCACCCGGTGCCGACGACCTTCGGGGCGGCCGGCCGTTCCGGGGCGGACGGGCCGGGCGGCCTGGCGGGGGCGCCGGGGGTCGACTCGGTCACCGTCGTGCCCGGAGGCGGGTCGAAGCGGAACTGGCGGGCGTCGGGCCTGGCGAAGTCCACCGAGGTGAACCCGACCTCGAACGCGGGGTTGACGATCTTGGTCGAGTAGACCTGGACCCGCAGCGGGATGTGCCTCTCGCCGTCGACCGCGATGCGCACCTGCGCCACCCTCGACGAGGCGTCACGCGGCTTGAGCACCAGCTCGTACACCGGCCGGCCGGCGACCACACCCGTCCCGGACGTGCTCACCTCCGTGCTCGGGTCGACCGCCGCCAGGGCCTTCCTGGCGGCCTCCTCCGGGGTGCGCGGAAGGTCCGTCGGCGAGGCCGGCACGGGCTTCTGGCTCGCGGCGTCGGAGCCCAGGGTGTAGTGGGTGGCCGTCTTGTCCTTGCTCGACCACACCCAGACGTCCTTGTCGTTGCGGATGACGTCCGACTCGCCGAGGCTCCCGATCAGGGCGAGGCGCGACGTCGTGGGCCCGGCGTACCAGACCCGCCAGGTGTGCGTGCCGGACAGCATGGAGGTCAGCGATGAGCTGCCCCCGCCGCCGGACGCGGTGCCGCCGACACCGGGCAGCTCCGGCAGTCCAAGGTCCGAGGTCTGGACGATGGTGCCCGAGAGGCTGTCCAGCCGTGCCTGCTGAACGTCGGCCAGCAGCTGGGCCGCCGTGCGCGGCGGCAGGCCGGAGTCCGCACTGGCGCTGCTGGTGACGACGGAGGTGGCGCCGATGAGGCCGACCGCGGCCACGGGGGCGATCCACCGCAGCCGCGGGTGGTCGTTGAGGAAGCTCATGCACCCATCCTGACGCCTGCGTGCTGAGAGCAGGCTGAGAGTGGCGCCCGGCACGGGGGTCCGCGCAGGTCGGTGGCCGTGCCATCGTGAGGTCCGTGCGACTGCTCGTGGTGGAGGACGAACGCCGGATGGCCGCCGCCCTGGCGCGCGGGCTCGAGTCCGAGGGCTTCGTCGTGGACGTCGCGCCGGACGGGCCCGCAGGCCTGGAGGCGGCCCGGTTCGGCGGCTACGATGCCGTCCTGCTCGACGTCATGCTCCCCGGCCTGTCGGGGTACACCGTCGTGAGGACCCTTCGTCAGGAGGGGAACTGGGTTCCGGTGCTGATGCTGTCGGCGAAGGACGGCGAGTACGACCAGGCGGACGGCCTCGACTACGGCGCGGACGACTACCTGACCAAGCCGTTCTCCTTCGTGGTCCTGCTCGCCCGGCTCCGGGCACTGCTGCGCCGGGAGCGTGGCCCCCGGCCGGTCAACCTCGAGGCAGCCGGGATCGTCCTCGACCCGGCCTCCCACCGGGTGACGGCTGACGGCACGGACGTCTCCCTCTCGGCCCGGGAGTACCTGCTCCTCGAGCACCTGCTGCGGGCCCACCCCGCGCTCGTCGGGAAGGAGGCGCTGCTCGACAGCGTCTGGGGGGCGGCCGAGGACGCCGACCCCAACGTCGTCGAGGTCTACATCGGGTACCTGCGGCGCAAGCTGGGCAGGACCCGCATCGAGACGGTCCGCGGCGCCGGCTACCGGCTGGCCCCGTGACGGCGTCACGGATCCAGCGGCTCAGCCTGCGGTCCCGTCTCATGGCCGTCGGCCTGAGCGGCGTGGCCGGGGCCCTGCTCATCGGCGGTCTCCTCCTGTATGCCGTGCTGACGGCCACGCTCGACCGTGCCATCGAGACCGGAGCCCGGGCCAGCGCCCAGGACGTCGCCGTCCTGGTCGACGCGGGGCGTCTCCCCGACCCCGTGCCGGTCTCCGGCGCCCAGGTGGTGCAGGTCCTCGACGCAGCCAACCGGGTGGTGGGCGGCTCCGCCACCGCCGACCGGCTCACCGCGCTGGTCACGGTCAGTGAACGGGACCGGGCACTGGCCGGCCAGGCACTCGTCGTGCCCGGTCATCGGACCGGGCTGTCCGGGAGCCTGCAGGTCGCCGCGGTGGGCGCAGGGCCGCCGTCTGCGCGCGTCACCGTCGTCGCGGCGCTGCCCACCGCGGACCTGGAGACGAGCAACCGCATCCTGCGCACCGTGCTGCTGGTCTCGTTCCCGCTGCTGCTCGCCGTGCTCGGCGTGATCGCGTGGCGGGTCATCGGGTCCGCACTCGGGCCGGTCGAGTCCCTGCGGCACGGCGCGGAACGCATCGGTGAGGCGAGCTCGGACACCGAGCGGCTGCCCGTGCCTCCCACCCGGGACGAGATCAGTGCCCTCGCCACCACCCTGAACGGGATGCTGGACCGGCTCGCCAGCGCCCGCGGGAAGCAGCGCTCCTTCGTCGCCGACGCGGCCCACGAGCTGCGCAGCCCGCTCGCCAGCATGCGCACCCAGCTCGAGGTCGCAGCGAGGCTCCACGAGGGAGGCGACCTGCCGCGCGACCTGCTGCCCGAGGTCGAGCGGCTGTCCGCGCTGGTCGAGGACCTGCTCGTGCTCGCCCGGGCCGGCGACGACACCCGCCCCCGGGTGGCGGCCGCGCTCGACCTCGGCGAGCTGCTGACCGAGGTCAGCGCCCGGTATGCCGCGGCGCGGGTGCCGGTGCGGCTGGAGCCACTGCCCGACTCGGGTGCCCCGCTCGTCCACGGCGACCGCGAGGACCTCTTCCGCTCGGTGACCAACCTCGTCGACAACGCGGTCCGGCATGCCGAGAACGCGGTCGTGCTGGCAGCCCGGGCGGTCCCGGGCGGGGCCGAGCTGAGCGTCACCGACGACGGGCACGGCATACCGGAAGGCGATCGCGACCGCGTGTTCGACCGGTTCACCCG
>JAABUR0100007535.1_pt1 | contig 12844 bp, 14 predicted proteins | sample 5560091 | NCBI WGS metagenome assembly JAABUR01 (sample SAMN10711879, study PRJNA513375) | rock metagenome | isolation source: Antarctica rocks | place: Antarctica: Victoria Land, University Valley sud
GTTGGTACGCGGTCCGAGGAACAGCGCCCCGTAATTGCGCATGTGCCGCAGGAAGTAGTCCGGGTCGCGGGTCATGACCTGTACATGCTCCGAGGCGATCCGGTCGGCGATCCGCACCATCTCCTCGTCGTTGCCCGCCACGCAGACGGCGCCGTGGCTGTCCCACGCCTGCCGGGCGATCGCGGCCGTGGGGAGGACCGTGAGCAGCCGCTCCACCTCGGAGATCGTCTCTCGCGCCAGCGTCTCGGACGTCGTCAACAGGACGGCCGGGGAATCGGGGCCGTGCTCGGCCTGCCCCAGGAGGTCCGTCGCGCACAGCTCCGCGTCCACGGTCTCGTCGGCGATCACCAGGGTCTCCGTGGGGCCGGCGAAGAGGTCGATGCCGACTCGGCCGAAGAGCTGCCGCTTGGCCTCGGCCACGTACGCATTGCCGGGGCCGACCAGCATGTCGACCGGGGCGATGGTCTGCGTCCCCAGGGCCATTGCGGCGACCGCCTGGACCCCGCCGAGGCAGTAGATCTCGTCGGCGCCCGCCAGGTGCTGGGCCGCAACGATCGCGGCCGCCGGCACCCCCCGGTACGGCGGCGCGCAGGTGACGACCCTGGGGACTTCCGCGACCTTGGCGGTGACGACCGACATGTGGGCCGAGGCCAGCAGCGGATACTTCCCGCCCGGAACGTAGCACCCCGCCGAGCCGACCGGGATGTGCTTATGGCCGAGGACGACCCCAGGCAGGGTCTCGACCTCCACGTCGCGCAGGGCCTGGCGCTGATGGCGGGCGAAGTTGCGGACCTGCTCCTGGGCGAAGGCGATGTCCTCGACGTCGCGCCGGCCGAGCCGGGACAGGCAGCCTTCGATCTCGGAGGGCGTCAGCCGGTAGTCGTCGCGGTCCCAGCCGTCGAACCGGACGGAGAGCTCCCGCACGGCCGCGTCCCCGCGCCGGGCGACGTCGGCCAGGATACCCTCGACCGTCTCGCGGACCCTCGCGTCCGCCTCGGCCGCCTGCTCCTGATTCCCCCCGCGCTTCAGCCACATCTCCACCGCATGCTCCCCTCTCCCCGATTCGTCGGCAGCGACCCCGCTCCGACCTCCCCGGCCGGCGTCGGGCGTTGATGCCGGAAGGAGCGATCGGCGCCGCCATCGAAGCGAAGGTGTGTGCCCCCTCGTCGCGGGAGCCGTCGGATTCCAGAGGATCGTCAGCGCCGCCATTCTCGGGGGCTCGATCCGCCGCTCGGCTACGGCCCTCCCAGGCCGCAACTCGCTGCCGGTGATCGGGGGGGATCGATCTCCCAGGTGGAATCTTACGAGGCCGCAAGTCGAGGTGCCAGAGCAACCCGTGCGGGGGGGGCGGCGAGGTCCTCGGCTGCGGCCCCCGCTGCAGGCCGACAACCTCCGGGCTCTCTCCAAGGGGGATTCGCGCGAGGCGGAAGCCCTGCGGGCGGCCAAAGGCGAGGCGGGCACCGCGTTCGTCGAAGCCAAGCGGTGAGCTCCCGTCGTCGTCGTCGACGCCGGTGGGGGACTCACCGGCGCGGGCCGACAGGCTTCGCCCCGCGCTGCGCGGCCAGGGTGTCGAGGAACGCTTTCTCCTTCTGCCCGACGTAGTCGCGGTAGCCTTCGGGGTCGATGAACGGGTTCGCCTCGACCCCCCGCTTGGCCCGCTCGTACTTGGCGACCATGCCGTAGTAGCCGCCGTGGGCGCCGAGGAACAGGTCGCAGCGCAGTGACTTCAGGACGCGGAAGGTCTTGGAGTAGTCGTCGGCGATCTCCGGGTAGTCCGCGTTGCCCACGAGCCGGTAGCCGGGGTTGACGTTCGGGCTGCCGATGACGACCACGTCGAGGTCTCTGCCGCCGTCGGCGACCCGCCAGGTCCAGGTGGTGCAGCCCCGCGTGTGGCCGGGCGTCTTGCGGGCGACGAGGGTCACGTCGCCAAGCCGGACTTCCTCGCCGTCCTCCAGGACGCGGTCGACCGGGCAGGGCGTCCAGCGGCTGTCGGCGTAGAGGTACTGCCCCCGGCCCCCCGACGCGATCACCTCGTCATCGCCGCGCATGACGTGGACCTTCGCGCCGGTCCGTTCCTTCATCTTGGCGTGGCCGGCGACGTGGTCGGAGTGGGCGTGGCTGGCCAGCAGGACCTTGATGTCGGCCATCTTGAAGCCGAGCGACTCGACGGACTTCTGGATGAGGGGGACGGTCTTCTCGAAACCGCTATTGATGAGGATGTGCCCCTCGGGGGTCGCGATCAGGTAGCTGGCCAGGTCCTTCGAACTTCGAACCAACGTAGTAGACATTCCCGATCACCTTGTGGGCGGGGAACGCTTCGTACCAGTCGGCCTGGCCGACGGCCGCCAGGGCCATGGCCAGCGAGAGGGTCGTCGCCGCGAGCATGCGAGGGGGCCTCCGACGAGAGGGGACGGGCAGGGACCGACGGGGCCGGCCGGACGCCGGTGGTGGTCCCAGGAGTGCGTCATTCGAGCCCATCCTACTCCCCGGCACAAGTCGCTTCCCGCCGCGCGAGGCCGTCGGTAAGGTGGTCCGCACGAGTGAGCCCAGCCGATGCGACGCCACCGAGGGACGAGGGAGAGGCTCGCGATGCCATCGAGGATGCAAGTGCCGACCCGGTTCGCCCTGCTGCTGACGCGGGGGACGGAGGGCGGCTTCAAGCCTCATCTGGGAAATACCGGATTACCATGACTCCACTCAACCGTTCTCGGCGTTCGTTCCTGAGAGCCTCCGCCGCACTGGCGGGGACGACCCCGCTTATCGTCGGCTCGCCCCCGGCGAGATCGGACGAGGCCGGTGGACCACTTATCGCCTATGTCGGCACCTTCAGTTCCCCACTCCGCGATGTGTTGCCGACGCAGGTGGATCTACCGCCCGGCAATGGTCGCGGCATCCACCTTTTCCGGGTGAATCGCGTCACCGGGGCGATGACACCCGCCGGCATCCACGAGATGGGAACCAGCCCGAGCTGCCTGGTCGTGAATGCCGCCGGGACCCGACTGTATTCCGCCAACGAGACCGATCGGGTGGGCGACGACAAGGAGGGCACGGTCGGCGCCTTCGCCATCGACCGGGCCGGCGGGCATCTGACGTTGTTCAACACCGTCCGCTCCGGCGGTGCCGGTCCGACGTATGTGAGCGTCCATCCGTCGGGACGGTTCGTGCTGGTGGCCAACTACTTCGGCGGCTCCGTAGCGGTGCTGCCGATCCTGCCCGACGGCCGATTGGGCGACGCCACGGACATCAAGAAGGTTGCCGGCAAGATTGGCCCCACCAAGGCGACCGGTGCCCCGCCGGGCAGCTTCGCCTTCAGCGGACATGATCGGACCCACGCGCACATGATTCAGGCCGATGCGGCGGGGCGCTTCGTGCTGCATGTTGACCTGGGCCTGGATCGAATCTTCGTCTGGAAGTTCGACGAGCAATTGGGCATGCTGACTCCGAATAAACCGCACGCAGTATCCCTGCCACCCGGAGACGGGCCGCGGCATTTCCATTTTCATCCCGATGGTCGGTGGTTCTACTCTATCCAGGAGGAAGGCTCGACGATCGTACTGTTTGACTACGATGCCGCCACGGGGCGCTTGGCTCCACGGCAGACGGTATCCACCCTGCCGCCCGGGTTCGCCGGCAGTAATTTCTGCTCCGAGATATTGGTCTCGGACGACGGGCGATTCGTCTATGCAGGCAACCGACTCCACGACAGTATCGGGATCTTTTCCATCGGCCCGAACGGCGACCTGAGGTTCGTCGGGGAGGAATGGACACGAGGGAATTACCCCCGCAGCTTCAACTTCGACCCCACCGGCCGGTTCCTCTATTGCTGCAACCAGCGCGGCGACAACATCGCCGTTTTCCGGGTGGATCGCGAGACCGGCGGCCTCGATTTCACCGGCCATTACACCCCCGTCGGCAATCCATCAGTCATCGTCTTCCTCGATCTCACCAAGACAGGTTGACTCTCATGTTACGAGACTCATAGCGTGGCGCGGCTTACCGGCACGTCGATGAGAGTTGCCGCGGTGTCCAAGTACCCGTCCCGGCCCCACCTCTGCTACGATCACGAAATCCCGGCGGAGAAATCCCGCTCCTGGCCGTAGATCCTCGTGCGGCCCTCCGCGCGCTCTCCCGGAAGTTACCATGACCAGATTCACGACGAGTTTCCTGCTCACCATCCTGGCGGCCGTCGCCCCTCCGGAAGCGTTCGCATTGATCACCGGCGGGGAAGGCAACGAGTCCATCACCGATCCCGGTTGGCCCGCCGGGGCGGCCGCGATCTTCAACCACGCGGGCCGGATCGCCTGGTGGGAAGGGCCGCCGTTCGGCGGCGGCCAGTGGCACGCCGAGTGCCGGGGCGAGGCCAAGGCACTCAACGCCGTCCTGGCCGACCTCGCCCGGATGGACGCGAAGGTCAAGCGTGTCGTCGTCCACGACGGCACCGGATACAGCTTCTGGCTCGCCCCCAACCGCGAGAAGGAGAAGCTGGAGGCGGCGAAGATCGACTGGGTGTTCATGGTCTGGCAGCCCGCCAACTGGGAACGTCTCCGCAAGCTGCCGGCCGACCTCAACCCGATGGATGCCAGCGACTCGTCTCCCCCTACTCAGATCGACGTCTTCACCGCCGGCATCGACTGGGCCGACGTGGTCGTCCCACAGGGCATCGAGGTCGTCGACCGGCGCCTGGTGGCCCACGGGTTCACGGCCGAAGACGGGGTGGTGATCGAGGGCAAAGTCACCGACCTGGCCACCAAGCAGCCGATCGCTGCAACGATGCGGCTCCAGCGCGTCGAGCCGCGGGAGAAGGGCGGTTATCTCTACCCGGTCATCGCCGAGGCGAAGGCGGATGCGCAGGGCCACTGGGTGCTGAAGAGGGCGCCGGCCGGCTGGGTGCGTGTCGTCGTCGAGGCGGACGGCTTCGTGCCGAAGGTCGCCGGCCATGCCCGGATCGACGAGCAGCCCCGGTGGCAGTCCTACGATTGCGGCCTGGCCCGACCCGCCGCCGTCTCGGGGCGGGTCACCGACGAGGCCGGCAAGCCGCTGGAGGGCGTCGACGTGCGGCTCGGCAACGTCCGGCCGCCCTCCGGCGGCCGTTACGATTCGCCGCTCGAATACACGTTCAAGTCCGACCCCGAGGGCCGTTTCCAGGCTCAGCAGATTCCGGTGGGAACGGCCACGATCTGGGCCCACAAGCCGGGCTATTACGGCCCCGGTCTGGGCCTGCCGATTACGACGCCGAAGGCCGACGTCGAGCTGAAGATGATGAGGTCCGCCAGCGTCCGCGTCACGGTGGATTTCACCGGCAAGAAGCGGCCCGAGGTCTACATGGTGTCGATCAAGCCCGAGGGCGGCGAGGTCGTCGGGTCCTACGGCGGTTCGGGAGACATCGACGCCAAGGACCAGAGGACGTTCGAGATCGTGCCGCCGGGCCGGTACGTCCTGTCGGGCCGGCCGAACCCCGGCTCGGACGCCGAGGAGACCGAGCCGGTCACGGTAAATCTGAAGGGTGGCCAGGCGTCCGAGGTCACGCTGAAGGCGAAGTGAGGCCCGATGGCCGGCCACCTCGGGCGAGACGGGTGACGAGTGCGGCCGAGTATCTGGCCAGCGTGTCGATCGCCGACCGCCTCGGCGGCCCGCTCGCCGGGCCGGGGAAGTGCAATTCAGGGGGCGCCCCTCTTGCATCGCCCCGGATGCGCCGCCGGGGGCCGCCTCGCCCCGCTCCCGCTATTCCGCCACGCTCAAGTCCGCCCTCCGCACCGAGAAGGAATCGTCGCCCGAGAAGACGAGGTGGACCGTCCTCCCGTCGGCGCTCATCCATTTGGTCGGCAGGCTGCACGTCTCGCCCGGCTCGACATCCCACGCCTTTGTGATGTACGCCGACGTCCACGGCCCCCACGGCTCCGCGGCGTCGTAGATGCCGAACCCGCCCCGGAACCGGGCGTCCCCGCCCGGCAAGGTCTGGCACCAGAGATAGCGCCTCAGACCGGCGTTGTAGCCGATCGTCGAGCGGCCACATCCCCCCGGATGGCTGAACACCGCCCTGCGTCCGTCGATGTCCTCGGTCCAGAGCGGCATCCCGCCCTCTCCCAGCCCCCCTGGAAAAACTCGTAGGACCCCTGTTCGGTGATCCGGCCCTCCGGCACCCTCGCCAGGACCATGCGGTCGGCGGCCCGGTAGGCGCCGTCACCATCCGGTGAGTAGATGTAGACGTAATCGTCCCTGGCCCCGGCGTAGTCCTTTCCGAAGTTCAGGAACGTCGGGCGGCCGAAGCTCGCCTCGAACTTCCAGTCGCACCACGTCCACGTCCTCGCATGATCGGACGAACGGGCCAGCGGCGAGTTGCCGGCGTTCCTGACCCGCATGTACAGGACGCCGCCGGCCATGAGCATCCCGCTCGCCTTCTGCCCCCTGGCCCCGTCCCCCTTCCGCGGCGACCAGCGAGACCCGAACATACCCCCCGTCGCGCAGAGCATCGACGAGCCGAGCTTCCTCCTCGCCGCCGAACGCGAGCCGGTTCACCTCCCGGATCGCCGCCAGGTCGGCGGCCGATCCGGGCCGGACGGTGTGGCTCATGAGACCCGCTCCGACGGGCGCAGCGCCTCCCTGACCTGCATGAGGATCTCGCCGAGTCGGTTCCGGCCGCTGCCATCGCCGCCGTCGCCCCAGTAGCGGTCGTTCGCCGTGTGCTCGACGATCACGGTCTTGTCCGTACCCAGCAGGATGGCCCGCAGGTCGCCGTGCTGCGTGAACTTGGCCAGCACCGCCTCGTGCATGATACGGTCCTTGACCGCCTCCCAGTCCGTGCGGAGCGGCCTCTCGCGGCTGCGGCCCATCCGCGCGGCGATCATTGGCGACCTGGCCAGCCGGATCTCCTCCTCGTCGGGCGCCCCGGCGAACTTCTGCGCCTGGAAGTAATGTTCGCTCGTGGGCCAGGTCGTGCCCTTGAAGGTGATCGGGTGGGGCGAAAAGTTCGAGAAGCAGCCGTAGTCGTCGCCGACGCCGTAGAAATGGATCACGTCCATCTCGCCACCGCCTCCGTGATCACCGGCACCTGCCGGATTCGTCTGACGCCGCCCGCGTGGCGAGCGGAACTGGGCCGTCTCAGACACCTCACCTCGACCCGTGGTTCGGGCCTGGGGCGGCCCGGCATGTGAGCCGCCTGCCGCCCCGCCGGCGGCAGTGGTTCCCATGCCGGAGCCGGTCAAACAGGACTATCGCCAGACCGTGACGCAACGCCGGCAAGGGAATGAGGTTCAGCTACGGTTGTTTTGTAGGTGTGGCGGCATCTGAGCAGATTCTCAGGCGAGCGCCTCCTTGCAGTACCGAACGCACCTGGCCACCTCAGCAACGGCGCTTGAACCTTCCGGGATCCTGTACTCGACCTCGATGTCGGCCGGGAACGTCCACTTCTGCTTCTTCATGAGCTGCAGTATTTCCTTGAGCGGCGTCCCTCCCATGCCCCACGGCACGTTTCCGCCGTCGGCGGTCCTGTCTTTCATGTGCAGGCTGACGATGCGGTCGTGGTATTTCTCGAGCACGGGAAGCGGAGACAGGCCCTTGGTGCCCGCGAAATAGTGCCCTACGTCGAAGTTGAAGCCGATGTATGGGCTATAGGCTAGGATCGGGTCGGCCTTGTCGAGCACCGGGTAGTTGTCGGTGTGGTTGTGGAAGGCGACCCAGATCTTGTGCTTGTCGGCGAAGGGCGCGAGCTTCTTGGCCATGGGCTCCGAACGCTCCAGGGTGATGCCGACGCAGCCCAGCGCCTTGGCGACCTGGAAGTTGAAGTCGATCTCCTCGTCCGACTGCCCAAAGGGTATTTTGTGGATGTGGATGTTGACGCCCGCATCGTTGTACATCTTGCGCATCTGGGCGCACTTCGCCAGTTGCGACTGGCGTTGTTCGTCAGTCGGCGTGGGAGGTTGCTGCCCAGGTTTCCCGCGACCGACGCCGGCCATTCCGGTGTAGGACCGGATGGGCCCGTCCATCATCTCGACCTCGCTGAGCCCGTCCTCGATGAGTGCCTTGAGCGTATCCTCGGCCGAGTTGATCTCGCCGCGGTAGCTGTAGGTGATGCACCCGATCCGCACGCCGTCGAAGACGGAGTTGGGCTTGTCCGCGCCAGCACCTAGAACGCCCCGCGGCATCATGGCGCACGCGGCGAAGGTTGCCGCACCGCCGAGGAACGATCGCCGGTTAACCGGGTTTTCAGTGATGCATCGCGTGTCCATGTCTATTCCTCCTAGAAGCACGCGGCCAAGAATGAGGCCACCGGTTGGTGTGTCGGTTTTGTTCCCAAGCTGAGAGGATGGAGGGGATCTTAACCTGCGTGTCGCGCCACCGAAAGGGTTTGGATTTACCATTCTGCTGGCCTACATTACAACCTGGAGCGGCGTCATGTCGAGTCGGCCATCGTCGATGTAGTCAACGGGCGTTCCTACTTCGAGCATCCGCCGGATGCCTTCTTCTTCTCCCTCCTCTGCAAGCTTTGTGATGCCGGCAAACATTGGGGGGCCTCGAAGGTCGCGACCGGATGCCTGGTCAAGATGCGACGACCGCGGGCTCGGTTGTCCTTGCTGGCCGGACGCGCCGACCGTTCAGGAATCTCCTTAGCCAGGTGTATCGCACCATGATATGATACGTCCACAGCAGGAAGGAGGTCACGACCGCGACGATGAGCAAGAACTTGGCAAGGGCCGGGATCGGCCAGTCCCGCACCGCGAGCTGGGCCGCTATGATCAGCGGCAGATGGGCGAGGTAGAGCCAGTAGGCCAAGTCCGACAGATACTGAATCCTCGGGCTCTCGACCGGGCAGACCCTCAGGAACAGGCCGATGAGGCCGAACGTCATTAGCCAGGGGTAGGCGGCCTGCAGAGCAACGGAGAGGGCTCGGCGCGGCAGCGGGGCGAGTCCGTAGCCCGCGGGGCCCGTCCACCCCTCCGTGAGGGCCATCCCCAGCGGAAGGATGACGAGGAGCCCGATCGAGAGCGGGAGCCACCATCGCTCGCCGACGCGACCGGACCGGTCGTCGAACCCGAAATAGTCCAACCCCGAAGCCGAAGAAGATCGCGTAAAACGCAAAGACGTGCGGGATCGGCAGGAGCCCGGTGGAGGTGTCCGGCCCGAAGATCGGGGAAGTGCCGCCGTCACCCATGGACCACTGGGGGATCAGCCAGAGGTAGTGGGCGGGCGAGAGGCCCAGCCACGCGGGCAGTCGGATCGACGGGAGCCGCGCGGCGAGGGCGGGGATGGCCAAATATCCGAGGACGAGTCACCACAAGAACCAGAGGAACCACAGGTGGTTGAAGAGGGGCAACTGCATCAGCAGGTTCGCCACGCCCGACTTCCGCCCCGCCGTGGCGCCGCGTTGGCGCAGGGATTTTGCAATCGCGGCCTTGCGGCGCCCCAATCCGTCCTCGTTGAGCTCAAGTTGGAGCAGGGAGGCGAAGTAGCGTGTCGTGCCCTCGTCAAAAACCGCGCCATCCAGCGGAGTCTCGCCGCGATTGTTCGCCGCGTTGACCTTCGCGCCGCCCCGGACGAGCAGATCGACGGCTTCCTCGTGGCCCAGGAAGGCCGCCGCGAGCAGGGCCGTCCCGCCGTCCCGGTCGACGGCGTTCACGTCCGCGCCTTGACGGATGAGCAGCTCTATAACCTCCGCCCGGCCGGTGACCGCCGCCCAGAGCAAAGGCGTGCCGCCGCGTTCGGGGTCCACGATGTCCACCGCCGCCCCGCTCGCCATGTGCCGCTCGATGGCGCCGAGGTCGCCCGACCTCGCGGCCGTCCAGATGTTCGTCGCTCCCTCGGCCGGGGCCGCGCCGCCGGGCTTCCGGGAGGCGGTCGACATCGCGAGGGTGGACACCCCGATCGTGAGCGGGACGATGGTGAACATCCCCGCCAGCAAGGGCAGGAACACCCGGTGGAACCGGTGCTTGACCAGCGCCCCGCGGCCTCGACGGTGGAGCAACATCGCGCTGAAGAAGCCGCTCATGACGAAGAACAGCGGCATCCGGAAGCCGTGGATGGCCGAGAAGACGATCCCGAAGACGTCATCCTGCCGACTGTCCGCGACCATCCAGAAGGACGGGAAGAACGAGTGGGAAGCGTGCAGGACGATCCCCAGCAGCATGGCGCCGGCCCGCAGGGCGTCCAGGTCGGGTCGTCGGGCCAAGGCGGGGTTCTCAATGCTCATGGAGAGCGTTCGGCCGACCCCATCCGATATTGAGCCGGGTCACTCCTTCTCGACCTCAAAGGCAGCCACCTTATATTCCCGATCGCTGATGTAGGCCTTGGACGTCTCCAGGAGGAACTTTTCCAAAGCCCGACCCTCATCGTTCCACTGATAAGTCTCGCCCTCACGAGTCGCCTCGACGGTACCCTTCCTAACCCAGGTCCGGTCGTAGGATCGGAAGCCATCGACCGAGAAGCCCCGTTAGCCGAGGATTGAATCGAGCGGCTTCTGGGCTTCCCTGGCCTTCAGCTCGTCGAACCAGGCCGTGAACCGCTTGAACTCCTCGTCGCTCGCCTCCCAGCCCGGGTCCTCCCTGCCGCTGTCGATGTTCAGAGAGAACCGCGTCCGGTCATCCGCCCGCTGGTCCGACGATCGCCCGCGGGCAGCCGAATGAAGTGCGACCAGGCAATGTGCGTCTCTCTCTCCCCCTCGGCCCGGCTGACGACCATCGTGGTCGAGGTGTGGGCCTGGTTCACGACGAAGACGCGAAGCGTGACCGGACGCCCCTTGGAGTCATCCTGGACGGATACCGACTCCGCTTCGCACTTCTCGGCCGGGGGACCGGGGGGGTCGCCCGCCCCGAGTCTCTCGGCATAGAACGCGACGACCTTCTCGATGGGGTCGGGGGTGGTCCGTATCGCCGCGCACTTGACGGCTTGCAGCGGGGGGATCCCCCCGTCGCTCATCGTGGCGCCTTCGAGCAGGTTGGAGCCGGGAAACTTCCATTCCGAGAGGGCCTGCAGGAGACTGATCTCGCCCGGCGGGGCGGCGTGAACCGGCAGCGGGGAAAGCACCGCCACCACGGCGAGAACGAACAACGATCCGCCGAAGGTGAGGGTATCGGACGCCTTCGCATGGCAGTCTCCTCCAGAGACGGAATGGAGAGGGTCGCGAGCAACGCAGGGAGTGACCTCGCTCCTCCATGATAACGATCCAAGTCTCGATCCCGTTAGGAGCGAGGAGGTCACTTCTCATGGCCCCGGTTTGTCCTCCCCTCCATCACGGTGCGTTGAAATGGGCAACCTGGCGTCCGTCCCCGCTAGCCCGATCCGAAACCCCAGTCATGGCCCGCAAGGCGTCGAAGACCAAAGCAGCAGGCTTTGGCATCGAAGGTCCGCCCGGTCAGATTTCCAAATCCGAGGCGGTCCGCCGGTCGCTGGCCGACGGCGTGGACCAGCCGGCGGACGGCGTGGCGTACATTAAGGGGCCATCCAAGAATAAGTTCCAAGCTGGCCCTTTGCTCTTATCAGTTCCGTAGTACTGTCCGCCGGGGGCCGATCGTGTAGGTCCAGTTCGGACAGACCTCGTGCCGCTCCAGATCGAGTCGCTGCATCTCCGCCTTGGAGACCTTGACCTTGGTGGGATAGGTCGCCCGGTCCAAGCTCGCCGTCACTCCGGCCCCGCCGACCTCCGTCCCACGGACCCATCCCAGCATCGTCTCCAGGGTCCGCAACGGCTGGCCCGCCCAGTTGATGCTCACCGGGCCGAACAGCCGGTGCTCCACCGGGTTCCACTTCGACGCCCCCGTCGGGTAGTGACAGACGGTGACGTGCAACCCGTAGCGGTCGGCGATCCGCTCCTGCAACCGGGCCTTCCAGAGCCGGGGACGGTGGCCGTTGCTGCCGCCCCCGTCGGCCAGGATCAGCAACTCGTCCGCCCCCCGGTATCGCTTGCACCCGTACCGTGCCCACCACGCCCCGATCGCCTCGACGGCGAACGCCGGGGTGTCCGCCGAGGTGCCGACGCAGACGTGCCCACGCCCCGAGAGCAGGTCGTAGATCCCGTAGGGGACCGCCCGGCACTCGGCATCGCTGAGGAAGTCGTAGACGTTGACCTCCTCGGGCTCCCGGCACCACACGGCCCCGGCGTTCTTGAAGTTGCCAATCAGTTCCTTCTTCTTGCCGTCGACGCTGATGATCGGCTGGCCCAACCCGGTGAAGATGTCGATCCACTCCCGGATATTGACGAACTGTCGGTCTCGATCGGGGTGGTCTGGCCCGGTGAACCGCTTGGCGTTGATTCGGGGCGAATACGCCTGGCCCCGCAGCAGCCGGGCCACGGTCGTCGGGCAGGCCGGGAAGCCCAGTGCCCCCAGCCCCGTGCCCACCGTCTCCAGGCTGGGGCGGACGAACTTGGTCTCGCCCATGGGATCGCCGCCGGTCTGAGGCCCGACGATGCTCAAGAGGGCCGGGATGACCTCGGGAACTTTTTTTCGAGGGCGGGTCGGCCCCCGCCGGGGAGTCGGACTCGGTCGGTGGGGCGATCCCCCAGCGCCGCCGCCAGTTCCTCACGCCCCCGGCGGATGGTATCGACATGGAGCCCGGTGATCCGGGAGACGTGCCGGTCCCCGCCGTGTCCGACCTTGGCACTCTCCACGGCGGCGTACCAGCGGCGTTGCTGTTCGTCGAGCCGACTGAGCAGGAGGTTCATCTGCCGATGAAACTCTCGGCCGGGGTGTGTCGCCGGGCCGAGGCACTCGGGGCACTGGCACTGATGGACTGTAGTGCGCCCCTAAAACCAGACCACTTGGGCTACTGAACATTTGTGGCAATCGACCCCTGTGATCGTTGCATGCTGATCCATTGTTGCTCGAACTCGTTCGGGGTCAAGTACCCCAGAGAC
>JAABUR0100007536.1_pt1 | contig 12843 bp, 13 predicted proteins | sample 5560091 | NCBI WGS metagenome assembly JAABUR01 (sample SAMN10711879, study PRJNA513375) | rock metagenome | isolation source: Antarctica rocks | place: Antarctica: Victoria Land, University Valley sud
CGGGTCATTCTCGTTATTCCATACGCAGAGTAATTTTGGATCTGCTCTTGGATATGCAAGCATCGAAATTTCTGCTTTAAGCCCTGTGACAGTATCTGCCCAGGTTTGAGTGCCAGTTCTCTGGGTGAAAAGCCCTTTTCCTCTGAAGTATGCGGCAAGTCCTGCGACAATTGCGCATGCTGCATATTCCAAAAAGATTAGATTCGAGATTCAGGGCTAACTAAGATCCAGACAACATACAGATTGAAGTTCCAGCACTTGTCTTGATTCCCCCACCCAAGGCTGCGCAAGAGGTTCCACGCTCGCCTGGAACATAAAGACCTACAGATTGTCCGATTTGGCTCTTCACCGCCAGAATTCCATTAGCATCGACTGCGCCTATCACTAAAAGCTCTGGGATGTCAGGAGGACCATTCCGGTAAGGCTCTGCCCACAAAGCTGGCCAGCCATCCAAGCGATCACGTCCTTCGTTTCCGGCACCTGTGATGATCGAAACCCCCTGAGCAACAAGTTCTTGCAGGACAAACTTGAATTTGCTGCGCCAAGCTGCTGTACAACCCGGAAGCTTCCAATTCAATGACATGTTGACAACCGCTTTACCATGGTTTCGATTGTTCACGACATGATCGAATATCTGCTTTATGCCTTCGAGCCAGTTTTCTGATATGAAATGCGGGTAATTGATCACGGTGCTGATGGGTTTGACTAATTTTGCTGCTCCAAATTGCTTGCCCGAGATCCTACTGAGCATACAAGTACCATGCCCTTTATCGTCTTTGGGACCAGTCGTTACTGGGTTGGGACCTGGATACAGCCACTCCGCCCCTGCGCGGATGTCATCGAATTCCTAGCGATGATTAATGTAGACCTGCAGATCTCGATCAAGCAGTGTGTTGGAAAGCTGTCCTACCGGGATATCAATGTCAACTCCGAAGTCAAGTATATATACCACTTGTCCAGCTCCTGCCGTACTATCATATGAAAACGTATGGTCCATATCGGCCAAGGACCGCCCTGCTGGTTGGGAAATAAAAACCATGTCATCCACCGTCCCATGCGGTCTTACCAGACCCCGTTTCATGATTTTAGCTTCCGCTCGTGTGTAGTTGCATTTTCCTTGTTTGCGATGTCTTCGCTGTCTTCGAAATCGTCAAAGGCTTGCGTGGGATCGTAGCATTGTGGGACAACAACGGAAGAAATCTATCAGGAACACGTTAGAATAATAGTTCCGTTCGTAGTGAGAAGTGCCCTAACATTGAGATTGGCTTCAAGAGCTGAGACTTGATCAGGTTTCAAGATGGCGTACCAGAACAGTTTACCAAGGTATTGACTCGACGACGTAAAAAAGGGGCTGTCTCGAGAGACATTCAGTATATCAAACAACTTCTCGATGTTATCGGTCTCATCGACACTTGTACCATCCACAGGATACACGATGTAGGGCGATGCTACTGGCTCCGGACAAGCCACTCCAGCAGTGCTTGATGACGAGTTGACGCATGTTGCCGAGGTAGTCGCCGTCACAGTGCATCCCGTGATTTGAGTACAGCTTGAGGTCGTGCTACAAGACACTGGTATGGTCTGTCCTAAAGTCGGAGCTGGGCAAATTGTGGTAACGGCGCAAGAGCTGACAGTACTTGTGGCACAGCTTGAGGAAGTGATCGTGGAAGATAGGTGATTGGGCGATTGTGTAGGAAAGGTGGGATTTCCGTCGTATCCGATACTTATTCAGTCAGTGAGGTCAAGAAGGCCACTAGCTGACCATAAGGTCAAATACTCACGTAATTGCGGGCCAAGGTATAGAAAATCCTGGTGGTGGCGGACCGGGAGGGTATATTCCGGGTACTGTTAGGGCTTGTCAGCACACGTGGAACAGATAAGCCGTTGAGAACGGAACCAAGTCAGGTATCGCCCTGGAGAAAACTGACGTTCGAAACCAAAGACGGTAAATGAACCAATTTGCGGTAGGCAGAACTGAACGTGGGAATATGTTAGCGCAGTTGAAAGCTTAAGCTTCCGATAAATGGCTCTCACTCACCCAGCAGCCACATATGAGACATGGAAGTACAGGGAAAGATATTGTCTTTCCTCCAGACACAATATTGGTGTGTGTAGGACTTGAGGCGGTCGAAGAGTCACTCCCTATTGATCCAGTAGGGAAGAAGTTGAAAGTTGGTAACGGAGGGTTGGTAGGCAAGGTGAAAGGAGGCGGCGGTACGGAAGTTGTGGGTGTGGGAAGGGTGAAAGGAGGCGGGATCGAAGAAGCGGTCGTCGGTGGTGGAGTAATTGGGATGGAATTTGCGGTTAAAGAAGTTGATGATGGCGGAAATGCAAAAGTCACGCCGTCTGTGGTGATTACTTGCGTCGGATATGGAAGTGTATCACTTCCAATTACAATGTCGCTTGGCTCGAAGATGACAGTAGGTCCTGGGAATGGTTCAGTTATCGTTGTCTCTGTCTCATTGAGAGTGATGGTCTTCCCGTCTACCACGATTGTTCGGGACACTGGAATATGCGAAAAACTGACGGTAATACCATCCGAAGTCAGAATACCATTGCCAGTTCCCGGCAAGCTTATAGTCTGAGAGCCAACGACGAAACCTGCAGAGCCTCCAAGTAAAAGAGTCTTCCCATTCTCTATAATGGTTTGCGCATTCGGTCCTAGTAGATAAGTAGAGCTGCCAAGGACAATCTCTTCGGTTGCCCGGCCGGTATCAGAGTCGTTGATGTCTATGCGCGTCGCTATTGCAAACGGCTGATTTACTTTAGTCCTCGTAACTGTCGTCCACGTTGATACAGAGTCTGTCGAAGTCGGAACAGCACCACCGTTGAAATACGGCGGGCAGTCGTTAGGTATCGAAACACAGTCTCCAGGGTCAACAGGAGAACTATCAGCCAGCGTATTGTCTTTACTTAGAAGACAATCCAAATTGACATTGTAATCCTTTGCAATATCGACTATAGTATCACCAGGAACTACAGTATGAAATTTTCCCTGCTCGGAGCAGGACCATGACTTTCGTACGGTCTCTCCGGGTAAGTTATAATCTTGGTCTGACAATTGCGGATTGGCAAGCTGAAGAGCTTGCAAAGTAAGGTTGTACTGTGCTGCGATAACAGAAGGACTGTCTCCAGGTACTGAGTCAAAGCATCAGTGAAGTCTTTTTCTTTTCTGGGTATTAAATAACCACCAGCGGTATGAGTTAGATGGAAACCACTGGTAAGCCCGACCAGCAATGCTAACACCAATTGGGAAACCAAGGCAAGAGCCATTTTTGCGAGCAATTGCGCAACGAGGCTGCTCAATAATAAGAGAGATAGAATATGGCAGAGCGGTGTCAAGGTTCAAGAAGCACGAGAAATGTCACAAGAAACAAATCTTGAAAAAGACATTCTGAGACAATACGGAGACGCGTCGTGATATGTATCAGATGTTGCAAACGATGGGAAGCTTCATTCTCCGAAGCTAATAGTGCTTAGCTTCTACTACCTGAAGCCTCTGTACTTCAAGGCTTGAGTGTGAAGAGACGAATCCTAGTAGAGGCCGACGCATACCATCACCCTATCGAGATTGGGAAGCATCATGTGGGGTCTGGTGATTGTGTTATGGTCTATCCCCTAAGGTACCTTAGATATGTTGGTACAGTAATCGAGCGCCTCTGAGAATATTTCAGTAGCGGCTCCATTCGCATAATGTCAGCGCTAGTACAGTAGCGGACTATCTTTATGACAACGTTTTGAAAACATATGGTTTCAACTGTCCTGAAGCTGGTTGTGTAGGTGGGAGTGCTACTGAGGGTTACTAGATATCTTGCCGGTTCTAAAACAATACCGTATTTCCACATAAGGATCTTTCGCTGCCGTCCGAAATAGGTTAGTTGGTAGATTTGTCTTCTGGTAGTGTGTTAACTTTGAGTCATTGGCTTTATTTCCTTTGCCGCTGCTCTATTATTGGGTATGCTTTGCATTGAGTTTGTATGGCAATCGAGACGATTACTTTTGGTGAAGGTACCAACTGTTACGAAGTAACCTCGTCCGATAGAGACTTGATGCCCGTCTCGGGGTTAGTAGCAGTTAGAATAATCAATGAATTCTCCACCTACCACTTTGGAACTGCTACGCAGTGGGAAGCTGCTTGACACGGACCACCTATAAAATTCCTCTATTGAGCTCTCATTGCTCTCCGCTTAGATCTCTCACTTGGCTTGGTGGGTCCGAGCTGGCAACGGCCTCTAACCCTGTTATGGATAAAGGAAATAATGCTCTTGTGAGAAGAGGAAAATAAAGTCCTCTATTTCGGGACGACCAGGTCGTGAAGTTTTAATGCACTTCACAACAACAAAGAACTCCTGTCTCTTCTGTCTCTTCTGTCTCTTCCGAGAAACACTATTCCTGGCGTACACCAGCAGCTAACGCTTGAGACGTACGAACATTCGGATGAGGGAGTCAGAGTTTGGATCCCATTCCAATTTTAGAGCTGTATAGGCCAGAGCGCAATGGCAGTAAGCAATACATGGAGCGAAAAACACCATGGCATATGGGCGATAGTCGGAGAACGTGGTGAGAATTGCGATAAATGCCGTGATCCAGACAATTGCTGCAATGATGGTGCCACACAGGGAAAGGAAGATTACGGTGAACCAAGGTCGGTACAATGCCAGTACCAGTATACCTTCGGCAACAATGGTAAACACGACTGGAATTAGTGTGACGATACCGATTGCCCTGCAGAAAATGGTTAGTTCTGTACGCTAAGTCTGATTCGCTTGGGATGGAAAGGCCTACCTTTTGAATTCAGGGGTAACGTATCTTGTATGTCGGATGGTGAAACTATACGACTGGCCGCAGACCATCGATAGTCCGATCGCAGTGGTGAACGGCAACAGAAGACCATACGGCCATCTTTCAAGTTTTTCAATTTCTCTTGCCATCGGAACCGAGTGCTAGAACACGTTGTCTCTAGGGTAGCATGGCCGTGCCAGTATCTCTGAAACATGAGGTTAGCCCGAGTAGCAGGTCGATTCTCATTATCTCGCATGAGTGAGTGACTTACTCTTGGCCGCCTGATTTCATTGGCATCACGATCGAGCAAAGCGGTCATAGTAGGCTCTGTAGTGTCCTCTTCATTTGCAGCGTGGCTCAAGTCCTGCTGCGAGTGAAAAGCCATTGCAAGTGGCCCGTCGTCATCATCGAGATCGTTGTATTGTGGATGAGGCTCAGATGGACCAAGCTCGATGTATGGGCCACACCGAGAGCAAATAGCATACAGGCCAGTTACTCCATGCACGAACGCTAATGCAGCTGGGAGGAACCAAAGAACCAACGAGAGCCAGAACAGCGGCGCACTACCATGTCTGATGAAGTCGGCGACAGTCAGCGAGGTGCATAGCAAGAGCTGAATTTGCCTCAGTTCTCAGACGTGCCAACGTCGCTAAGCCCTGCCGCCCGTATGCTGCGAAGTCAGCAGGGCGCTAACCCGAAGGGGCTTAGCGACGTTGGCACGTCTGAGAACTGAGGCAAAGCTGAATCGCTTGCGAGACGACGAATATCGTTGTATGCAAAACCTTGTACGTTTTTTAGGATTTGCCGAGAGCCCCATCAAAATTAGTGGTAAATCTTCAAAAGTGCAAAATAAGAAAACAGAAATTGTAAAATCAACTTCACTGCCTTCTCTCATGCTGTAGCATTAGAAATTGAAGTTATATTCACCTTAAGGCTAGCTCTATCACTGCTGCCACTGCTGTCAGCCTTAGTATGTCGTCGTCGCTCTCTTCAGCGATGCGAAGTCGTATTCGTGTTCATTTCGATCATTCAGACTTCACTGCCTTCATATCTAAAGTCATCGAAGTCAGCATGACTCAGATCAGAAGAATAAGAAGAGCATACATCGTCATCGACATGATCACTGCTTTCATAGGCAAAAGATCTTTCAAGCTGAGCGACTATCATGCAGAGCAGCTCATTGAATATCTGCATCAACGATTCACTGTTTATCAAGACGAGATGATCTGATTTCTGTTTGACGAGTTCAGCATAGTCATTGATCAAAGTACTGTATTCAGACTGCTAGTCACATGAAAATGAAGCAAGAAACTCATCAAATGCACGATAGTTCAGCGAAGTGAGATCTTGAGAAAGAAGTGAAAGCTTCGTCTGACTGATTAAACAGCAGATCAGCTGATGTTTCTGAATGAAAGTGCTGCATGCTGTTACGAGTGTGTCGAGATTGAATAGGGTTTTCTAGCCAACAAGCTCTAGAGGTTTTGATTCATGTTGAACCTCTAGCCTTAACACTCTATTCTAGCGCTTTCGATACTTGAGCAAACCTGCTTCGTTCTCTTTGTTTTGCCCTACTATAGATACAGCTCGAAACTCTCTTTGATTCTTTCTGTATTCTTAATATTCTAGTTATAGCTACCTCTATTGATCAAACATTCTATTCAGCTACGCACTATCTCGCTGCAGTGTGATTAGATTCTAGGCACGATTTCAACACATGCAAGTGAACAGATAGAGATTAAGATCAACGCTTGAAGCTTTTATGCTGATTCACTGACTAAATGATCAAAAGTATGACTGATTTTCTATTGAAGTTTCTCTACACATTAGTCAAATGCTCAAGCGATCAAAAAGATGAAGCATACTGTTGATATACACGATAAAAAGATATATGACATGAAAGATGCATCACAACTTCATAATCAAGACTATCTTTTTGAACTTCATGAGAATCAAAGTTCTTTCTCAATGCACTTCAGATAACTCTGAATCTCGTTTCATCATAGTCATGAATAATGCTTGAATTCATCAATCTATTGAACTAAATCAGCTTTGTATGAAGTTTGAAGTACTGCTGATTAAGCTGTCATCATACTCATCTGATTTCAATCTTATAGAAATCTTTTTTGCAATGCTGAAAATCTGAATTAAGAAAAACATTGAGCTGATTCAGTACTACACAGAGTTCAAAGATGAATTTGACGAGTTTCTACGTGATGCAGTGAGATCACAGCGATCACAAATAGAAGATGATTCAAACAATCTGTTTCAACTTGCTGACATAGACTATAATTCATAGATGTAAATAAACTGCTAGAAAAATAAACATTCAAGCTCAGAAGTAGTAATCATTTTCTGAAACTTTCTTGTAAACATCATTGTCATATATTAAATCATCAGAGTACTTCTTCTTCTTCTGCTTCTGCTTCTGAATCTGCTTCTGAGTTTGATTCTGAGTTTCTATCTGTGACTGTGACACAGACATAGTTTTAGTTATTGATTCAATATGTAAAGATCTTTGCAGTTTTCAGATATCATATTTGCTGACATCACAAGTTAACTGTATATCAATGTCAGACTGTATATGCATGTTCTTTCAATGAGCTTCAAACTTGTTCTTTTAGAATTGCAGTGTTTACAGATTGTAATCTCAAGCATTCAGCTTGATGTATCATGATTCTAGTCTTGTCAGACTCAATCTTCTAGTCTTGTCAGATTTATTCTCGCTTCGTCATCTTGACTAGTTTCTATTGAGTCTAGCGTTGACTGAGAAATACATATATGTAGTCAGCTTCTTTTCTGTAGCTATCTTTCTTTCTTAGCATTTATCTTCTAGTTAAATGACACTTATATTGACTCGCTTTATGCTGATCTTTAACATGATGTATGCAATCATGAACGTTTCTCTTCTCTTCTTCTTCTGTAAAATATGTCATTGAACATACTTTAATAGATTGTCATCTTCGACAGAACTGCTAGATTGCATAGTCAATGATTATTCAGATGAAGATGATTTTCTCAGCTTGTTCAACTTTTTCAGCTTCATTTTTTGATTGTGTAAGTAGCTTGAGAAACGCGCAGTCACACTAAAGAATATGCACGTAGATAATATGATCAAATTTGATAGTAGCTTAGTAATATTTATTCATATAGAAAGTTAACATTAGATTATGAAATACAAAAGTGAATTTTTCTCTATATACTCAGAAGACTAAGTTTAAGCATCATCAATGAAATCAGCAAGATTATATGCAACTCATGCAAAATTTCTTGAAGATCATATGTGACTTGAACTCTTATCATTGTTATGAGCATATCAAGACTAAACAAGGCTGAAGCTTTAATCAATTCGCAGTGAACGCTAGCGAGTTCTCTGTGTAATGATTAGAACTAATCAGCGAGCTAGTCAGGTTTGACTCAGATATGACTCAGATATGACTCAGATATGACTCAACATTCTTTTTCTTTCTCAACATTCTTTTCTTTCATTAACATTTTATTCATCTACATCACATTCTTCTGACTGGCAACGAGATTCATCTGTACGTGATGTCGACTACGAATCTTTTGATTCTATTCTGTGTTCGAATAGAAGTCAAAAGAGTCAAGAGATCTTAATTCGACGCAGTTTGAACGATGTTAGAACGTTGCGTGATCAGAAAAGTCATCGTGCAGAGTTTTCACTCACGCGACAACACTCTCTCTAACAGTCACAATCGATCTACGAAGAAGATTAATGACATGTCAATGTCAGTAAGAGATGAAAAGATACTACTAGTGAAAAAGACAACTCAGATGAAGAGTCTGCGAGTTGTGACTACAAGTGATCGAAGAATTTGCGACTTGTCGACTGCGTCGATATCGAAACGTCTTCATCACATCGACAGTGCCGTTGAGTAATTGATGAAAAGATATCAGGTAGAATAGTCGTTTCAAGTATTGAGAGACGTGACTACAGTGCTCGAAGAAGTAGTGACTCGTCGATCACGCTGATATACTGAGAAAGCTTGAGCTCATCTTCTTTACTTGACGTCAAGTCATTCATCTATTCACGTGGAAAATCGAGAGCTCAAGAGAACGATCAGAACGCATTCTCTTTCATTGATCAGAGTCAAACATCGAACGATTGCGATTGCACGTCTATACTAACAGTTCATTCAACGTCTACGTGACACAAGTCAAGTCAAGAGAAGAAAAGAGTTACTCAGTACAATCACACTCTATCTTTTCATCGTGTGCATCTCTCTTTCATCACATATTTCTCTGCTCAATGAATGACAATCATTGAGTAAGAGAACACAGCTCTACGTACGTTACAATCATGAGCATCACGAATGCAAAGAAAACGTCTTTCATCTTCGAATCGAAGATTGAATCGAAATATCGTTGTATAGAATATCGTCAATGAAGAGCAGAGCAAAGACGATGCGTCATAATTAAACAGCACAGACACTCTCATCAAGAGTTTACTCAAGCGTCACGCGCTAAATAGAAGCTATAGATTCATTACTTGATAACACAGTGTCAATCTCATTGTTTCGACTGCGCAAAGCAGTCGTATAAACAACGAGTGATTTTCTTTCTCAGAGAGTTTTGTTCACTCGATATAAGTAGCATAGAGTCTCTCATGAGTCGAGTCTAAATCGATGTCACAAGAATGTATGAATTACAATTACAATTACATCACATTCTTCTTGTGTCACAAACACATTTCTTTCAAGTCTAGCGCAGTCTTTGAACATTACATAAATAAAAGCTTTTGTATCAATCTTCTTCTGTATTCTTAATATTCAGTTATAGCTATTTCTAAAGATCAAGCACTATCAATTCTGATCTTCATTGATTGTATCATTTAGACACGATTCTGACATTATATTAAGAATTCGTTAATCACATAATACTGATCTCAGTATTCATTCAATCAACTCGTACAGATGAATTGAGTCTAAAGAAATTTGTTTATCTGATGATTCAATCTCAAAAGATAAGAACAACATCAGAAAATTTATAGAATCAACAAAAACATACAATCATTGAATTGCTAGAAGATTTATCGCTTATTTAGTACACATTCATTTAAAATCAATTAATAGAATCTATGATAAAGAATCTTCGTGAATTGCTAGAGAATCAAATCGATCAAGAGAATTACAATAAAGAATCTTCGTGAATTGCTTCAAGATCAATCACTTTCATAAACATTCTCTTTGTTGAACAAACATTCGTCTTTCTTCATAAAATCACTGAGCTTCATTCTTCATTCAATTCAAATCAATTCTCATCTTCTTCACTATGATATTTAAGAACACATCTGATAAAGATTAAGCTTTCGCTGATCTTTTGCAATGAACACGTTCACAAGCTTTCTCTTCTATCGTCAACTCACAACACACTTTTTCATTTATTGCTTTCAACGAATCAAACGCTGAAATCATCATACTCAATGATATAAAAGTATGAAAGAAACGTATTTATGATCTTAATAAAGAAACAAATCATCTTGTCAAGATGAAACAATGAGACAAGAGTGAAATTCAACAGTTGAAAGTGAAACTACAAGCTTTCACTGCTATCACAGTCAATGTAATCATCACTGCTTTCTTGATTGTCATCTACTTTGAACGATTTAAATATCACAAAATACTCAACTCTTCAATGTTTACTGATGAAAAGATTTCTATTTGAAAGAACTGATTTCTTGACATACAAAAGAAGTTAGCAATGAATGTTAACATCTTTTCAAATGAACTTTACAAGCTGAGCTACATTAACTCTCGACTAGCAGATGACATTGTTGAAGTTATTCAAGTCAAACGTGATCTCAACTGTGATAATTTCTATCTGACTGTCAATGAACTTCTAGAGAAACTGTCAGAATCGTGCCTAGATGAGTCAATCAGCGAAAGTCAGGATTGAATAGTGCTTAATCTTTAGAGATAGCTATAACTGAATATTAAGAATACAGAAGAAGATGAGTACAAGAGCTTCTATTTAAGTAATATTCAGAGACTGCGCTAAGCTTGAAGAAAATGTGTTTGTGACACGAGTAGAATGTGATGTAGAAAGAAAGATGATGTTGAACAAAGAGATGTTGATGAAAGAAAATAGAGACTGAGTCAGATCTGAGCTAGAGGCATTGACTAGCTTTATTCAGCCTTGATACGCTCGTAACATTATCTCTCTCTTTGAAAATTCATGTTCGCATGAATGTCGCTCGTTTGCTTGCTTTCTTATTGAGTTATTCCGGTACTAGCGTGACTTTCTTGAGTATAGCGCATGAAATTCGTTCAAAACTTTCTCGAAGTCATCGAATTCACCTTTATCGACATAGTATCATTCATTGTCTCTATCTAGATCTTTTCATTTGACCTTGTACTGTATTCGACCTCGATAGCGTCTGAAGTTCAGAATGTCATCTATCTCTCAGTGTTCATTGTTGTTGTCATCAATAATGATGAGTCTGAGAGATTCTGCATGCTGTTCTGATAGAAAGTCTTCTGAATACGATCGCAGTAGCTTCGAGCTGAACATCGAATGCAAATGTTTCATGCTGACTGATAGACGAAGATAATAGAAGACTCTCGCTTTGACAGTGATCTGATACGATTCTAGTTGTTTGTCTTTCAAATCTTTGCAGAGTCTCGTTGTCTTGACATTTCTGAAAGATAGTCAAACTCAGTCATCTACTTCATAGATGACGTCTCGTCTATGTTTATTGATCTGTGCTTCAATGATCAGCTTCGTCTTTTTCAATTGTTGACGATCGAAGCTCAGTAGCTCTTTCATTCAAATAACAATATCATCTGCTTTTCTAGCTTCAAGTCGTTCACGAGTTGTTTCGTAGTCAGTCGTATCTGAATCGAAACTCATTCGAGGGTGAAATTCTTTATTGAAGTAGAAAGAAGTCATTGAGATGATCGAGAAGATATTGAAATTGTCGCTGAATTTCATCATAGATATTCATTTGACTCAGTCATTCTGCATGTAATTGCAGTAGATTCTAAGTTCGCGTTCAACGTCTTGATTGACTCGTTTCGTCTGATCGTCGATCTTCGAATGATAGGCTGTGAATAGACTAGCTGTGATTCTCAGTCGCTTGCAAAGACTCTTTCACATAGTCGATATGAATTGAGAGTCTCTGTTCGAAACAATAGAACTGAGTAGATCATGCAGTCGATAGACGTTTCATAGCATGATTCAAATCGTTTCTTCGACTGAGATGTCATTGTCTTTTCAATGACAGGAAACATAGTGACGTTCTTTGATGAGACGACATATGATTGTGCAAATGACGTTATAGTCTTCTGACAGAGATAGTTCAGTGATGAAGTTCATAGCTATATCTTTTCAGCGTTTCTGTGAAATCGAGAGAGAATGATGAAGTTCATTGATGCTATTTCTAGAGACTTTGCTTCGCTGATAAGCATGACAGTTTCGAATGTATCGTCGAATAGTAGCTCAATGACCTGATCAATAGTAGAAACGCTGAACTAGGTCGATGATTCGTTTATTGTCGAAGTGAGAGATTGAAGGTTGATCATGCACTTCTTGTAGCAGTTTCGTATGCATATTCTCGAAGACTCACAGTAAGCCTTTTCTAAAGAGAACGCTGTCAATGATTTCGCAGTTCTTCAATTTAGTGGTATGAAATTTGAGCTTGTTCTCGTTCATAGCTTGCCTATATTTGTCGCAGAGCTCATTCGTTTGATTGATCATATGCACTCGCTGATAGAGATTTGCTTCCGATTCAACGAGTAGAACATCGACTCTATCAAGAGTCAGAATAGTCTGAAAACGATCTTCAAGTCGTTGAGCTGATTCAGAGACGTTCGCTAGAGACATTCGAGTTAGAGCATCGACTTTAGTATTCATTTTGCCTGATCTAAAGATGATCTGAAAGTTGAACTTCGACAGAATGTTCAGATAGTTGACTTGTTGTCGACTCAACTGTTTGTTTTTCATGAAGATCTTCAAAGTCTGATGATCGATGAACATCTGAATGAGTAGTTCAGTGCATTTCAGCTCGAGTCGTCAGTGTTCGAAGCATCGAATAATGACTAGCAA